>OHEV01000959.1_pt1 | contig 13070 bp, 10 predicted proteins | sample 1567331 | NCBI WGS metagenome assembly OHEV01 (sample SAMEA3879561, study PRJEB24766) | human gut metagenome | biome: human-associated habitat; feature: feces | place: USA | collected 1985/1987 | reverse complement strand
TTAAAAGCGGAGTACGACAGAGATATGCAACAGTCAGAAATATTGGCAATCCCTATAGTTACCATCATTTGCTGTAGAAGTCGCATATCTCTGTCGTACTCCGCTTTTAAAAATACCGATTTGTAAATTTCTTTAATTCACATAGACACAGTATATCATAATTTCTGTGCCTATGCGATATCTTACTGCTTCTTTCGATAAGAACTCATCTTCTCAACAGTAACCTCCGGATAAAAATATTCCAGTATCGTTGCTTTCGGAACACCTGCAGCCAGTGCTTTCCTCAATTCCTCTTTCTGCTCCGGTGTGTATGACCAGTGCATCATTCGGTTGGTAATGGTATCTTCCCACTCGTCAGATATGAAACCGGTTTATGTAGACGATGATGAATATTGGAAAACAGGATATTATTATAATCCGAATGATAATCATATTCTTGTGAAGAATCGTATGTTTGATGGTAATTATTCATTTAATCTGGCTAATCCCAAAGCAAGATTTATATGCGGCGGACTTTATATAGTTATAAAAGCAGCTGTAGTGTATACGCTGGTTGTGTTGCTTCCGTTTTCTAATGTGAAGTTGAATGTGGATATTTCATCAGAAAAAATGAAAGTATCGACAGCGGGCTACAAATATCAGGTGGACGCAGATAATATAGAGACTATTGAATTGCTTGATAAATTGCCCGGTGAAAGTTTTTACCGCGTAAACGGAGGTTCAACTGATATGTATGATATAGGTTATTATAAAGGTTCTGATACAGGAAAGTGTATGCTTTTCATATTTGACGGATATGAACCCATCCTTAAAATAACAGGTGGTGGAAAAATTGTATTTTTAAATTCAAAAAATGAAGGAGAAGTACAAGACTGGTATGAACAGATAAAAAAGATACATACTGACATTGAAACGGATGAATAAAAGACCAATTTTTTAGGCAGGATAAGACACCGCAGACACATTTAATGTCTGCGGCGGAAGTAATTCAATATGTTTAGCGGATTACAGTTTGTAATCAACATCAGGGTTTATGGTGAGTGCAACACCGGTTTCAAATGTACCGTTACCGTTTTCGGCAAAAAGTGAAAATAATGTTCCTGTAAAAGTCATTGTACGTGTACCCTCCGTGCTGAGTCCGGCATTAAGTCCTGAACCGATTTCATGGCAGGCAATTTTTTCATCAAGATTCGTTGTATCAGCAAGGGCATAAGAAAAAGTATATTTTTCACGGTCAGTATCTATTTTTACAAGAAGATTGAGATTTTCATCTTCTTTAGATATAGGAATATGTGCAAGTTCTGCACCCATATCGTGTATATGTTTATAAAATCCGACATATTTCCCGCTTTCATCGCTGCCAACATATATTTCATAGTGATAATCATTATTGTAGTAAGCTGCCATTCCTGCTCTCTTTGCGGTTGTTGCACCTATATCAACCACTGCCTTGAGTGTTGTTGTAAACTCCGGCTGCTTAAAAGAAAGTATCGTAGGCGACTTGCCCGGTTCATTAAGTGATATGTCTGTGCCTTTAAGTGTCAGCTTTCTGTCTGCACTGTCATATATATAGTGCGACATATCAGGATTTCTTGTAAACTGCAGTCTTTTATCAAGCTTCTCATCCGCAAAATCAATACTTACACTGTGGTCTGCATACAGCATCGGCTTGCCTGTCTTATCGTCTGTATGAATATTTGCCTTACTTTCTTCATAATCAAGCCCCGGAAGAGGCGCATCCATAACAAGCTCTATCGTTCCATTTCCGTTATAGCCGACAACCGGCCAGCCGTCTTCCCACTGCACCGGCACCAGATAGGGAATGCGCCCCACTGCACCGCAATCCTGAAACAGATAGGCAAACCACCGTCCGTCCGGCGTATCCACCAGTCCGCCTTGGGCAATACCACGGTCCTGAAAGACAACGCGTCCCTCGTAAGGTCCCGTTATCTTATCGGCACGGTGCACCACCACTGTACGCATACCGTTCCTTGGCCAAGTGATGTTGAACAGATAATACCTGCCATCTACCTTGAACAGTTGCGAGCCTTCTGCCCCCAACATAATATCACCGCCTGCCGGAGCACTGGCATTCTCCAACAGCACCCGTTCCGTACCGGTTTTCAAGCCGGACAAATCTGCCTCCAGTTCCGCAATAAACAACTTGCCATTGCCATAAATCAGATAATTCCGGCCATCTTCATCAAAGAAGAAAGTATGGTCATGACAAGACGGTGCGAACTCCACACGCTTCCACGGTCCTTTCTCAATATCGCGTGTCATGAAAAAATAAGTCTTACCGGTGGTTTGTGCAAAAGTGGAAACATAATACATCCCTTTGTGATAGCGGATACAGCTTGCCCACGAGCCACGTCCGTAGGTATTCTGCCCGTCATCCAGATTCATGGCAGGAACATCGTCGGTCAACCTATCATACGCATAGCTCACCAGTTCCCAGTTCACCAAATCCTTTGATTTCATAATAGGTACCCCCGGCACCATGTGCATCGTGGTACTGCTCATATAATAGGTATCATCCACCCGCACCATCGACATATCCGGTACATCGGCATAAATCAGCGGATTGACGGCAGTCTGTTGTGCCGGCAATCCTAAGGCATAGCCGACCAAGTTGCATAAAAGTAAAAAAAATCTCCGTATGTTCATTTCTCTGTTTGAATATTTGCCCCAAATCAGCACAGCGACCGGATATATTGATACGACACTCTGCATCATGCCAGTCCCGGACTGTTTCGGGAGATTCATTGTATAACACAAAATTACTTCTGCTTCCCTCTAAACAGATGTGGGATGAATTCATTCAGGCACCGGCGCCAAGTCAGCCATTCGTGTGCCGTTCCTTGCGATTCGTAGAAGTCCACACGGATATTCATGTCACGGAGGCTCTCGACCAGTTGTTTGGTGCCCATGTTCTCTTCCGTGCCGCAACCCAAGAAGAGATAATGCACCTTTTTGTTGAAACTGTCTGCATCGGCAAACACCCCATTGAAAGCATCCTTTACATCCAGTCCGAAGATGGCTCCACTGAAGCCGCCTATGTATGAAAACTTGTCAAGGTTGGTCAGCGTGATGTCAAAAGTCTGCTTTCCTCCCCATGACAGTCCGGCCATAGCACGGTGTTCCCGGTCCGTATAAGTACGGAAAGTTTCGTCTATCATGGGAATAAGGTCATTTATCATCAGCGTAGCAAAGGAAGAGCCGTACAGATTACGTTCCGCATCCACATCCTTTCCAGGACGAGGACGGAAACCTACTTCAATATCCCCGCTTTCCATCACCACAATCATAGGCACACACTTTCCTTCCGCTATCTGATTATCAAGTATGTTATACATAAAGCCTTGAGTGCTCCAGCCCGTCTCGTCCTCTCCCATACCATGCTGCAGATAAAGTACCGGATAGCGTTTCTTGGCGTTCTTTTCATATTCGGCCGGGGTGTAGACTACGCAACGACGGAAACGCTGCTGGCTTTCGGCATAGTAAGTGCAGGTACGCACTTGCCCATGAGGCACATTCTGCACACGATAATAATCACCCTCTTTTCCTTCGGGCACTTCAATGCCGCTTGCCATACGGCTGCATCCGAAGAAAGTGCAACTCATCGGGTCTATGACCGAGAAACCGTCCACCAGCAAGAAGTAATAGTGGAAACCTACCACTAACGGATCGGTCTTTACTGTCCACCAGCCGTTTTCATCCTTGTTCATTTCATATTTTTTACCGCATATGTCTACCTGCAAGCGTTTTACGTCCGGCGAATAGAGACGGAAATAAGCCCGGTTCTCCTTGTCTAAGCGTGGGAAATCACAACCGTGCATATTGGAAGAGGCAGCGACCGTATTTTTCAGCACCTCTTCTGCGGTCAAGTCTGGGTCTTGGGCAAAAGCTGCCACATTCAGCAGCAGCAAACCAGACAATATCAATCCTAAAGAAAGAGAATTTTTCATACAGTTCTATTATTTATGTCATTAATTACCTTTTGTTTGTTCTACATACTGCATAGTCCCGTCTTCATTGTAATGCAACTCGTCCACACAGACTGAACGACGGCCTATCGCACCTGCACGGCCGTCCAATGTGAGTGCGGCATTGTGGTAGAAGAGGTACCACTTCCCTTTGAATTCCACGATGGCCGGATGGATGGTGAAACTGTTCTCCGCCATGCCGGTCAGTTCGCCGCGGTACGTCCAAGGCCCTTCCATACCGGAAGCCGTGGCATAAGCGATATTTTCCCTTCCCTCTCCCATCGAGGCATAAGTGAGATAATAGATGCCATTCCGTACATGCAGCCACGGACCTTCCACGTATTCGGGCAAATCCACCACTGCGATGTCGCCATCCAGCTCCGTCATATTCGGTTTCAGCCTTGCCAGAAAGCAAGTGCCGTTTCCCCAGCACAGCCATGCCTGGCCATCCTCCTCAACCAACACGGTGGGGTCTATATCATTCCACCACCCCCGGGCACCGTTGGAAGTCATGTCGTCCGTCACCAGCGGTCGGCCGATAGCATCTGTGAACGGCCCTGTGGGACTGTCGCTTACCGCCACTCCAATGGCTTTGCCCACACAAGGTTCGCCTGCCTGCACCGTGGTATAATAATAGAACTTTCCATCTCTTTCTATCACCTGAGAAGCCCACGCTTCTCCCACTGCCCATTTAAAGTCGGCAGGGCTCAATACAGCGCCATGCTCTGTCCAGTTCTTCATATCAGTCGTCGAGTAACACAGCCATTCGGTAATATTGAACTCCCTGCCTCCCGAAGCCGTATCTTGTCCGGCATAATACTCATCGTGTCCGACATACAGATACAACCTATCGCCATGTACCAATGCGGCAGGATCGGCCGTAAAGTTGTTTCTTACCAGAGGATTTCCCTCATAAACAAATGTTTTCTGATTCTCTTTCGGGCTACAAGCCGCCAGCAAGCATAAAATGCCAATCGATAAAATGTGCTTCATGTTCTATTTCTATTTAAGGTTACACAAATAAATATTCATCTTCATTCAGGAAAAATAATTCTGTAATTGCCACTCAGATGCATAAAGGCGAACAGTCTGAGCAATCCGTCGTAATAGGCATCGAAGTAGCCGTCTTCGTAAGGAACATGTTCCGCATTCCAAAGCCGATGAATGAACTCGCGGCTCTTGTTGTGCGTACAAGTCAGCGATACAGCCGCCGCCGTAGCCACCAGCCCCAGTGAATGGCGCAACTGCTTATGCGCTCCGGCTCCCAAAATTTCCTTCACCGGCGTGCCGTCCACATTATACTGGTCAACGAAAGTATCTATGCCCTGACCATAAAGAAAATTCTGTATCCTGTTTCCATACTCCCGCTGCCACTCGGCATCTTCGCATGCCCAGGAATAATCCAGAGCGATGTTCATGGGGACACGCCAGGAATCAAAGCGAAAAGCATCACCGATAATCCGGTCGCTGCCAAGCAAAGTCCCGTCATAATTATTGTAATCCGGATTAAGCCCGGTCTCGGGGTGGATGCTTCGATGCAGATACTCCCTGCTCCGGCGTGCACACTCTCTCCAGAAACCCACTCTGCCATCGTCCGCCCATCTTGCCCATACTTCATAGAATGCAGGCAGATGGTAAGAAGGATCGGTAAACCGTTCTCCCCAAGGGTCAGGAGTAAATGTGATCAGTTTCTGCTCCAGGTTGATGAAAGGAACCACACGGTCCATCCCGGCTTTCTGCATGGAACAGTCCAGAATATTCCTGGCCTCAGCCAAGTAATCGATACCCGTATCGTTGCCCCAGCGATTGGAAGCGAAGATTAGGGAAGTGACGTAATAAAGTTCTCCATCCGAAGCCGGTCCCTGCGCATTACGTATGCCGTCCGTCCGGCAACTCCAGGCAAAGTAACCTTTCAGAGGACCGTCCTGATGCTGCATGTACTTTTTCCCCCAACGCCACAAGCGGTCGAAGATGTCTTTCCTATCAAACTGCACGGCAATCATCATCCCGTAGGACATGCCTTCGGTACGCACATCATGATTTTTGATGTCACTGATGTAGGCCATGGAATCACCGACCTCAAAATATACCTTATCAGGTCCATAAAATACGCCGTCGAACACTTCTTTCAGTTTGGCATCAATGTCATCCTGCTTATAGCCCGCTTCTGCAAACAGATTACGGTATTCACGGGTCTTGAAAGCACCTTCCTCCCACGGCAGGGCATCAAAGCCTATCCAGTCCACTTCCACCTGCGAGCCTTTCAGAAGCGATACGTGCAAATCGTTCACACCCGTAGGAGCCGATACAACCGGCACACGGCTCTCTACCCACTCCTTACTGCGAGGAATGGAAACAGTCGCCACCGGCTTGCCATTCTTCCCGGTGCGTACTTGCAATACGCCACCGGACAAAGAGCGGGTACGCACCACCAGTTCCTGCACTTTTTCATTCCCAAAGTCCACCTTATTATATTGCAGCCAGGCATTCTTCTTACCGAAGATTGTCTTCCAGCCCTTGAACGGCTCCGCCTCATCCAGAAAAGCGATGGAAACTCCCGCAGGACTGATGCTGCTATAGCGGTCTATCCGGATGCGCGTGCGTGCATCCGTAATTCCTACTCCCCGCAGAGTGGGAATCACCTTGCGGATGGTACCGTCGGCATTAAAAAAGAGCGAATCCACGCGGACGGAACGATTCTTGTCAAAATGCGGCGAATAATCGTTATGATGGTAAAAGAGATACCATTGCCCCCGATATTCCACGATGGAATGATGATTCGTCCAGCAATCCACCGGCGATTCATCCATGATGATTCCCTTGAATTCAAAAGGCCCCATCGGGCTGTCTCCCATGCCATAGGCCAGCGTTTCCGTCTTGTCCCTTACCCATGGAAAAGTAAAGTAGTATTTCCCTTCCCGTTCAAAGACAAAAGGCCCTTCCTTGAATCCGTCGGGCAATCCCGGCACCGGTTCCGGTTCCGAAGCAAGTTCCACCATGTTATCTTTCAGCTTTGCCATCATCATGCCGCGGCCTGCCCAGTAGATATAACTTTGTCCGTCCTTGTCCGTCAGCACACAAGGGTCAATGCCTTCCACTCCTTCTATGGGACGCATCTGCGGCATAAAGGGGCCGCTTGGCTTGTCCGATACGGCCACTCCTACAGCAAATCCCTTTTCCACGCCCCGAGGGGTGGCAGGAAAATAGAAATAATACTTGCCATCCTTGCAGACACAGTCCGGTGCCCACATGGAATAGGCGTCCGGTCTGGCCCAAGGAATGCGTTCCTGGCTGACAATGACCCCGTGGTCTTCCCAATGCGCCAAGTCATCGGAAGAGAACACATGGTAATCGGCCATACAGAACCATTCTTTCAGCCGTTCTATAGGGCTGGGAATGTCGTGAGAAGGATACAAATATATCTTTCCATCAAAGACCCTCGCTGTGGGATCGGCCGAAAACTGATCGCGGATTATGGGATTCTGTGCTTGCGCCCTGCCTGCCATGAGGCAAAGAAAGGTTGCAACGGATAACAAGAGTTTGTTTTTCATAAGCAAATTGTCAGTTAGTAATCTATTATCTCATCAGATTTTCATGGTAGAATATCTCTGCTACAAATGTAGCAAATACACTTCTTATAATTATTATGCATATGTATCACGTTTTATCGTCGTCATTACATTTTCAGGCTTGGCCTCCTTTTTGTCCCATCCCGGCCGTCATCAAGGCACGCCCAGTGTTACAAATACTTTTATCCATGTTACATCGGCCCGTATGCCCCCAATAATCGGCCTGAGATTTTCCCACATTATCGTTTATTCTATCTACTTTTGTCATCAAAACCCTATATACCATGAACAGACCGGCACCTCACAGCAGAAGAATCCCATACATCGTTGCAGGGACTGCCCTATTTGCATTACTTGCTTTTCTATTGAGCCAGACGGGCTACTACAGCTTCTGTTATCTGGAACAATGGGACACCTTCATCTATAATTCCGCCTACCTTAGCGGTTCTTTGGCTCTGCCCGGCGGATGCGTACAACTCCTTTCAAGCTTCCTGACCCAATTCTTCTGCCGACCCCTGACCGGAATATTGATAACAGCACTGCTACTGACGTGGATTGCACTGCTGACAGCCGACATCCTGCACCGCTGGACAAAAAGCAAACTCACATTACCACTCGCCCTTTTCCCCGTTGCAGCATTGTTCTTCCTGCACTACAACGTAAACTACCAATACACCGGAACCATAGCCTTCCTGTGGATGCTGCTTTTCCTCCGCCTGCGGTTCTTCTTCCACAAGTTCACCGGACGGTTTGCCTATTCTCTTGCAAGCACCTTCCTGCTCTTCGCAACGGCAGGACCGGTCGCCTTTCTGTACAGCTGCCTCATACTGATCATAGAATTGTTCTGTCACAAGAAGAGGGCACTCTGGTTCATATCCCTTCCGCTAATGGTGTACCTGACCGCTGAAACTTGCTTACGGATGGGACTTTCCGGCGAATTGGAACACGTCCTGCTGCCCGACGGCTACTTCACGCTAAGACTCCAAGCAGGCTCCATCATCTATCTGCCTTGGGGGCTGACACTGGCCGTTTTCATCACAAGCGGTCTATGCAAATCATTCAGATTCAAAAGAAGATGGATGCAAGGAACCCTTATCGCTGCCCAACTCGCATGTGCAGTCGCTTTCACTTTTGTCGGCATCCCCCAATACATCGACAGGAACAATGAAGTCTTTAAAGAACTGAACCACTACGCACGCCACTGCCAATGGGACAAGATAACAGACAAATGCGAAAACATGCCCATGAACAACCTGCTTTTCCAGAATTATCACAACGTCGCACTGGCAGAACAAGGCCTGTTGGCCGACCAACTGTTCATGCAACCCTGCATAGACATACAGACCATTTACGTGCCCGGAAACAAAACGCCCTACCTGTCCGCACTGCTCAGCGACATCTATTTCTCAATGGGGCACATCGCCTTTTCACAACGATATGCCTTCGAGGCCAACGAAGGCATGGGCAATTTCTCTCCACGCATGCTGCAACGGCTGGTCCAGACCAGCCTTATCTACGGGCATTATGGCACTGCAAAGAAGTATCTTGATATACTTGAAAGTACACTCTTCTATAAAGACTGGGCCACAGCCCACAGACGTTTTCTATGGAACGACCCGGCTGTAGAGACCGATTCCATCTTAGGCAGCAAGCGAAAATGCCTCTTCCCCGACAACCGTTTCTCGGGCATCAAAGGGCTGGACGACGATTTAAAGCAAATCGTCCTCAAGAACCCCATGCACAAGACCACCATCCAGTACTTAGGCTCACTATATCTGCTGTCCAAGGATATTCCACGGTTCAAGGCCACCCTCGAAACATTCTATGGCACACCGGCGCTGCCGTCCGTGCTGCCCGTCTGCTTTCAGGAGGGAGTGGTTGTCTTTGCCGCCGGAGACCGGGAAACATTGGAGCGATACAACATACAGGCAGCTACCGTGGAGCGCTTCGAGGAATTCAGCCGACAACCCTCCAAAGACTCCCACAACTTATGGTATTTCCTGAAATATAGAAAATGAAAACAGAAATGAAAACGAGAATCCTGACATATCTGCCAACCCTAATCAGCTGCCTGCTGCTGGCAGCCTGCTCACAAAACGTACATATCGACCGCCATACCAGTTGCCGGCCTCCCATATCGCCCGATTATACCGAAGTCACGCTTCCCCCGAACATGGCTCCCCCATGCTTCTCCCTGCCGGACAGCTGCCATGCCTCCCGTCTCCGGGCCATATACCGGGCAGGCGATGAAGAAACTACCGTCACAACCCGCAACGGGCAGATAGCCATCAGTCCCTCCAAATGGAAAAGGCTCGTAGACGCCGCATCTACCATCACCGTCCGCCTGCAGGCCCAAAGAGGAGACAAATGGGAAGAATACGCCCCTTTCCACCTCTACATCGCCAAAGAGAAGATAGACCCCTACATCGCCTACCGGCTGATAGAACCGGGCTACGAGACCTGGAACGAGATGGGCATCTACCAACGTTGTCTGGAAAACTATGAGGAAACAGCCATCCTCACCAACAAGATGACCGGCTACGGCTGCATGAACTGCCATTCCTTCTGCGGGCAGAACCCGGAGAAAATGCTGTTCCACCTCCGTTCCGACTACGGAGGGACCTACATCATAGAGGAAGGACAGATAAAGAAACTGAATACGAAAACACCGCAGACCATTTCGGCATTGGTCTACCCGTCGTGGCATCCCTCCGGCAATTTTGTGGCATTCTCGGTGAACGATACCAAGCAGATGTTCCATACCACCGACCCGAACCGCGTGGAAGTCATGGATTATGCCTCCGATGTCGTGATTTACGACGTGAAACGGAAGCAGATTGTCAGCTCCCCACTTCTGTCCTCGGCCACTGCCTTTGAGACATTCCCCACTTTCTCGCCCGATGGAAGAACGCTCTATTTCTGTTCCGCGGACAGCGTGAGCATACCCGGAAAATACGACCAAGTGAAGTACAGCCTGTGTTCCATCGGCTTTGATGCAGACACCCGTTCGTTCGGCAGCAAGGCAGACACGCTTTACAATGCACGCCGGGCAGGAAAAAGCGTCTCTTTCCCCCGCGTATCGCCCGACGGCAAATTCCTCATGTTCACCCTCTCCGCATACGGCAACTTTTCCATCTGGCACAAGGATGCGGACCTAAACCTCGCCCACCTGCACACCAACCAAATCCGCCCCTTGTCGGCACTGAACAGCAACGACGTGGAGAGTTACCATTCATGGAGCAGCAACAGCCACTGGGTGGTGTTCAGCAGCCGACGCACAGACGGACTGTATACCCGCCCCTTCATTGCCTATATAGACGAAGAAGGGAAAGCACACAAGCCCTTCTTGCTGCCGCAAAAGGAGAAAGACCATTACACCTTCCTGATGAAATCCTATAATATCCCCGAGTTCATCTCCGGAAAGGTCAACACCTCCGCATACGACATCAGCCGGACAGCCCGGAAAGAGAAGGGAACGGATATCACCTACTCTCTTCAATAGAGGCATCTCCATTTTCTCTGTCTCCGGCGTCTTATGTTCAGCTTTATATTACTGATGCCATGTAACATACAAGACAGTTTCTGCAACATTCATATCTATAGATGTAACATCAAGCAAACAAAAAACAACGCAAATATCACAACCATTGACATTTAATTCGTAATTTTGTTTTCGATGTAAGACAGAAGTTACATGAAGCGTCAACTCATCAAACCAAGGTTGCATCTCCAATACATTATAGATTTGTTTAACCCTAATAAATAAGTTACGATGAATTAATTTGACTTTTGCTAATTATTTTCACAACAATCAATAACTGAATCATATGAAAAGAAACAATTTGCCGTCTGTTTGCGTATTCCTTCTGATGATGATGGGAACGGTCATATTCAATTCTGCTTGTAACAATAAGGATGATAATCTTGTTGTTGGCGATCGCGTTCCTCCCCCCAGAACGATAACTATAGTCGGTAACTATCTGATGGAGGCAAACTCCATTGCGGGAGTGGTACATAAAGATAGAAGCCTCGGACTGACCTACATAGAAGACGAAGAGAAGAGCCGTTTCTATATACGTACAACCTCCAAGGATGCAGAAGAAGCCCTACTCAAGATAGCAATCGAGGGTTTAAAGGTCAAATTCAGTGGTAAAGTATATGAAATGAACAAGGAATTCGCCAAGGATAACAAATTGCCCAATGATGTAAAGCTATACTCCCTCGTTTCTCCCGACTATTCTATCACAATACTTGACGAACAGTAAAATCTCCATTGAACATAATGCAACGAAGGGGACTATGTAATCATAAAAAAATAAGTTGGTACATAAATGATAATTTAGCTTTCACCACGGAGGACACAGAGTCTCACAGAGTTTTCTCCTTTTACAAGCTAATGACAGATACTACCGATTTTGATTCCCTCAAAAAACTCTGTGAGACTCTGTGTCCTCTGTGGTGAAATAAACTCGTCACAGCTTTCACCTTTTTCAGAACCGCTCTATTCATCGGGGTTCCCGGTGAAACTTCTTTTCATTTCGAGGGTTGACGGTGAAGGACATTCCGCTGTCTCCGGCATGTCGTCAGACACTTGTGTTCAGCTTGTCAGGCACTGGTGTCTGTCGCGATAGACACCAGTGCCTGACAAGCTGAACACAAGTGTCTGACAGATTAGATGCCAGTGTCTGTCAACTTGAAGTATCGCGTTGTCAACTTCAATAGGGTCAAGTGAAGATTCAACACCCACCAAATACCACATTGCCGGTGCTATGTAACGTACGAAACAGTTTTTGTAACATTTTCATCTATAGATGTTACGTCGAGTAAACAAGAGGTAGCGTGAATTTCACACTTATTAATATCTAATTGATAATTTTGCTTTCGATATGAAACGAGAATAATATAAAGTATTAACCTGTTAAATCAAAGCAATTATGAAGACATAGAAAAAAAGTTCATTCCTTCCGTATAAATTGTAAAAACAGCATTTATACCTTAATTAACCACTATAGTAAAATTTATTTTTTCTATTACCTATTTTTATATGAAAAACATTAATCTTAAAAGAAGTATCGGGTTATTATCATTCCTACTGATGATTCCTGTTTGGGTATGTGCCCAGAACATTACAGTGAAAGGTACCGTAAAAGATACCAGCGGCGAAAGCATGCCGGGTGTAAACGTCCTGCAAGTAGGTACGACGAACGGCATCATCACAGACATCAACGGTCAATATCAGATGAGCGTTCCCTCCAATGCCAAATTGACCTTCTCCTTTATCGGCTATGTCACTCAGACTGTCCAAGTAGCCGGCAAGACCACATTGGACATCATATTGAAAGAAGACGCACAAGCTTTGGACGAAGTAATAGTTGTGGGCTACGGTACGATGAAGAAGAGCGACCTTGCGGGTGCCTCCGCCTCCCTCGATGAGAAGACGCTCAAGAGTTCACCCATCACCAACATCGACCAGAGCTTCCAGGGCCGCATTGCCGGCGTCAACGCCGTGCAGACC
>OHEV01000931.1_pt1 | contig 13363 bp, 10 predicted proteins | sample 1567331 | NCBI WGS metagenome assembly OHEV01 (sample SAMEA3879561, study PRJEB24766) | human gut metagenome | biome: human-associated habitat; feature: feces | place: USA | collected 1985/1987 | reverse complement strand
GATTACGCATGTATGAAAAAAAGGGATTTTTCCGAGTGGCTCAGCACATTTCGCAGGTCAATCAACGGATATGAATACTACACAGACTTTAAAAAAGTGTATGAAAATGCGGAGAGGCTGAAAGTTGAGATTTGCATACTGAATTCTCTTGTAGGCTCTTCCGATATAGAAACGGAATTCGAGTCACTGCTTAACAGGTATCCGGAGTGCTTAAAAGCGGTCCCTATTTTGCTTGCAGTTCGTGAGAATGAAATATTCTGTCAGGATTCAAACGGCGCTGTCAATTACAGGTTCAACAAAATGCTGCAGACCGTTGAACAATACAAGTATTTTATGCGGAAAACAGGACTTTTCGATATGCTCAGCAATCACATTGTCAGCAGTTTGTATGATTATGTAACGGGTGTCGAAGTAGGGATAGGTTCAAACGGCAGAAAAAACCGAGGCGGCCATCAAATGGAGGCCTTGGTCGAGGAGTATTTGAAAAATGCGTGCGTAGAGTATTATAAAGAAATGTATTTGACGGAGATTGAAAACAAATGGAACATAGATCTTTCTGCTGTTTCTGCAAAAGGCACTTCCACCAAACGTTGGGACTTTGTTGTGAAGACCAAGAGTAAGATTTTTGTTATCGAAACGAATTTCTACGCATCATCCGGTTCTAAGCTGAACGAAACTGCACGAAGCTATAAAATGATTGCCGAAGAGGCAAAAGAAATCCCGAATTTTGAGTTTGTTTGGATAACGGACGGTGCAGGATGGAAGGATGCAAAACGGAATTTGGAGGAGACTTTCATTGTTCTTGAAAATCTTTATAATATAACTGACATGGAGAATGGGATCCTTAACAGAATTTTTGAATAAAAAAGCAGTAGATTTGGGAGAAATACACAATGCCTAACGGCGAAGCGGATTGCAGTTCTCGATTTGATTGCCCATGCAAAGACGATTAGCATAACGACAGATTAACGGATACGATGACTTTATGTGTAAGAGAAGCTTGCATTTGAATTTGAAGAAGTGCAGGCTTTTTAGTCATAATGAATGCAAAACAAACGATACCAGATTGATAAATTCACGAAATCGTCAATAATCGGATTGAACCGGGGTGCAAAATGTGGTACAATATTATAAGTATATTTTGCGGAGGTTTTATGCACAACCCGGGTGAAATGAACAGCGAGCGGCATTATTTTGCGCTGATCGGAGATATTATCGACTCGCGGCACGAACAAGATCGTTACGATGTGCAGAAAAAGCTGCAATCGATACTTTCTTCCGTCAATGCCGAACATGCGGCGCATATTGCGGCAGATTTTTTGATAACACTCGGTGATGAGTTCCAAGGGCTTCTGTTTGCGGAAAAAGGTGCGGATCCGATTTTTGTTGCCGACAGGATAATCGACGAAATGTTTCCGGTTCGCATAAGAATTGCAATCGGTTTCGGCGGAATGGCAACACAAATCCGAAGGGAAGCGGCGATTGGGGCGGACGGAGAAGCGTTTTACCGTGCGCGGCACGGAATGAATTTGCTCAGGAAAGCCGAAAACCGCGGCAGAGCATATTCAAGGATTCTGCTTGACGCCGGAGGCACGGAATGTTCGGACTGCGAGCGGAATGCGCGGCGGAAGGAGCTTGAAACCGGCGTGAATACCGTTTTGCTGCTCCTGTCCGCATTGCGGCGGGAGAGAACAAAACGGCAGAACGAGGCGGCAGCGATGTATGTTCGGAATGCGGTCACAAACGCTGCACAAACCCAAACCGAGCTTGCAAAGCGGCTCGGAATAACACAGAGCACGTTCAATATCAGTCTTTCCGTTTCAAACGCAAGGGAGTATGCCGAAGGCCTGATTGCTGCGGAAGCTTTGCTTTCGAAACTGAAAACCGACGGTGAGCATGCGGAAACCGGTGATAAGGAATGTGCCGATAAAACCGTTTTAACCTGAAATTTAAATACGACAGCAGAGGATGAATCGATGAAGGAATACACACTTTTGATGCTTGCGCATATGCTCGGAGATTATTATTTTCAACCGCAGTGCCTTGCAAAACTGAAGAGCAGGAACACACTGTATGTTTTGATTCATGCAGGGATTTATGCGGCAGTGATGTTTTCAACGCTGCTGCTGTGCTATTCGAATGCATACTTATATGCGGTTGCTGCCTGTGCCGTGACACATGCAGTGATTGACATTGTGAAGCAGCTGATTTTAAACGGTGCCGCAAAGCGCGGCAGTTTGACCGTGAAACAGGACAGAGCCGCATATCTTATCGATCAGGCGCTGCACCTTTCGATAATCCTTGCGGTATCTTTCACGTCGGCATTTTACGGTGAGGGGCGCGGAATAGAATTTTTGCAAAATGATATAAAAGCCCTCGTTGGCATTGACGGCTTTGCAATGCTAAGCATACTGACGATGCTGCTTGCCGTGCTGAAGCCCGCAAATGTTTTTGTTCAAAAGGTGCTTGTAACCGAAAAACCTGATGAAAAGGTGAAAACACGCCTGAAGCACGGCGGATGCATCGGTTCATTAGAACGGTTTATAATAATTTGTATGCTCCTGCTCGGGCAGTATTCCGCTGTTGCGCTTGTTTTCACCGCGAAATCGATAGTCAGATTCAAAGACTTTGAAGATCGCTCCTTCGCGGAATACTATCTTTACGGAACGCTTCTGAGCGTCGCGGTCAGCATCGCACTCTTTGCCTTGCTGAAAATTTTCGGCGCATAAACCTGTGCCGGAAGGAATGACCGAACAATGGATAACAACGGAGATAAAACAAAATGAAACTTATTGCAATTGACGGCAACTCACTGATGCACAGAGCGTATTACGCGCTTCCTAACATGACCAACAAAGCGGGTACGCCGACGGGCGCACTGCACGGCTTCCTTTCGATGCTGCTTAAGCTTGTTGATATGCGGCCGGATTACCTGCTTGTTGCGTTTGACATGCCGATAAAAACCTTTCGACATGAAAAATATGCCGATTATAAAGCCGGCAGAAGGGAAACTCCGGACGATCTCCGCACGCAGTTTCCGCTCTTGCAGGAATTGCTGAAAAAAATGGGCATTGCCGTTATTGAATGCGAACGCTTCGAAGCGGATGATATTCTCGGCACATTTTCCCGTCGGGCGCAGAAGGAAGGCGTTGATTCTCTGCTTGTGACCGGGGATAGGGATGCTTTGCAGCTTATCACTGATAATGTGCACGTTCTGATGACGAAAAAGGGCATCACCGAAACCGTTGAATACGATAAAGAAACCCTTTTTGCCGAATACGGACTTGAACCTGCACGCATGGTTGATCTCAAAGGCTTAATGGGCGACAATTCGGACAATCTGCCCGGCATTAAGGGCGTCGGCGAAAAGACCGCGCTGAAGCTGCTTTCAAAATACGGTACAATGGAATCCGTGCTTGAAAATGCGGAAAATGAAAAAGGCGCATTGCGGCAGAAGCTGCTTGACGGTGCGGAGTCCGCAAGGATGAGCTATGAACTCGGAACAATAAACACCGATGTTCCCGTGAGCGAGAGTGTGGAGGATTGCAGGTTCAACCCCGCTTTGCTTGCAAACGGTGCGGCGGAGCTGACAAAGCTTGAACTTCGCGCCGTCCTTAAACGCGTGCGTGAACTTGTAGGTACGCAGAATCAAAATGCGGCAAACGTGCCTGAACCAAACGGGAAAAATGCTGCCGAGGTTCGAACTGCCGAATTTGATCTCCGCGATGTCAAAAGTGATGAAGAGCTGCAGGCCTGCGTTGATACGCTTCTGCAATGCACTGAGATTGCGTTCGATATTTGTGAACAGAGTGTCACGGTCGCTGCAATAACGGGAGAAGGCACAGTGCTTTTCAATGCCTCGGTCGGAGGAGATCTGTTCAGTGCGGCATTGCTGCCCGAACAGGTTCTCTGCGCACTTAAGCCCGTCTTTGAGTCGGAAAAAATCAAAAAAACCGTATTTGATGCCAAATCGAAACGGCATATCCTTGCGCCGTTCGGTGTTGCGCTCAACGGTGAAATTTTCGATGCCATGCTTGCGGATTACCTGCTTAACGCACTGCATCCCGCAAAAACACTTGATGTGCTTGCCGAGGAGAGCGGTATCGGTGAGCGCGGAGCGGCTGCGCTTATCGTTTTGAAACCGAAACTGGAACAAATGCTTGAACGCAGCGGCATGACGGAGCTGTATCGGAATGTTGAACTGCCGCTTGAACATGTGCTGTTTGATATGGAGAGCGCGGGGTTCATGCTCGACAGGGAGGTTTTATGTTCTCTCGGCGAAACCATGGCGGCGCGTTCCGAAGAGCTTGCGAAAGAAATTCACGAGCTTGCGGGGGAAAGTTTCAACATCCTTTCGCCGAAGCAGCTTTCCGTGGTATTGTTTGAAAAACTCAGCCTTCCGCCGCGAAAGAAAACAAAAACGGGATATTCGACCGACAGTGAGGTGCTTGAAGGGCTGAAGACCATGCATCCTATCGTGGGCAAGGTGCTTGAGTACAGATTCCTGACAAAACTCAAATCAACGTTCATAGATGCAATGCTCCAAAAAATCGGTTCGGACGGACGGATCCGCACAACCCTGAACCAGAATGTTACCGCAACGGGACGTATTTCAAGTCAGGAGCCGAATTTGCAGAACATTCCGGTCCGCACGGAGCTTGGACGCGAAATCCGCCGCGCTTTTGTTGCAAGCCCGGGCTGTGTTCTTGTCGGGGCGGATTATTCGCAGATAGAATTGCGCGTGCTTGCGCACATAAGCGGGGATGAGGCTTTGATTGCCGCATTCAACGACGGGGATGATATCCACACACGCACCGCGGCGGAGGTTTTTGGCGTCCCTAAGGACGAGGTGACGCGTGAAATGCGTTCTGCGGCAAAGGCTGTCAATTTCGGCATTGTGTACGGCATAAGTGCATACGGCCTTTCCGAACAATTGGATATTCCGCCGAAGAAAGCTTCGGAATACATTGAAAAGTACCTTGACCGCTGCACGGGAGTGCGGAACTATATGAAAACTGCGGTTGAAAACGGCAGGGAAAAAGGCTATGCCGTGACCATTATGGGCAGAAGGCGCGAGCTTCCCGAAATCGTATCTTCAAACTACAATACGCGAAGTTTCGGTGAGCGCGTAGCGATGAATATGCCGATTCAGGGTTCGGCGGCAGATATAATTAAAGCCGCAATGGTGAAGGTTGCAAACAGTCTTAGGGAGCAGGGACTCCGCGCACGGTTGATACTTCAGATTCACGATGAGCTGATTATAGACACACCGGAGGAGGAGACGGAGCGCGTGAAAGCTTTGCTTTCAGACTGCATGAGCAATGTTGTAAAGCTTCGCGTGCCGCTCAAAGCGGATGTTGAATGCGGACACAGCTGGTTTGATACAAAGTAAAGCATTATCATAAAGAAACGGAGGGAAGGGCTGACTCCATGTGCGGTGAAAGAACAAATGATTTTGACGGAAAAATCATTGCCGAAAACAAGCGCATTCCGCTGCTTGGGCTTACGGGAAGCATGGCGGCGGGCAAATCCACCGTTTCGGCAATGCTGGCTGAGCGCGGGTTCTTTATTGTTGATGCGGATAAAACGGCGCATGATGTGATTCAAACGGAAAAAGTCTTAAGGAAGCTTACTGATGCGTTCGGCGAGGGCATACTGGATGAATCGGGCAATATAGACCGAAAAAAGCTTTCTGTATGTGTGTTCGGGGAAAAGAAAAACGAAGTGCAGGATAAAACCTGCCCGGGCAATGCGGCAAATGCTTCGGCGGAACGAATTGCAGCCGAGAAAAAGAGTCGTGTGGAGCTTCTGAATGATATTGTTCATCCTGCCGTGATTGAAAGCCTGTTCGAACAGGCGGAGACGGCGAAACAGCTTCCGGATTGTCCGGGAGTGGTGCTTGATGTGCCGCTGCTTATCGAAAGCGGGCTGCATAAAAGATGCGACAGCGTGATTCTTGTGACGGCGAATATTGAAACACGTTATGCCCGTATAATGAAGCGTGACGGGCTGTCGAGGCGCGAGGCGCGTGCAAGAATTGCGGCGCAGATGCCGCAATGGAAGAAAAAACGCTATGCGGATTACATAATCGAAAACGATACGACCGAGGCCGAGCTGCATTTGCGGGTTGATGAGCTTATCGGAACATTGCAAAAAAATGCGGCGGAAAATAATGCACAGCCGTCCTGCGAGGCATAAAACGCTCCCGCAGAAACAAAAATGCATATGGGAGCGGAGAATATGGCGAAAAAAGCTGCAAAAAGAAAAAATACACGCAAAAATACCGGCAACCGGAAGAACGGCGGCAGGAACGGGCTTTGGATCATTTTTGCGGGCTGCTGCATTGCGCTTGCGCTTGCGTTCGCGGCTATGCTCCAAAAACCTTTGCGGAGACATTTTTCTTATCCGATGGAATATGAAGCAGAGGTTCGACGCGCGTGCGAAAAATACGATCTCGATCCCTGCCTTGTATTTGCGGTCATAAGAACGGAAAGTTTTTTTACTCCGGATGCCGTATCGGGTGCGGGCGCACAGGGATTGATGCAGATCATGCCCGAAACGGGCGAATGGATCGCATGGCGGCAGGGGAAAGAGTATGACGAAAGCAGAATATTCGAACCGGGTTACAATATTGATTTGGGCTGCTGGCTGCTCTCGTTTCTTTTGGAAAAATACAACGGGGATGTTGAGCTCGCCGCCGCTGCATACAATGCAGGTCACAGCGCCGTGAACCGTTGGCTGGACGATCCGAAATACTATGACGGGAAAAATCTCACCATTCCGTACGAGGAAACAGAAAATTATGTTAAAAAGGTTAAAGATGCATATGAAAAATACCAATTTCTGCGCGAAAGCGAACATGAAGCGGGACGTGAATAGGGTCGAACCTGCAAGGCGGGTTTTGTTAAAAGCAGGAGCCGTTCTGCTTGCCGTCTTGGTGCTTTTCTGTACTGCATGCGGAAAGCGCGGCAGCGGCGACGCGATTCAGACGAATCTGCCGCAATCTGCGGCGCCGCAAACATCGGAACCCGTTCCGCAGCAGGGCGGAACGTTGAAACTCCCCATGCCGCGCAACCTGAATAAAGATAATCTGAATTATAATCCGCTGATAGCAACAACGGAGGAAGCACTCGGGCTCTATTCACTTGTTTTCGAGAGCCTTATCGGCATTGACGAAAGCAACAGACTCATTCCGTCGCTTGCCATTAACTGGAGCGCGGATGAAGAAAATGCAAATTCGTGGATTATCAACCTGCGCGAAAACGTTAAATGGCATTCGGGGGACATTTTGACCGCGGGTGATGTTGTGTATACATTTAATCAGCTTTACACTCTCGGTTCCGAATCATACTATGCTTCTGCGCTTTCAAGCATCAATCGAATTGAAATGATAGACGCGACAACACTGCGCGTAACGATGAATTCTGCGGGCATCGGTGAGCTTTATTCGCTCAGCTTCCCGATAACACATGAGAATGCCGAACCGTTCACCGGGACGGGTGCATATCGTGCAAGCTACGTTTCAAACACAAAGATAACGTTAAAATCCAACGAGGAATGGTGGGACAGGCCGCCGTATATCGATACTGTCGAATTCCACGCAAGAGAATCAAACGCAACCGCGCTCGCCTCCTACGGTGCGGGGCAGCTTAATTTTGTGCCCACTGCGCTTCTGACCGTCGGACAATACAGCGAGGCGGGAAAAACCGTTGTTACGGATATGATGACTCAAAACATGGAAGTCATGCTTGTGAATCATAATCGCGCATTCGTGTCACGCGTTGAGTTCCGCCGTGCAATTGCACATGCACTGAACAGAACCAAGCTGATAACAAACGCTTACATGAACAGGGCTCGTGCTGCCGATGTTCCTGTGCCGCCGGATTCATGGCTGTATAACAGCAACGCCGTTCAATATGACTTTAACCTGAACAGCGCAAATGCAATTCTCGATGAACTCGGCAGCCGCGTCGGTGCGGACGGGCGGAGAACGCTGAACGGAAGCCCGATTGAGCTTACGCTTTTAACAAGCGGCACAACCGAAAACACCGTTCGAAGCGAGGCGGCGGGCATGATTGCCGAACAGCTTGCGGCCGTCGGCATAACGGTGAAGGTTGTGACCGCTGCACATTCATACGGAAGCGCGGACAGCGAATACATGACCGCGCTTGCGGCGGGCGATTGGGATCTTGCATTATGCGGCTTTAACCTTGCGCAAAGCAATGACCTTGAACCTTATCTCAGTGTAAACGGGAAGAACAATTTCGGGCATTACAATGCAGGCTTATATTCCGGGGTTTCGGCCGCACTTAACAAAATGAACGCTGCTGCGGATGAGGAATCCCTTCGCAATGCCGCATATGAGCTGCAAACCGCTTTTGCCGATGAGCTTCCGTTCATTGTGCTTTATTTTCGCCTGAACAGCGTCGTGTACTCCGCAAAGCTTCGGGAAATCGGAACGATGCGCGAACCGGCTTTGCTGCGGAACATAAAAAACTGGTATTTTATAAAATAAAATCATGTCAGTCACGGAGCCGCTTCAGCAGTTCGCCGCCGTGTTCTTTGAGCCATTTTTCCTGCGTGCGATAGGTTGGAAAAACACGAAGGACTTCGGCATAGAATTTTTGCGAGTGGTTCATTTCCCTGCGGTGACAAAGTTCATGAACAACAACGCTGTCCAAAACCTCCGGCGGGGCAAGCATTAAAAGGCAGTTGAAATTCAGATTGCCTTTGCTGCTGCAGCTTCCCCAGCGGGAGGTTTGGTTTCGAATCGTTATTCGCCCGTATGTAACGCCGATAAGCGGAGCATAGTACGCAGCGCGCGCGGGAATCACTTTCAGAGCTTGTTGAGCAAGGTTATGAAGCTCTTCGGGCGTCAGTTTCGGGATGCTTTCCGCAGCTGCTTTACGGGAACGTGATTTTGCAAGATGGGTCTCAATCCATTGCCTGTTTTTTTGGATGAATCGCCTGATATCATCATCTGCTGCCTGATGCGGGGCGCGAATGATAAGCCGACCATGCTTGATTTCGGCAGCAAGTGTTTTTCGGCTGCTTTTAATCAGTTCATATTCCGGTTCGTTTTGCATTGATTTCTCCGAGTTGATATGATGTTTCAATTTTAGCACAGGAGCGGACCGTTAGCAAGTTTCACTTAATTATTGCCGTTCGTAACAAACTAAGTTTTTTCTTTAAATGCCTTGACTTTTCTTAAAAAATGTATTAAACTTGAAAGGTATATACCAAGGCCGAAAGCGCAGCCATATTTATTTTTCATCCGGGTGCGCGGACTGCCGCATTTATTGGAGATTTATATGGATTTATTTGACAAATGCAGGGTTGAGATAGTCGAGAAGGCAACAGCCGAAAACGTTTATCCCTATTTCCACCAAATCGAATCGAAACAGGCTCCGGAAGTCATCATGGAGGGTTCACGGCGCATAATGCTCGGTTCAAACAACTACCTTGGGCTGACTTCCAATCCCGACGTTATTGCGGCGGGCGTGCGTGCACTCGAAAAATACGGCTCGGGCTGTTCAGGTTCGCGTTTTTTGAACGGCACGCTTGATTTGCATGTTCAGCTTGAGTCGGAGCTTGCTGATTTTTTGAACAAAGAAGATGTTATGACATTCTCAACGGGTTTCCAAAGCAATTTGGGCATCATCAGCGCGATTGCGGGTCGAGGCGATTACATTTTCTGCGATAAAGAGAATCATGCAAGCATTTATGACGGCTGCAAACTGAGCTACGCAAAGACGATTCGCTTCAACCACAGCGATATGGCACACCTTGAGACTGCGCTTCAGAGTGTTCCGCTTGAATCGGGCAAGCTTATTGTGACAGACGGCGTGTTCAGCATGGGCGGCGATATATGCAAGCTGCCCGAAATTGTTGAGCTTGCGCAAAAATACAAAGCGCGCGTTATGGTTGACGATGCTCACGGTCTCGGCGTTATCGGAAACGGCGGCAGAGGTACGGCAGATTATTTCGGTCTGACCGATAAGGTTGATATAATAATGGGTACCTTCAGCAAGTCACTCGCTTCTCTCGGCGGCTATATGGCGGGCGATAAGCGCGTTGTGAACTATGTTCGTCATGCCTCGCGTCCGTTCATCTTCTGCGCAAGCATTCCGCCAGCAAACTGTGCAACAGCGATTGAGGCACTGCATATTCTCCGCAGTCATCCCGAAATGCCCAAGAGGCTTGTTGAACTTGCGGCTTATATGCGCAAAGGGCTGCTGGAACGCGGCATTGCCATACGCGACAGCATAACGCCGATTATCCCCATCTATACCTATGATGAAATGCGCACCCTCCGCAAGGCAAAGGAATTGTTTGATGCGGGTGTTTATGTGAACCCGGTTCTGCCGCCCGCAACGCCTCCGGGAGAGAGTCTGCTCCGCACGAGCTATATGGCAAACCATACCGAAACTATACTTGACGAGGCTCTCGATATTATTGAGAGAATTGTAAAAAATGACTGATAAACCGAAAAGAATCGTACTTATCACCGGTGCTTCGGGCGGAATCGGGCTTGCGGCTGCAAAGCTGTTCTTTGCCAAGGGAGACAGAGCGGGAATTGAGAGCATTTGCGCCGATGTCACGGATGAGGCTGCCGTCCGCAATGCGATTAAAACCGTTGTCAGCCGTGAGGGTAGGCTTGACGTTCTTGTCTGCAATGCCGGGTTCGGAATTTCCGGTGCGGTTGAGTTCACAGCCTATGCGGATGCAAAACGCCAATTTGACGTTAACTTTTTCGGCACTTCCAACTGCATACGTGCGGCCTTGCCCGAAATGCGCAGGCAGGGAAGCGGTATGATAATCGTAACAAGCTCGGTTGCGGGAATGCTGTCCATACCTTTTCAGGCATATTACTCGGCATCAAAAGCTGCACTGAATTCGCTTGTGCTTGCAACGGCCAACGAAGTGCGTCCGTACGGGGTTCGCGTTGCGGCAATCATGCCCGGCGATATAAAAACAGGTTTTACTGCTGCAAGAACAAAATCGAATGCGGGCAGCTCCGATTATGCTGCACTTTCGAAATCCGTTGCAACAATGGAACGCGATGAGCAGAACGGCATGTCCCCCGATGTTATTGCGCGGTGCATGTATTCGGTGTCCCGCAAACGCAACCCGAAGCCGCTCCGCTCCGTCGGGCTGCAATACAAAGCCTGCTGCCTGCTCGGAAAGTTTCTGCCCTGTCGGCTGTCAAATTGGATAGTCGGCAAAATGTATGCATCAAAATAACAAACGGACATTAACGGTATTCAGTGTTGTTTGATACCTCAGCTGCGGCTGCAAAAAACAAAACCCGCCGACGGATGGTTGCCGTCAGCGGGTTTTTTATAAACATAATTGCATGTGCCATGCAAGAGCAAGAGTGGTTATTGTTCCGCCGATTCCCGGGTTTTTTATAAACATAATTGCATGTGCCATGCAAGGGCATTTGCGCTCTTAACAGCGACCGTTATCAGAATCGGAAATAGATGAACGGATTATAGCCGCTTGAAACGAGCGATGCAGTGCAGATAACAAGCGCAATCAACACAAGTGCCGCATCGGCATAGCCGCACCACGCTCTGTTTTCGATTTTTTTATGAAGGTTGCTGACCAACGGGGTGGAGGCAATGATTGAAATGATCAGCACGGGAAGATAAGCAAGCACATAAACCAGTGCATCATGCGAAATCAAGCCGACACTGCCGCCGTTGAAAAGCGAAACAATGAAATCACGCATCTGCCCCATGTCCGTGAAGTCGAACAGAACCCACCCGAAGGTGAAAAGGAATATCGCATACAGGTGGGAAAGGAATGCGGGGGCCTTTTCAAGATATTTCCCGAGGAACAGTTTTTCGATAATGATGATAATCCCGAAATACACTCCCCAAAGCACGAAATTCCAGCTTGCACCGTGCCAAAGTCCGGTGAGCATCCAAACGATTGCGGTGTTAAGCAGGGTGCGCGCAAGTCCGTGGCGGTTGCCGCCGAGGGGAATGTAGACGTATTCCTTGAACCATGTGGAAAGGGAGATATGCCATCTGCGCCAGAATTCGCTGATGCTGCGGGAAATATAGGGGTAATTAAAGTTTTTGAGAAACTCAAACCCGAACATTCGGCCGAGACCTATTGCCATATCTGAATAGCCGCCGAAATCGAAATAGATATGCAGTGTATATGCAATGATTCCGACCCATGAACCGAGAACACCGTTGGTTGCGGAGCTTTCGCGGAGAACGTCCCAAAGAGCGATAAGCTGATTTGCAAGCAAAACTTTTTTTGCAAGTCCGACAGTGAAAAGCTTTATTCCGGAAGCAAACTGAGCAACGTTTTCGTGCCTGTTTTCAAGCTGATCCGCAATGTCGCGATAGCGCACGATCGGGCCCGCGATAAGCTGCGGGAAGAGTGCGACATATGTACCGAAATACACGGGGTTCTTTTGAACAGATGTGTCGTTGCGGTAAACATCGATAACATAGCTCATTGCCTGGAAGGTATAGAACGAAATGCCTATGGGCAGAGGTATTATCGGCGTTGCATAGCTGCGCATGAACGGAAAAACGGCTTTCAGCGTGTCAACAACAAAGCCCGTGTATTTGAATACGCCCAGCAGCGCAAGGTTCACCACAACGGAAGCAACGAGTACAGCCTTGCAGCGTTTTTTGTTGTTTCGATATTTTCCGACAAGCAAACCGGCAAGCCAGTTGAACGCTATGGAGAATATCATCAAAAGCACAAAACTCGGTTCGCCCCAGCCGTAGAAAATAAGGCTGAGAACACAGAGGATTACGTTTCGATAAACGCGATTAGGCACTGCATAATACAGTGCCAAAGTTACAACAAGATAGATGAAGATGAACAGCAGACTTGAAAAAACCATCAGCCGATGTTCTCCTGCATGATTTTCATGAGAGCATTGTAGTCGCTGCCCGCAACCATGTAAACATAATTGCCGACGCGATGCACTTCCACAGGATCGAGTTTTGCGGTCTCGGCGGGTGCATATTCTTTTGCAACCTTGCGGAGCCTGTCAAGTCGATTCTGAAGAATACTTTGCAGTTCCTCGGCATATGCCGCATCGGAAACTTCAAAAATCGAAACTTCGCCGACTGTGACCGCATAGTTTTCTGACAGGTACATTGTCCACTGCGCAAGCTTTGTTTTATCGATTCCGTAAACCTCTTCAAGATCCCTCTCGGGCACTTTTGTCATTGACGGAAGCTGACCGGATTCAACAAGCTTTGTGTAAACCGCTTCAACATCCGCCTGCTTAGGCTGAGTTTCATTGCCTTTGCAGCCGATGAAAAGGAGCATAGCAAGAGCAAGAACGGCAGAGAGTGCAAAGGATACAGTGCGTTTCATTGTTTTT
>OHEV01000928.1_pt1 | contig 13379 bp, 10 predicted proteins | sample 1567331 | NCBI WGS metagenome assembly OHEV01 (sample SAMEA3879561, study PRJEB24766) | human gut metagenome | biome: human-associated habitat; feature: feces | place: USA | collected 1985/1987 | reverse complement strand
GGATTGTTCAGGTAATGGCTGTATTCGGTGATCTTATCATCCACAACCGTCTGAAGCTTTGCATCGAGTGCCTCATCTGCGGATCTCTCATCCGATGTCCCTGCCTGCTCGTCGAGCATCTGCACGATATGCTTCGCCGCGATCTCGCCCTCGACCATCGCGCCTGTCACATATTTCTGCGGGCAGCCACCTGCCACATCCCCGGCTGCATATAATCCGTTGATTGTCGTCTGGCGGTTCGTGTCAACCCAGTAGCCACTCGCGGTATGTCCGCCTACGATATACGGCTCGGTTCCTTCGATCTCAACATTCTGCTCACTCGGCTTCCTGCCGGATTCTAGCCATTTCAGCGTCTGACTCGGTGCCATGTTCAGATACGCCTTTTTCAGCGATTCGTTCTGTTCCTCTGAAATACCTTCGGTACGAAGATAACAAGGACCTCTGCCCTGCAAATTCTCCATCACCGTGCCATACACACGCTCGGAAGTCGTCAGTCCGTATTTTGTCTCATAGACCTCGCCAAGGGAATTTACCTGTTTCGCGCCAACGCCCTGTGCGATCGTTCCGGTCGGTGCGATCGTATCTTTACAGCGGAGTGCAATAAAACGCATCTCAAATGTTGTCATCTCTGCACCGCTTCGGATTCCCATGGCGTATCCTGCACCTGTATTAAATGGCGGATACCACATCTTATGTCTGGAGAATCCCGGATTGTTCGGCCGGTAAAGACCGGATGCTCCACCGGTTGCACAAAGCACTTTCTTCGCCCGGATTTCTACTGCTGTCTCATTTTCAATGGAAAATCCCACTGCACCATAAATCCTGTTCTCCTTTACCAGATAATCGGTAATTGCCACCCGGTTTAATATGGTAACATTCGGCAGTGCTTCTACTGCAGAAGCAAGTAACGGCTTAATATTCTCACCGTTGATTTTGATATTCCGGTTTCCTCTTGCCACATATTTACCATTCTCATCTTTTAAAATGACAAGACCAAGCTTCTCCATTTTCTCTGTTACACGGTTTAAGCCCTCCGACATGGTAAGAAGTAAATCCTCTCTTACGATGCCGTCTGCATCCTTTTTGGCATAATCCACATAGTCTTCCGGCTTTCTGCCCTCTACGATATATGCATTAATGGCATTTACTCCGGCTGCAAGACAGCCGCTTCTTTTGATGTTGGCTTTCTCTGCAATGATAACTTTCGCATCGGACTGTTCTGCAATGGTCAGTGCTGCATAACAGCCTGCGGTTCCACCGCCAATAATTAAAATGTCTGTATCCAATATTTTCCTGTTCTTAATTTCCATAGCAACTTAGATGTAGAATACATCGTCCTCCTGCATTTCTTTATTTTCACAGAGATACGTCCGCTCTTTATCCAGCACATATAACCGGTAAATCAAAAGGCTTACCTTCTCTCCGATTTCAAGACTTTCTTTTTCCAATGGCCACTCACAGATTATCTCTATGCCGCCTACGTCTACCGTAACATCCAGACGGTTTCCACGGAATACGATATCCTTTACAATGCCATCCTGGGATGCACTCATATATCGGTCAATTTTGCCAAATTTATGTATCTTTACAAATTCCGGTCGGATGACTGCTTTCGCTGCGCCCTCGATTTTATCAAATCCATGTAACTCTTCGTAATGTTCCACCAGGGAAGAACGTCCGATGAACTGTGCTACAAACGGAGTATCCGGTGTATTATAAATCTCCGCCGGTGTTCCAATCTGTTCAATGGTTCCGTGATTGGTAATGATAATTTCATCTGCCACCTCAACGGCTTCATCCTGGTCATGGGTTACAAAAATGCTGGTGATTCCAAGCTTTGTAACCACACTGCGAAGCCAGAGTCTTAATTCCGAACGAACCTTGGCGTCAATTGCCGCAAACGGTTCATCCAGAAGCAGTACCTGTGGTCTTGGTGCCAATGCCCTTGCAAAAGCAACTCTCTGCCGCTGTCCGCCGGACAACTGGTTCGGATACCGCTTCTCCATACCGGAAAGTCCGGTAATCTCCAAAAGCTCCGTTACCCGCTTCTTAATCTCTTTCTTTGGCACCTTCTGAAGCTCCAGTCCAAATGCCACATTGTCATATACGGTCATATAGCGGAACAATGCGTAGTTCTGAAAAACAAATCCGATGCCTCGTTTGGAAGCCGGTACATCATTGACCCGTTTTCCGTCGATGTAAATGTCTCCGGAATTTGGCATTTCCAGTCCTGCAATCATACGAAGCAGTGTTGTCTTTCCACTGCCGGATGGTCCAAGCAGTGCCACCAGTTTTCCTTTTTCAATGCCAAAGCTGACATGATCAGAAGCTTTAAAACTGCCATATTGTTTGCATATATCTTTCATTTCAACATACATATCAGCGGCTCTCCCTTCTTGTTTTTGCCCGATATTCCAGAATATTTCGAAGGAATAATATAATAACTGCCAGAATAACCAAAAGCGAGGATACTGCAAATGCTGCAGTAACAGACTGCTCTGTACCCGACATATATAATGCATCGATTTCCAGTGGAAGTGTAAAGGTCTCTCCTCTTGTCTTTGACAGAGCATTGACCGCACCGAACTCTCCCAACGCTCTCGATGTACAAAGGATGACTCCATAGAGCAATGCCCATTTCATCTGTGGAAATGTAATCTTAAAAAAGATTTTCAGTCCGCCGGCTCCCATCAGGGCTGCTGCTTCCTCTTCGTCCTTGCCCTGGGCATTTAAAACCGGAATCACTTCCCTTGATACATAAGGGAATGTTACAAATACCGTTGCTAAAATAACGCCCGGAATTGCAAAAGCGATTCTGATATTCGTTCCAAAGAACTGGTTGATTGCCCGGATAAATGGATATGTCCAGCCCAGTCTTCCAAATGTCATCAAAAATGCCAGTCCCACGATAACCGGTGAAATGGAAAACGGAATATCGATTAAGGTTGCCAGCACCTGTTTTCCTCGGAAGGAAAACTTGGTTAAAAGCCATGAAACACATAATCCAAAGAATGTGTTAATCACCACCGCTGCCACTGTTGCAATCAGAGTTACCTTTAAAGCACTCTTTACATAATCTGTCCGGATGGACTGCATGTAAAAGGCAAATCCTTCTTTTAAGGAACTTGCAATGATGCAGAGCAACGGAAGAACCAGCATCAGGAACAGGAACAGTACACTGACTGTAATCAGAATATGACGCGTACGTTTTTTTCTTTTTTCCAGTTTTTCAAGCTCGTTCATACTTTTCTCCTTCTATAACTGATTCGTGCGTTGTGCCTGCTTCATCTGAATGATATTTACCGCAAATAAAATAAGGAATGATATGATTAACATAACCAGTGCAATTGCTGTTGCAGAGGCATAATCAATATAATTTAATTTCTGCATAATGACATAGGAAATTACCTGTGTATGCTCCTTGGCACTGTTGCCGGATATGTAGATAACACTTCCATATTCTCCTACCCCTCTGGCAAATGCCAGTCCAAATCCGGTTAAAATTGCCGGTTTCATCTCAGATAAGATTACTTTGAAAAATGTTTTCGAAGGTGTTGCTCCAAGGATATAAGCTGCCTCTTCATACTGTCCATCCAATTTTTCCAATACAGGCTGGACAGAACGCACGACAAACGGAATTCCCACAAATACCAGTGCAATGACCAGTCCCACATGGGTATATGCTACTTCTATTCCAAGAGCTGCTAACGGCTTTCCAATGATTCCGGTGTCGGAATACATCTTTGATAAAGTAATACCCGCAACTGCAGTAGGCAATGCAAATGGAAGTTCAATAAATCCATCTAAAATCCGTTTTCCCGGAAAATCATACCGGGTCATCGTCCAGGCTAATATCACACCAAATACCACATTGATACATGCTGCTAAGAAAGAACATCCGATGCTGGTGGCAAATGCATATAATACATTTGACTTGGTCAGAAGTCCGAAAAATTCTGACGGAGATAACTTTAAGGAATATACCATTACGGATGCCAGTGGAATCAGCACAATCAGTGAAAGCATTGTAACTGCAATTCCAAGCGTTAAATGAAATCCCGGTATGACTCTGATTTTTTTATTTTTACGGAATCGTCTTTTCATACTTGCCTCTTCTTCTAGTAGTTATATATCTCATCGAACCAGGCATCATCATCAAAATAATCTTTGTATGCCTGATCCCAGCCACCAAAATCATCAATGCTCCAAAGTGTCATCGTCAGATCAAAGGTATCTTCATATTCCTTTAAAATTTCCTGATTGGATGGACGGTAACCATTCTCTGCGGCGAGCCGCTGTGCATCATCTTCATATAAATAAGATAAATATGCTTCTGCCACATCTCTTGTTCCATTGAAATCTACATTATCATCTACCACTGCCACACTGGGCTGTGCTAAGATACTGACCGTCGGAGAAATCAGTTCATATTCTCCCGGATAATTCTTAAGTACTGTCATGGCTTCATTTTCCCATGCAATCAGAACATCGCCTTTTCCATTTTCCACAAAGGTGGTTGTGGAACCTCTTGCTCCGGAATCCATCACGGAAACGTTGGCATAAAGTTCTTTTAAGAATTCCTTTTGTTCTGCTTCACTATAATCCTTTTCCCTTGCATAGCTTAATGCTGCCAGAAAGTTCCAGCATGCACCGCCGCTACTCTTCGGGTCCGGCGTGATTACTTCAACACCCGGTTGAATCAAATCATCCCAGTCTTTGATATTTCTCTCATTTCCCTTTCGTACCAGAAAGACAATGGTTGAAGTATATGGTGCGGATTCATCCGGGAACTGATCCATCCAGCCCTCATTAATCAATCCGGTATCCTCTATCAACGAAATGTCATGTGCCAGTGCCAGTGTCACCACATCCGCATTACAACCTTCCACTACGGAACGTGCCTGCATGCCGGAGCCTCCATGAGACTGGATGACTTCCACTTTTTTTCCGGTTTCTGCTTCATAATGCTGTATGAACATTTTATTATATGCTTCATAAAACTCTCTGGTCGGGTCATAGGAAACATTGGTTATGGTAATGACATCACTCTTTTGTCTGCCACATCCACTGAGCAGCAACATCATGACCGCAAGTAAAAGTGCAGTGATGCGGTAACGATATGTAGTTTTCTTTCCCTGCTGTTTTCTGCTCTTTTGCATGTCACCCAACATTTCCTTTCTATCTCTTTTCATTGATTTTATAATTCGAATAAAGAGGTGGATAAATACCGCTCTCCGCTGTCCGGCATTAAGATAGCAATATTTTTATCTTTATTATCCGGTCTGCCTGCCAGTTCTTCTGCTGCATGTAAGACTGCACCGGACGAGATTCCAATCAGGAGTCCATCCGTCTTTGCCACTTCTCTTGTGGTATCAAATGCCACATCATTATCTACCGGAATAATCTCATCAACCAGTGACAAATCCATAACCTTCGGAATAAATCCTGCGCCGATTCCCTGTATCTTATGTGGTCCCGGTTCTTTTCCGGAAAGAACGGCGGAAGTTGCCGGTTCTACTGCCACAATCTTAATGTCTGCTTTCTTTGCCTTTAAGCCTCTTGCTGTTCCGGTCAGTGTTCCACCGGTTCCTACAGAAGCTACAAAAATATCTATCCTGCCATCTGTATCCCGCCAGATTTCCTCTGCGGTAGTAAGCTCATGGATTTTTGGATTGACCGGATTTTCAAACTGTTGCGGAATAAATGCATTTCCATATTCTTCTTTTAACTGGGCCGCCTTCTCAATAGCGCCCCGCATGCCAAGCCGTCCCTGGGTCAGTACCACTTCTGCTCCCAGTGCTGTTACAATCTTTCTTCGCTCAACACTCATGGTATCCGGCATGGTTAAAATCAGATGCAGCTTCTTTGCCGCACATACAAATGCCAGCCCGATTCCGGTATTGCCACTGGTCGGCTCTATAATAACGGTCTTGTCATTAATCAGCCCGTCTTTTATTCCCTGTTCTATCATTGCTTCTGCCACACGGTCTTTTACGCTGCCCAATGGATTAAAATATTCAAGCTTTGCTAAAAGGTGTGCCGGAAGATGCTTTGCTTCTTCGTAATTTTTCAGTTCCAGTATTGGTGTATTACCAACTAATTCTGTCAGAGATTGTGCTATTTTCGCCATTTCCTTTTTTCTCCTTTCCTGTAACTATTTACCATAATACCCTATAATTCATATATGGTCAATAGGAAATGTAAGAAATTTTTTTCAGGACCTCGTTTTTCCGAAAAGTCCTGAATTTTTTTCTTTTTCTTACTCCGGTAAACGGACGGTATCTCCTACCACAATCACTGCCGGCATTGGAATCTGTTTCTCCTGCACTTCTTTTTCGATGGTAAGAAGTGTTCCATAGGCTGCCCGGCTGCTTCCATCAGAAGTTCCATGAATTACTGCTACCGGTGTCTCTGCCGCTGCACCGCCGTTTTGTAATTCTCTTACAATCTCTGCAAGTCTTGTGTATCCCATCAGAAAGACACAGGTTCCATCCATGGCAGCCATTTTGTGAATCTCATCTTTTAATGATTCCTCATCTCCGGCAAAATGCCCGGTCATTACATGAAAGCTCCGGCTGACCTTCCGCTCCGTCACCGGAATTCCGGCAAGCTCCGGCACTGCAATGCAGGAGGAAATGCCGGGAATTACTTCTGTTTCAATGCCTTCCTCCGTCAGTGCGTCTACTTCTTCATTTCCTCTGCCAAAGACAAATGGGTCACCGCCTTTTAACCTTACAACATGCGCACCTTCTTTTGCCTTCTCTATCAGCAGCATATTAATCTCTTCCTGCTTCATGCTGTGTCTGCCACTGCGTTTTCCTACACAGATTTTTTCACAGTTTTCAATGGTAAAATCAAGAAGCCTTGTATCAATTAACGCATCATAAATCAGCACCTGTGCTTTTCTGATTTCCTGCATGCCGCGCAGTGTTATGTATTCATAGGACAGACAACCGGCTCCCACCAGAACCACCTTTCCTGGGGATACTTTCCTGACCGGACAAGCTTCTTTTCCGGATTGTGCCTCCTTATCCGAAAGTGCCTCTTTATCTGCAAATACTTCTTTTAGGGTTTTGCTTTGATAATTTTCCAGTAAAATTTCACATTCAGTTTCTGTCAGTGGACGTCCTTTTTCCATACACACATCCGCTAAATCCATCAGAAAAGCAGCTCTCTTTTTGTCATCTTCGATTGCCATTTTTGCAAAAGGACGAATCTTTTCAAGATAATCCAAGATTTCTTCCATCCGCTCCGGGATGTCTGCGCTTAACCGGGCACGGAACGTGGTTGCTACTCTTGGACTTGCTCCTTCGGTAGAAATGCCGATACTGAGCTTTCCTTCCCGAATCAGTGACGGGAACAGGAATCCACATTTTTCCTTATCATCTACAACATTTACCAGAATATTCCTCTCTTCACAAAGCTTTGCAATCCTTGCATTCAATGTTTCATCCGAGGTTGCCGCAATAACAAAATCCATTTTTTCCAGATTTGTAGTTTCAAAATCCCGCTCGGATAAAATAAGTTCCGACGTATCTTCATTCTTTTTTCTTTTCTCTTTTATTTCTTCGGAAAGTTTCCAGATTCCATCATCAATCTTTGGTGCAACAACCAGAAGCTCCGGTTCATAAGGCAGCAGCTTTCTTACCTTGCGTTCTGCTACAATACCGCCACCGACAATCAGTCCTCTTTTTCCTTTTAGTTCCACAAAAAATGGAAAATATCCCATCCCGCTTCTCCTTTATTGCCTATACTCTGTCACTTAAGTTTCTGCGTCTTAGTTTTCCGGATATAAAATGTCTGCCAGTTCTTTATACGCTTCTCCCCAGCGGGCATTTGGTTTCAGGTTATAAAGCCGTTTATCCAGTACAAAATAGTGATTCTCTTTCACTGCAGTAAGACTGCTCCATACCGGACTGTTAATTAATGTTTCCTGCACATTTTCCAGTGCCGCATCTGTATCGGTTCCCTGTGTAGTCACGAAAATATAATCCGGATCTGCGGTTACGATTGCTTCAAGGCTCAGATTATCCAATAATCCGCTGTCGCTGTCTGCAATATTCACACATCCCAAATCCTTTAACAGCTCACCACCTACGCTGCCTTCACTTCCTTTGGCTTTTACACCACTTGCTGCTGCACGTAAAAATAATACGCTTGGATGGGAATCATCTACCCTTGCCTTGATTTCTTCAATCTGTTTCTGAACCTCAAGTCCATTTTTCTCATATAAATCTTTTCTTCCGGTAATATCTGTACAAATGTCTAACATCTGAAGATATGCGTCAAAATCAGATACATCAAAATATGCTACTGTAACGCCTGCTTCTGTCAGCATATTTTCCATCTCCACATTAGAAGTAGTATTGGTACTTGCAATTACAAGATCCGGCTGTGCGGCAAGCAATGCTTCTGTATTTGGCTCCTGAATACTTCCAAGATTTACCACATCATCTCCTAAGTCAAGGTCTAATGACTCCCAGGAGTCATTGGCTGTTGCCACCAGTTCACCACCGGATAATAACCAGACATCTGCAAAGCTTCCAATCATGGCTGCCACACGGTCATGGGAAGTTACGGTTACATCTCTTCCCAGTGCATCCGTAAAAGTAACCGGATTCTCTTCACTGGCTCCCTCTGTCACTTCATTTCCTGCTTCTGTCACATTTTCTGTACTCTCAATTACCTCTGTCACAGACTGCTGCTCCGTGCTTAAGTTCTCCTTTGTATCCTTATTTCCACATCCTGTCAGTGCTGTAAACATTAATGTTACGCAAAGACCGAGTGCTGTTATTTTTGTTCTTACACTTCTGTTCATTTTTTCTTTTCATCCTTTTCCTATTTATTTACTATGAATTGTATTGTACTATATTTTTTTGATTTGTCAAGATAGAAACGGTCTTTCCGTTAAAAGAATAATGGCACAGTCTATCCGCTCCAATACAAGCATAAAGCCTGCCGGAGCACTAAGAATTTCGATAGCATCTTTCATCAGTTCCGGCAACCGGCGCATATTCACATCCATGTTCAAATGCGCCTCGCTGGCACTTCCCTGTGCCAGCGTTGCCTGTTGTCGGACGAAATTCCAAGTGCTCCTAACAGACTTTATAATGTATTGGTGGCGGACAGACCGTGCCACTATTCTACTAAACAAAAAAAGTTATTTACTCCTTCGTTCTCATGCCTGAAGAAGCTTAATAACAAAAAAGAGACCTCCTTCCGTCTTACAGAATTCAGTCTCTTGATTCAATCATAATCAATATTCCGTTTTTTAAATCTATCACCGCTTCGTCCTCTACAATTTCATTGCTGACGCCCAATGTATTATCACTGGTAAATGCTGCATCCTGCAGAGGATATTTCATTCCGGTCAATGTTACTCCGGTTACTTCTGTTGTAAGAGGAAGTAAGGATACATACTTTCCGAACTGCTGACTCTTTTGAAGAACCGCGCGCTCTTTCAACAGACGAATCCGGTTATGGGAATCTATGAGAAAGCATGGAATGTCTTTTGCCAGCGGCTGCATCAGAAGCTGTATATTACCTAACACATGGTCAAGCCTTGTACCGGTGCCACCTAATATATGGATTTCGCTGCTGTTTCGCTCCATGGCTTTTCCGATGGCAATTTCAGAATCGGTATAATCCTTCTCCGGCTGATACTGGTGCCACTCAATGCCGCTTTGCCGTCGAAATGCTTCCAATATGGTTTTATCTGCCGAATCATAATCTCCTAATATGACATCCGGTTTTATCTGATTGCGGTAACAGAATTCCATGCCACGGTCTGCTGCTAAGATACAATCCGGTTTTACCCGCTCTATATAACTTAATGCAAATGCATCCTCTATGGTTCCGCCATTGATAATCAATGTTTTCATCTTATTTACCACCATTAATGAGATTTAAGAAACATCTGGTGTTCTCTTCCGCATCTCCGCCAAAGACTGCGCTTCCGGCAACAATAATATTCGCTCCCGCATCCATCAATGTCTCAACATTGGAAAGGTTTACGCCGCCATCTACTTCAATATCAATCTTTAACTGACGCTCCTGCACCATTTTCTTTAACTGACGCACTTTATCGATAGTATAAGGAATCAGCTTCTGTCCGCCAAAGCCCGGATTTACTGTCATGATTAATACCATATCCACTTTTTCTAAAATATGTTCAATGGCAGTTAATGGTGTAGCAGGATTTAATGCTACTCCTGCAATGATGCCACGTTCCTTGATAGCTTCAATGGTCCGGTCCAAATGCTTACAGCTTTCTGCATGCACCGTAATCAAATCGGCTCCGCAGTCTACCAGCTCATCAATATAACGGATTGGCTCATCAATCATCAGATGAACATCAAATATTTTATCGGTGCATTTTCGAATGGAGCGGATTACCGGCATTCCAAAAGAAATGCTTGGCACAAAGCTTCCATCCATTACATCGATATGAATGTACTGCGCCCCGGCTTCATCTACCGTCTTAATCTCTTCTCCTAATTTACTAAAATCTGCTGATAAAATAGATGGGGATAAACAATTCATCGTCTGATTCCTTTCTGTATCTGATATTTCTTTCGTATCTTATTTGGCTGTACTTTATTTTTGATATCCTATTTTCTATCTCTTTCGATACTCTAATTATTTAATACTTCTTTCTGTCCTTTAATTCTCCATAAAGCTGGCAGTAATTTTCATAACGCACCGGATGAATCTTTCCTTCTGATAAAGCTTCTTTGACTCCGCAGTCCGGCTCACTGATATGGGAACAGCCCTGAAATCTGCAATACGGTTCAAAGGCTGCAAACTCCGGATAACAATCCTGCAATTCTTCCTTCTCCATTTCCGGAAGATAAAGAGAACTAAATCCCGGTGTATCCATAATATAACCGTCGCCCTTAAGCTGAATCAGTTCCGCATGTCTTGTGGTATGACGGCCGCGCTCTATCTTCTTACTGATTTCACCGGTCTCCATACAGGCTTCCGGTGCTAAAAGATTAATAAGTGAAGATTTTCCCACTCCGGAAGGTCCTGCTACCGTTGTAGTCTTTCCTTCTAATATTTCCTGAAGTTCTTTCAGTCCCAGTTCCTTTTTTGCACTGACAAAGAGTATCTTGCAGCCGCTTACTTCATAAATAGCCTCAATCTCCTGTTTTTGTTCTTCGGTAATCAAATCACACTTATTAAAACAAAGAATTACCGGAACATCCTGCCGTCCCATCATTACCAGAAAGCGGTCTAAAAGATTAAAATTCGGATTGGGACTTGCCGCCGCGAAAATCAAAAGAGCCTGATCCACATTGGCAACTGCCGGACGAATCAGTGCATTTTTTCTAGGAAGAATTGCTGCGACATTTCCGGTCTTCTTTTCTTCTGAAATAATATCAATCTCTACATCATCTCCCACCAGCGGTTTCATCTTCTGCTGGCGGAATATTCCTTTTGCCTTACATTCATAAATTCCGGATTCCACTACGTGAACGTAGTAGAATCCGGAAATTCCTTTAACTATTTTTCCCTGCATGTGCATCCTTATTTTTCAGTAAAGTTTACAGAGGTCGATACCACATTGGTTCCTGTTGTACCATCTTCGTTGGTATATGTCCAGTCAACCTCAAGGGTACCGCTGCTCATATTTTTAATATTATCTACATTCACAGAACCAGGTGTTGTTCCCTCGAAGGTTGTTGTCCAGAGGGTACTTCCATCAGAACCTTTCAGTGTAACGGTTCCGCCGGTATAATTCTTGCCATCCTGTGGTACTGCTAATGTATCACTCTTATAAGAATAGTATGTGGTCTTCTTGCCTAAACTGATGGTCAGGGTAACGGTTGTTCCACGGTCAACAAATTTGCCATTTACCGGATCCTGGCTGATAACAAGGCCTTCTGCCACATCATCACTGTAATCGGTCTTGGTTGTAACATTTAAGCCTGCACCGGTTAATTCGTTTTTCGCATCAGATTCTGATTTTCCTCTGACATCCGGTACCTGTACGCTTTCAATACCACGGCTCAAAATCAGGGTAATGGTATCACCCTTCTTCGCATTGGTTCCGATATCCGGTGTAGTCTTGATAACATAATCCTGCTGTACGGTATCGCTGTAATCATAATCCGTGCTTACCTTAAAGCCCATATCCTCTAATTTTTTCTGTGCTTCAGAGGATTTATATCCGGCTACGTCAGGAATCGTAATATCTCCTGCTCCGCTGCTGATACGGACAGTAACGGTATCGCCAGCCTTTACAGATTCACCCTTCTTCACACTCTGTTCGGCAATCTGTCCTTCCTCATAATCATCAGAGGAAATCTCCTCGCCTTCTTCTAACTTGATATCAAGCTTCTTATCTTTGATTTCATTCTGTGCTTCTTCAAAAGTAAGACCACGCAAATCAATCATTTCGATTTTATCTTCGGTGTCTGTTTCGGTTTCTGTTGCAATCTCTGTCTCGGTATCATTTTTCTTGCTGCCGCCAAAGCGGAAAATTCCAAGGATATTACCAACCAGGCAAATGACGATTCCTACGATGATAACTGCAGCGACAATTCCCATAATAGTAACTGCTTTTTCCATCTTCGGATTGAGAATTCCATTCTCCTTCTCCTCATCCTCTGTTAATTCATCCTCATCCGGTTCTTCTTCCTCTCCTGCTTCTTCCTCTTCATCATAGGAAACTTTTCCGGAGCCTTCCCGGATCTGCTCTAATTCATCCTGTCCGATGACTCTCTTATGAAGCTCGTCATCCAGATGCAGTGTCTTATTCCGTTCTCCTTCCGTCAGCTTTGCAACCGGAATGCCTGTCCAGCGGGATACGATCTTTGCGATTTCTTCCTCATTGACATTTTCATGCACAAGAGAAAGATCCTCTGATTTTACCTTTTCCTCTTCTATTTCAAGCTGCTTCTTCAGATTTGGCAGTTTGCCATAGGAAAGCTCTGCGGCTTTCTCCAGATTGCCTTCCCGTTGTGCGATCTGGATCTCGTTGTTGACAGACTCGATCTCCTCACGCATTTTCTGCAGCCTCTGTACGGAATTCTTTTCGTTTTCCCAGGTTGCTTTCTGGCTGTTAAATTTCTCTTTCAGTTCTGCCAGTTCCTTCTGCAGGTTGGCAAGTCGTTCTTTGGAAAGACTGTCATCTTCTTTCTTCAGCGCAGCTTCCTCAATCTCCATCTGCATCACTTTACGACGCATTTCATCCAGCTCGGTCGGCATGGAATCCAGCTCTGTCTTGATCAGGGCACATGCCTCATCGACAAGGTCGATCGCTTTATCCGGCAGAAATCTGTCCGTAATATAGCGGTTTGATAAAACTGCCGCACTGACAAGTGCGTTATCCATGATCTTCACACCATGAAATACTTCATAACGCTCTTTTAAAC
>OHEV01000924.1_pt1 | contig 13420 bp, 11 predicted proteins | sample 1567331 | NCBI WGS metagenome assembly OHEV01 (sample SAMEA3879561, study PRJEB24766) | human gut metagenome | biome: human-associated habitat; feature: feces | place: USA | collected 1985/1987 | reverse complement strand
TTTATCCATCGCCTTCGGCCAGCCGGTACCCGCCGTGGACGGCAACGTGCTGCGGGTGGCGGCCCGGCTCACCGGCGACAGCCGCAATGTGCTGGAGCCTAAGGTACGCGCCGATTTCCGGTGCGCCATGGCGGAGACCATGCCTCATGACCGGCCCGGCGACTTCAATCAGGCGTTGATGGATCTGGGTGCGGCGGTGTGCCTGCCCGGTGGAAAACCCCTGTGCGAACAATGTCCCGCCGCGCCGTTCTGTGCGGCACGGCAGCAGGGGACACAGGCGCTCCTGCCGGTACGGGAGAAGAAAAAGGAGAAGCGGGAGATCCCCCTCACCGTGTTTGCCATGGTGCGGGAGGATGGCGCCGCCGCCCTGCGGCAGCGGCCGAAGAACGGCCTGCTGGCGGGACTCTGGGAGCTTCCCCATGTGGAGGGTATGCTGGACTAGGCGGCAGCCGCCCGCCAGCTGGCGGCATGGGGCGTCACAGTGCTGCGGTGGGAGCGAACGCTCCACGCCAAGCACGAGTTCACCCACCTGCGCTGGCAGATGACCGGCTACCTGCTGACGGTGGCAGGGGAGGGACAGCCGGACTGGCTGTGGGCGGACGCCTCACAGCGGCGGCAGAGGGCCATCCCCTCCGCCTTTCGTGTATTTACGGCGGCGTTGGAGGACGCCGCTGCGGGAGAGAAATCAGATAAAGGAGACTGACACGATGGCACAGCTTTACTTCAAATACGGCGCCATGGGCTCCAGCAAGACAGCCAATGCCCTGATGGCGCGATTCAACTACGAGGAGCGGGGGCAGGAGACGCTGCTGGTCAAGCCCCGGCTGGACACCCGGGACGGCGACCACATGGTCTACTCCCGCATCGGGCTGAAGCACCCCTGCATCTACTTCGACGAGATGCGCGCCATGGCGGACGCAGATTTGCAGCGCTACGCCTGCATCATCATCGATGAGGCCCAGTTCCTCACCAAGGACGAGGTCTACTATCTGGTGCATCTGGTGGACGACTGCGGCATCCCCGTCATCTGCTACGGTCTCCGTGCCGACTTCAAGGGCGAGCTGTTCGAGGGCAGTTATCACCTGCTGGTGCTGGCGGATAAGCTGGAGGAGGTCAAGACCATCTGCTGGTGCGGCAAGAAGGCGGCGTTCAACGCCCGCTTCGACGATACCGGCCATGTGGTCAAGGAGGGCGCGCAGGTGGTGCTGGGCGCCAACGACAAGTACATCGGCCTGTGCCGCCGCCACTGGATGGCGGGGGATCTCGGCCCGGACTTCGACATCCACGCCCTATGATCTGCCGTCTCTGCCCCCGCAACTGCGGCGCGGCGCGTACCGCCGATGGGGGAAACGGCTTTTGCGCCATGCCTGCGGGACTGCGCGTCTCCCGCGCCGCCCTCCACCACTGGGAGGAGCCGCCTATCTCCGGCACCAACGGCTCCGGCGCGGTGTTTTTCGCCGGCTGCACCCTGCGCTGCACCTACTGCCAGAATCACACCATCTCGGCGGAGGGCTTCGGCAAGGATGTGACCCCCCAACGCCTCCGCGCCATCTTTGAGGAGCTGATCGCCCAAGGCGCCCACAACATCGACCTCATCACTCCCACCCACTTCCTGCCCTGGATCCTCCCGGCGCTGGAGCCCAAGCTCCCCGTGCCGCTGGTCTACAACTGCGGCGGCTACGAAAGGGTGGAGACCCTGCGTTCTCTGGAGGGGCTGGTGGATATCTGGCTCCCCGACCTGAAATATGCCGACGGCGCGCTGGCGTCCCAGCTCTCCGCCGCGCCGGATTATTTCCCCGTGGCGACCGCCGCCATACAGGAGATGTTCCGCCAGACCGGGCCCTATGTGATGGAAAACGGCCTCCTGCGCCGCGGCGTGGTCATCCGTCATCTGGTGCTGCCCGGCTATCTGGACAACACCCGCCGCGTTATCGACTGGGTGGCCGAGACCTTCCGACCCGGCGATGTCCTTTTCTCCCTCATGAGCCAGTACACCCCCCAGCCCGGCGCACAAGGACGTCTGGCCCGCCGCCTCACCCGCGCCGAGTACCGCGCCGCCGCAGACTATATGCACAACTGCGGTATCACCGATGGCTTCACCCAAGAGCGCACGGCGGCCAGGGAGGAGTATACGCCAGCTTTTGATTTAACAGGCGTCTGAGCGGCGTTTCTTCCGCCCATACGTCGCTGCGGTTCCTCGCCATACAGCAAGCTTGGCGTCGTCGCCGCGCCTCGTCTGGACGCAAGAACCGCTCGTTCAGGGGATTGGTGCGGCGTTTCTTCCGCCCATGCGTCGTTGCCGCTTTCGCCCCCACGCGCTGCGTGAAAAGGAGAAAAACCGGTGGTGGGAGCCTTTCGGACTGTTTGGGTCGTATGGTACATTTGGGAGAAGAAAGTGCCTTTCTTTCGGAAAAATAGGGTGTTTTTTCGTATAAATAGACGTGCTTGGGACAACTTTGTGTTGCTATTTGCAGCGCGTTGTGGTATGCTGACAGCAGAACAAAAAAAGCCGTCTCGGACGGAGGAAAACCAATTTTGCAATGCAGGAGGTACGCACATGAGTTATCCCACCACCGGTCAGGAGGTTTATGTAAGCCTGAACCTGTCCAATACCATGCTCACCGGTATCGGCAAGGGCACCATCACCCGCGAGGAGGTCTCCGCCTCCTACCTCAAGCGTCTGTTCGCCGAGCACGGCGTCATCGTCTCCGCCAAGCCGGAGCAGCGCCGCCTGCTGGAGATCGTCAACGAGCGGTACGATCTGGAACTGAACATCCCCGAGTCTCTGAAGCTGTTCCAGCTCAGCGAGGAGCATCGTCGTCTGGTGGTCATCAGCGTGACGGGTCTGCGCCGCAAGGGCGGCTCTCTGCTGCCGGAGTACACCGAGGAGGAGTTCAACGAGGCCACCTTCGCGTTCGTGAAGTACTATGTACAGGGCACCCACTACGACACGCTGGTGGAGGAGAACAAGAAGCTGAAGTTCGAGCTGGAGCAGGAGCTGGAGTGGCGCAACCGCGTGGACAACTGAGTCTGCTGCAAAAAACGATATAAAAAAGGAGGGACATTCGGTGTCCCTCCTTTTTTATAGGGTCTGCACCAGCCACAGCACCAGTCCGTAGACCACGCTGGCGGCGGTGCCGAACACGATGACCGGCCCGGCCACGGTGAACATCTTCACGGCGGTACCGGTGATGAGCCCCTCCGTCTGAAAGTCCACGGCGGGGGACGCCACCGCATTGGCAAAGCCGGTGATGGGTACCAGCGTACCGGCGCCTGCCAGACGCGCCAGTTTGTGGTACACGCCCAGTCCGGTGGCCAGCGCCGAGAGAAACACCAGCGTCACCGATGTGGCGGTGCCGGCGTCGGAGATATCCAGCCCCAGTACGCCGTACCAGTGGGACAGGAGCTGCCCCACGGTGCAGATGGCGCCGCCCACCAGAAAGGCCAGCGCCGTGTTCTTGACGATGGGGGACGGCGGCGACATCTGCTTCACCAGCGCCTGATATGCCTCGGGGGTCATGGCAGTCACTTCCTTTCTCCCATAGTGTGCGCCGCAGGGCAGCGTTTCATGCGGGCTTGTCAAAAGCGAGAAAAACGGCTATAATCAGAGAGATAAAATTGAGGAAAGGCGGGTGAGCCCATGACGGATCCGGCACACCCTTTTGGGCGAAAGGCCATACAGCTGGCAGTGATCGATGAGGTGAGCTGCACCGGCTGCGGTTGGTGCGCCATGTTCTGCCCCGTAAAGTGTATTCTTCTGCGGGAGGACGGCATCTATGAGGTGAACCAGCAGCAGTGCATCGGCTGCCGCGGCTGCAAGGTGAACTGCTTTTACGACGCGGTGACCATCCTGCCGCCGCAGGTACAGCCATGAGCGGGCGGCAGGGAAAGCCCGCGCTGGGGCTGTATATCCACATCCCGTTCTGCAAGGCCAAGTGCGCCTACTGCGACTTCTACTCGCTGGCCCACAGCGAGGAGAAGATGGACGCCTACATGGCGGCGCTGCTGCGCCATCTGGAGGAGGTAGCGCCCCGCGCCGCCGGGATGCAGGTGGATACGGTGTATTTCGGCGGCGGCACGCCCAGCTATCTGGGTGCGGCGCGGCTTTGCCGTATCCTGCAAACGGTGCTGCGGCGGTACGACGTGGCAAGGGACGCGGAGATCACGCTGGAGGCCAATCCCGACAGCGCCGGGGACTGGAAGGAGCTGCGGAAGCTGCGGCGGGCGGGCTTCAACCGTCTGTCCCTTGGCGTGCAGTCCACCGACGACGCCCTGCTGCGGCGCATCGGGCGGGTACACACCTATGAGCAGGTGCAGCAGGCGGTGACGGCGGCGCGGAAGGCGAAGTTCACGGATCTGAGCCTGGATCTGATCTACGGCCTGCCGGGGCAGACCATGGAGGACTGGCAGCGGACGCTGGCGGACGCCGTGGCACTGGGACCGGAGCATCTGTCCTGCTACGGCCTGAAGCTGGAGGAGGGTACGCCCCTGTGGCAGCAGCGGCAGACGCTGACGCTGCCGGACGACGACGCGCAGGCGGATATGTACCTGTACACCGTGGCGGCGCTGGGCGAGATGGGCTACGAGCAGTACGAGATCTCCAATTTCGCCAAGTCCGGTAAGGAATCCCGCCACAACCTGAAATACTGGCGCATGGAGGAGTACGCCGGCTTCGGGCCGGGGGCGCACTCCGACTTCGGCGGCGTCCGGTACGGCTATGTGCGGGATATCGACAGCTATATCGCGGGCAGGCTGGTGCTGTCGGAGTCCGAGACCGACAGCACGCTGGCGCGGGACTACGAATATGTGATGCTGTCGCTGCGGACGGCGGCGGGCATCGACCGGCAGACCTTTGAGAAGCGCTACCGCCAGCGGTTCCAGCCTATGGAGGCGCTGTTCGAGCAGTACGAAAAAGCAGGGCTCGCCTCGCGCACCGAGGGCGGCTGGCGTCTGACGCCCAAGGGCTTTCTGGTGTCCAACAGCATCATTGCCGCCTTGCAGGAGGCGCTGGCGCAGCAGCGTGCGGCGCGGCAGGCGGCCATGGCGGAGGGTAATTTCCGCATCGTATAGCCCCGGCGGCACGGTGTATAGAACGGGAGAGGTATCTCTCCCGTTTTTTCCGCCTGCGCTTTTCCCAAAATCGTTCGGTGAACGAACATTTTTTCGCGGGAACAGGGGATATTGTAACGGTTTCGTTAATTTTTAGGTGTGCCGCTTGCGCAGCGTGCAGCGGCATGGTAGACTACTTCATTAGATAAAATCGGGCGTTTGCCCATGCGGATAAAATCAGGCGAGTGCCATGGAGGAGCGGGAGTATGGCAAAATTCAGCGTAAAGAGGCCGCTGACGGTATTTGTGGTGGTATTGGCGGTGGTGGTGCTGGGTATCGTGGCGTATCTGCGGATGACGCCGGATCTGCTGCCCAATATGGATTTCCCCTATGTGGTCATCGTCACCGCCGATCCCGGCGCCAGTCCCGAGGCGGTGGAGGAGGAGATCACGCGGCCTATGGAGCAGTCCATGGCCACGCTGGATCAGATCAAGGAGGTCACCTCCACCAGCCAGAACAGCGTGTCCATGGTGATGCTGGAGTTTGAGGACGGCGTGAACATGGACACCATCAGTGTGGATATCCAGCAGAAGATATCCGTGCTGGAGGGGCAGTGGTCCGACATGGTGGGTACCCCCTATGTGCTGAAGATCAACCCGTCCATGATCCCGGTGATGGTGGCCGCCGTGTCCCGGGAGGGCAGCGACGTCTACGCCCTCAGCGATCTGGTGACGGACGAGCTGACCGGCAAGCTGGAGGGCGTCAGCGGCGTGGCCAGCGTCACGGTGTCCGGCGCCCTGACCCGGCAGGCCCATGTGATATTGGATCAGGCGAAGATGGAGGCGCTGTCCGCTAAGCTGGCGGACGCGGTGAAGGCCCAGCTGAAAAAAGCGGAGGGCAAGCTGTATGCCGCCAAGCAGCAGGTAGAGGACGGGGAAAAGGCACTGTCCGACGCCAAACGCGCCGCGGCGGACGGCGTAGCCGGCGCTATGGGCGATTCGGCAGACGAGGTCTATAAGAATCTGAAGGAACTGTACGATAAACTGAAGGATGCGGACATCGGCGATATCCTCGGCGACATCATCACCGACCCGGACGGCTCACTGGAAAAGCTGCAGCAGAGTCTCGAGTCGCTGCGGGAGCAGACAAAGAAGATGCTGGACGATCTGGAGAGCGGCAGGCTGAAAGCACAGATGGAGGGCGATATCTCCGATTTCCTGGTGCAGATGATGGACGGTATGTCCCAGATGACCGGCGCAGAGCTGCAGCTCAGTCAGGCAAAGAGCCAGATCGAAAGCGGCCTCAAGCAGCTGCGGGAGGCCTTTGAAAAGGTGGAATCCCAGACCGATCTGGGCGGCCTTCTGTCCATCACCACCGTCAGCGGCCTGCTGACGGCACAGAACTTCTCCATGCCCGCGGGCTACATCGACGACAACAGCGGCGTGAGCTACATGGTGTCGGTGGGGCAGAAATTTGAAAACAGCACCGAGCTGGAGAATATGGTGCTGTTCGATCTGGGGCTGGACGGCGTCGAGCCCATTACGCTGGGCGACGTGGCCACTGTGGTGGTGACGGACGACAGCGACCAGCTGTACACCAAGCTCAACGACGAGAACGGCATCCTGCTGTCCTTTAACAAGCAGTCCAACTACGCCACGGCGGCGGTCTCCAACAACCTCACCGACCGGTTCCGGGAGCTGGAGAGCCAGTACGAGGGGCTTACCTTTGTGCCGCTGATGGATCAGGGCGACTATATCTACCTGATCGTGGAGACGATCCTCTCGTCCCTGCTGTGGGGCGCGCTGTTCTCTGTGGTGGTACTGTTTCTGTTCCTGCGTGACTGGCGTCCCACCGTCATCACGCTGCTCTCCATCCCTGTCAGCGTCATTTTCGCGGTGGTGCTGATGTACTTCACCGGCGTGACCATCAACATGATCTCCCTCAGCGGCTTGGCGGTATCGGTGGGTATGCTGGTGGATAACTCGGTGGTGGTCATCGAGAATATCTACCGTCTGCGGGCCAAGGGCGCCACCATCGTACAGGCGGCGGTGTCCGGCGCCCAGCAGGTGCTGGGCGCGGTGACGGCGTCCACCCTCACCACGGTGTGCGTGTTTGCGCCCATCGTGTTCGTGGAGGGTCTGACCCGACAGCTGTTCACCGATCTGGCGCTGACCATTACCTATTCGCTGCTGGCCAGCCTGCTGGTGTCGCTGACGCTGGTGCCGGCCATGGCCTCCGGTATGCTGCGGCGCGAGTTCGTGCCGAAGCCGGGTCTGCTGGATAAGATCTATCCCGCCTACCGCAGGGCCATCGCGTGGTCGCTGGATCACAAGGCCGGTGTGCTGCTGCTGTCGCTGGTGCTGCTGGTGACGACGGCGTGGGGTGCGGTGAGCCGCGGCTTCACGTTCATGCCGGAGATCGACATGAACAACCTGTCAGTCACCGTCACCATGCCGGAGGACATCACCCGCGCAGAGGCGGTGGACCTGGCCGATCAGGTGGTGGAGCGGGTCATGTCCGTGGAGAATGTAGAGTCCGCCGGCTTTATGATGGGCAGCGGCGACATGGGCGGCCTGAGTATGGCCAGCGGCGACAACGGCGAGTTTGACGTCACCGGCTACCTCACCATGCCGGAGGGTACCTTCGGCTCCGACGCGGGGAAGGAGATCGAGGCGCTGTGCGCCGACCTGCCCTGTAAGGTGACCACCGCCGGTGTCATGAGCGGCATGATGAGCTATATGACCGGTACCGGCGTTTCCCTGCGGGTGTACAGCAGCGACATGGAGTCGCTGCAAAGCGCCGCCCGTTCGCTGGGACAGCGGATGGAGCAGGTGGAGGGCGTGCAGGATGTCTCCGACGGTCTGGAGGACGCCGCCCCCGCTCTGCAGGTGGTGGTGGACCGGAACAAGGCCATGACCAAGGGCATCACCGTGGCACAGATCTATATGCAGGTGGCGGCGGCGCTGCAGGATACCACCACCGTGGCGGATGTGACGCTGGACGGCGAGAGCATGGAGATGATCGTGGACGCGGCGGCGGGCGGCAAGCTGACCCGCGAGAAACTGATGGATATGACCATTTCGCCGGACAGCGGCGCTATGTCCTCGTCCATGAGCAGCGGCATGAGCAGTATGAGCGGCATGGACAGCTCCATGTCCTCGGCCATGGGCAGTATGGGCGGCATGAGCAGCATGAGCAGCTCCTCTGCATCCGCCGGACTGAGCCAGCTCACCGGCGGGGAAAGTCAGGACGAGGATACCTCCTTCAAGCTGGGGGAGGTGGCCGAGGTCAAGGAGACGGTGTCCCTCAACAGCATCCAGCGCGACCAGCAGCGGCGGTGCATCACCGTGTCGGCGGCGGTGGCGGACGGCTACAACGTGACCAAGGTCACGACGGCGGTGCAGAAGGCGCTGGGGTCTGTCACGCTGCCGGAGGGCGTCACCGTGGAGTTCGACGGCGAGAACGAGCAGATCATGAACGCCATGCAGCAGCTTCTGCTGATGCTGCTGCTGGGCGTGGTGCTGGTGTACCTCATCATGGTGGCGCAGTTCCAGTCCCTGAAGGCGCCGTTCATCGTGATGTTCACCATCCCGCTGGCGTTTACCGGCGGCTTCCTGGCGCTGCTGATCTCCGGCATCGAGGTGTCGGTCATCAGCCTCATCGGCTTCGTGATGCTGGTGGGCATCATCGTCAACAACGGTATCGTGCTGGTGGACTACATCAACCAGCAGCGTCTGGCGGGCATGGGCCTGCGGGAGGCCATCATCGACGCGGGCGTTACCCGTCTGCGGCCCATCCTGATGACCAGCCTGACCACCATTCTGGGTCTGGTCGTTACGGCGCTGGCGAAAAACGCTGGTACGGCGCTGATCCAGCCCATCGCGCTGGTGTGTATCGGCGGCTTGCTGTATGCCACGCTGATGACGCTGTTCGTGGTGCCGTGTATGTACGAGATCCTCAACAAAAAGGAGCTGCATCAGGTGGAGGAGAGCGATCTGACACCGGTGGATATGTAAGCATACATCATACGCATCAGGCGGGGAGGGAACCGATTCCCTCCCCGCTTCGTCTTATGGATAGAAGATCGTATAGGCGAAAGACCTTATGCGGAAAAGGAGGGCGCGAGGATGAGACGATTTTTGACGTGTTTTTTGGCGCTGTGCTGCGCCGCGCTGCTGGTAGCCTGCGAATGGTCCGCCGTCCCGCTGGAGGGGGACAAGCCGCCGGTCGATTCCCCACCGGAGCCGATGGAGATCACCGGTCAGCTGGCTGAATACACCGAGGGGAACGTGGACGTGGCGCTGACCATCCCCGATGGCTGGTGGTGGGAGACGCTGGAGGAGGAAGGACAGTCCGGCCTGCGCTTCGGGAAGACCGGGGAGAGGTCTGTTGCTTTCCGGCTGACCTGCTGGCTGGACGGCTACGGCATCTGCGGCACCGGCGTGACGGAGCAGGATCTGACGCTGTCCGGTGGCCAGAGGGTGTGGCAGTACACCGAGGGCGGGCAGAGTACCGTCTGGGTCAATATCGCGTTTCAGGGCGTACCGGGCAGCTATGTGTGTATGCCCGATGACAATGGCGTGATGGGCAGCGCCGCGTGGGACGGCTGCCGGGACGAGGTGCTGGCTATCCTGGGTACCGCCCAGATCGGGCGGGGCATCCTGACGGAGCAGCAGGCCATCGAGTTGGCCGCTGCGCAGTACGACGGCGCATATGCCATGGCGTGGGGGCGATACGATGTGAAGACCGGCTGCTGGTCGGTGGTTTTCTCCGAGGACAGCAGCGGCGGGAACACCGTGACGCGCTATGTGGACAGCAACGGCACCGTCTCCGATGAGGAGCCGCGCTGCTGGGAGGAGGCGATGGAGGACGGGGAAAAATAGACCTTGACGGGCGGGCGAAAAGATGCTATGCTTTCCCTGTTATCGGCGATGAAGGGCGTGGCTGCCCGGAGCTGCGGGAGGAAATGCCCGCCGGATGCCCCGTTACCGGCAAGAGAGTGTGGAGCGATCCAAATTCAGGTGGAACCACGGACTAAAGCTTAGTTCGCCCTGATGTCAGCAATGGCATCAGGGCGTTTTTTGCTGCGATGAAGGAGAGCAGTCTATGAAAAAGAGGATATCAGCGCTGCTGCTGGCGGCACTGCTGGGACTGACGGCCTGCGGCGCACCGGCGGAAACGGGTGCGCCCACAGGGGAGATATTCATTTACGGAGAGGAGCACGCCAACGCCGCCTGCCTGGATAAGGAGCTGGCGCTGTGGCAGACCTGCTACGGTCAGGGGATGCGTCACATGTTCATAGAGATGGGCGCAGGCTCCACGCTGCTGCTGAACCGCTGGATGGCGGCGGAGGACGATGCCTATTGGGATATGGTGTACGGCGCCTGCGAGGGGACGCTGTTCCATGCGGAGGTGGTGGCGGATTTTTACCATCAGATTAAGGAGACGTGTCCGGACACGATATTCCACGGCTTTGATATAGAGCATCAGTATGCCACCTCCGGCGAAAAGGCGCGCCAGCTTCTGGAGGACGAGGGAAAGACCGACACCGACGTATACCGCGAGGTAGAGAGGAGCATCAAGCAGGGCACCATGTACTATCGGCGCGGCGCAGACGATAAGGCCGACGTGCAGCGGGAGAACGCCTTGGCGACCAATTTCTGCACCGCCTTCGACGCACTGGGCGGTGTCAGCGTGATGGCCTTCTGCGGCGGCGCCCACGCCGACCCCAACGGGATGGATCACCAGACCGGCACCGTACCCTCCATGGCGGCTCAAATCGCGGCGCACTACGGCAGCAAGGTGACGCTGACCTGTGCCAATCTGGCGCGGGAAGAAAAACCGGAGCTGGAGCCGCTCCGCACGGACACACTGACCATCGCCGGTGAAGCATACGAAGCCGCCTACTTCGGAGAGCAGGATATATCCGATTGGAGTGATTACGCCAGCCGCGAGTTCTGGCGCGTGGAGGGCGGATACGACGCCTTTTCCGCGTGGTCGGCTACCGGTGACCAGCTCCCGGAGATCAACTACCCCATGGCGCTCCACGGGGGAGAGGCCTATGCCGTTTTGTACCACCAGCCGGACGGCGGGGCAATGTGGTGGTACGGTGTGTCCACAGATCAGACGGATTGGAATGAGGGCACCGTGACCGTGCAGGTAACGCCGCCGCAGGCGGCTTGACCATACAGACCAAAAATATTCACATAAAAGGAGACGAGCACATGAAAAACACCGAAAAGACCATGGATAAGATCGTGGCGCTGTGCAAAAACCGCGGCATCATCTTCGCAGGCTCCGAGATCTACGGCGGCCTTGCCAACACATGGGACTACGGCCCGCTGGGCGTGGAGCTGAAGAACAACATCAAAAAGGCATGGTGGAAAAAGTTCGTGCAGGAGAACCCCTACAACGTGGGGCAGGACGCCGCCATCCTCATGAACCCCCAGACGTGGGTGGCCAGCGGCCATCTGGCCGGCTTCTCCGATCCCCTGATGGACTGCAAGGAGTGCAAGGAGCGCTTCCGCGCCGACAAGCTCATCGAGGACTGGTGCCAGACCAACGGCGTGGAGCTGCCCAAGCCCATCGACGCCTTCTCCCAGCAGGAGATGAAGGACTTCATCGAGGACAAGAACATCCCCTGTCCCACCTGCGGCAAGCACAACTTCACCGACATCCGCCAGTTTAACCTGATGTTCAAGACGTTTCAGGGCGTCACCGAGGATGCCAAGAACACCGTGTACCTGCGGCCTGAGACGGCGCAGGGCATCTTCACCAACTTCGTCAACACCCAGCGCACCACCCGCCGCAAGCTGCCCTTCGGCGTTTGCCAGATTGGTAAGTCCTTCCGCAACGAGATCACCCCGGGCAACTTCATCTTCCGCGTCCGGGAGTTCGAGCAGATGGAGCTGGAGTTCTTCTGCAAGCCCGGCACCGATCTGGAGTGGTTCAACTACTGGCGCACCTTCTGCCACAACTGGCTGCTGGGCATCGGCCTGAAGGATGAGAACCTGCGCCTGCGTGACCACGATCCCGAGGAGCTGTGCTTCTACTCCAAGGCCACCACGGACTTCGAGTTCCTGTTCCCCTTCGGCTGGGGCGAGCTGTGGGGCGTGGCCGACCGCACCGACTACGACCTGACCCAGCACCAGACCGTGTCCGGCAAGGACCTGACCTACTTCGACCCCGAGACCAACGAGCGCTACATCCCCTACGTGGTGGAGCCGTCTCTGGGCGTGGAGCGCAGCGTGCTGGCCGTGCTGGTGGACGCCTACGACGAGGAGGTCGTGGACGCGGAGAAGAACGACGTCCGCGTGGTGCTGCACCTGCACCCGGCGCTGGCGCCCTACAAGGCGGCGGTGCTGCCCCTGAGTAAGAAGCTCAGCGACAAGGCCCGCGAGATCTACGCCGAGCTGGCGAAGGAGTGGATGATCGACTTCGACGAGACCGGCTCCATCGGCAAGCGCTATCGCCGCGAGGACGAGGTGGGTACGCCGTACTGCATCACCGTGGACTTCGACACCGTGGGCGATGCCGAGCATGAGGGGGACAACTGCGTTACCGTCCGCGAGCGCGACACCATGCAGCAGGTGCGCGTGCCTATCAGCGAGCTGAAGAACTATCTGGCGGAGAAGCTGGCGTACTAAGCGCGGATACACCGCCGCGAGACATAGAAAAAAAGAGAGCCGTTCGGCTCTCTTTTTTGCGCTTATTCACGACCCTCCGGGAGGGGGGCGATGACGGTTTTGTAGATGTGCCGGAAGAACACCAGCGTCAGCAGCAGGGAGGACACCTCCGCGATGGGGTAGCACCACCACACCAAGTCGCTGTTGCCGACGGCGGCGCCATAGCGTGCCAGGACATAGGCGATGGGCACGAGGAACACCAACTGCCGGACGATGGACGTGACCATGGAGTACATCGACTTTCCCAGCGCCTGGAACGAGCTGCCCAGCGCGATGCACATACCGGCCATGCAGAAGCTCAGGGCGATGATGCGCAGGGCGGGTACGCCTGCGGCCAGCATCACGTCGCTGGCGTCAAAGAGCCGCAGCAGCGTATCGGGTATGGCCCAAAACAGCACCGTGCCGAACACCATGATGCAGCAGGCGTACAGGGTGCTGCGCTTGATGGTGGCCATCATGCGGCGGCGGTTCTGGGCGCCGTAGTTGTAGGCCACGATGGGGATCACGCCGTTGTTCAGGCCGAAGATGGGCATGAAGATAAAGGAGTTCAGCTTGAAATAGACGCCGAAGGCGGTGGCCGCCGTCTCGTGGGCGGCGTGGTAGGTGATGAGGATCTTGTTCATCAGGAACGTCATCACCGAGCCGATGGACTGCATGATGATCGAGGGAATGCCGACGGCGTAAAT
>OHEV01000922.1_pt1 | contig 13518 bp, 11 predicted proteins | sample 1567331 | NCBI WGS metagenome assembly OHEV01 (sample SAMEA3879561, study PRJEB24766) | human gut metagenome | biome: human-associated habitat; feature: feces | place: USA | collected 1985/1987 | reverse complement strand
CGGCGTCTGCGTGGTGGGCGAGAGCCGGTTGGAGCAGCTTCTCCGGGAAATGGATATCGCAAAATAAGGAATAGACGCCGCAAAGGGCGCGCCGGTGGGCGCGTCCCTTGTGATTTTCACAAGAAAACGCCTGTTCGTTATGTGCGTTTCGGCAAAAAATAGTAAAATCCATTGACATTTTTATGGAAAGTTGGTAGGATAGGCATCGTGGAGCTCGGTAACGTTTCCGGTAAGGTTTCCGAGAGATGCCGCGCCTCCGCAGAACACGACAGGAAGGACCATCGGCATGACGATCAAGGACATCGCAAAGCAGTGCAGCGTCAGCGTCAGCACTGTATCCCGTGTGCTCAACGGCAAGCCTGACGTCAGCGATGATGTGCGCCGCAAGGTGCAGGCGGTCATTGACGCCTGCAACTATATCCCCAACGACAGCGCCCGTGTTCTGGTGCGCACCAAGTCCGAGGCCATCGGCCTTGTGGTGCGCGGCGTGTCCAACCCTTTCTACACGGGCATTATCCACGCCATTGAAAAGACCGTCACCGACGCCGGCTTTTCTCTGGTGATGCAGCAGATCCCCTCCTGCGGCGACGAGGTACAGCGTGCCGCCGTCATGGAGCGGGAAAAGCGTTTGCAGGGCATTATCTTTCTGGGCGGACGTTTCGACTATACGCCGGAGGATCTGACCATGCTGAACGTACGTGTTCTGCTCCTACTCCAATCAGTATGGCACCCTCCGCGTGGGCGAGTATTCCGCCGTATCCATCGCCGATGAGGAGACGGCGCGGCAGGCGGTGGATCACCTGTATGAACACGGGCACCGCCGCATTGCGGCGCTGATCTGCCGGGAGGACGATCAGTCCATCAGCCAGCTTCGCTATCAGGGCTACCGCAAGGCACTGGAGAGCCACGGTATCCCGGTGGACGAGGAGCTGGTCATGTGCGCCGGCAGCTTCGACATCCGGGACGCCTACGAGGCTGTCCGCGAAAAGCTGCGGCAGGGCACGGAATTTACGGCGCTGTTCGCCATTGCCGACTCCATGGCCATCGGCGCCATGCGGGCGCTGCGGGATGCCGGACGCCGCATCCCGGAGGACTGCTCCGTTATCGCCATCGACGGACTGGAGCTGTCCGCCTACATCGAGCCGCCGCTGACTACCCTGTGCCAGCCCATGGAAGAGATGGGACGGCGCAGCGCCCAGATCCTGCTGGGTATGCTCCGGGGCCACGGCGTCCACTGCTGCGAGGTGCTGCCCACCCAGCTGCGGGAGGGCGGCTCCGTGCAAAGCCTCTGAATCAGGTTTTTACGCCGGAAACGGCGTGAGAATAAATTATTTTGAAGGAGTAATCTCAAATGAAGAAGTTTCTTGCAATGCTTCTGGCTCTCGTGATGGCTCTGTCCCTGGTAGCCTGCGGCGAGCAGAAGCAGCCCGATGCCGACCCCAACGAGGGCGGCGACACTGCCACCGGCAGCGTGTACTACCTGAACTTCAAGCCCGAGTCCGACGCCGCTTGGCAGACTGTGGCCGCCGCCTACACCGCTGAGACCGGTGTACCCGTCAAGGTCGTCACCGCCGCCTCCGGCCAGTACGACACCACCCTGACCGCCGAGATGGATAAGGACACCGCTCCCACCATGTTCCAGGTGGGCAATTTGGGCGCTGTCAACAGCTACGGTGAGTTCTGCTACAATCTGGAAGGCACCGACGTGTACAACCAGATGACCACCCATGACTTTGATCTGAAGAACGCCGACGGCGAGACCGTTTCCATCGGTTACTGCTACGAGGCCTTTGGCATCATCGTCAACAAGGCCCTGCTGGAGAAGGCCGGTCACTCTCTGGACGAGATCACCAACTTCGAGTCCCTGAAGGCCGTTGCCGATGACATCCACGCCCGCGCCGCTGAGCTGGGCTTCGATGCCTTTACCTCCGCCGGTCTGGACGGCTCCTCCTCTTGGCGCTTCTCCGGCCATCTGGCCAATATGCCCCTGTTCTACGAGTTCCGCGATGACAATGTGACCGCGCAGCCCGCCACCATCAAGGGCACCTATCTGGATAACTACAAGGCTATCTGGGATCTGTACATCACTGACTCCGCCACCACCGGCGCTGCCCTGCTGTCCGCCACCGGCGACCAGGCTGAGGCTGAGTTCGGCGAGGGCAAGGCTGTGTTCTATCAGAACGGCACTTGGGAGTTCAGCAACCTGACCTCCGCTGAGAAGTTCGGCATGAACGCCGACGATCTGGCCATGATCCCCATCTACTGCGGTGTGGACGGCGAGGAGAAGGCTGGTCTGTGCTGCGGCACCGAGAACTGCTGGGCTGTGAACAAGAACGCCTCCGAGGCGGACATCAAGGCTACTCTGGACTTCATGAACTGGGTCGTCACCTCTGACGTCGGCACCACCATGCTGGCTGAGCAGTTTGGTCCCTGCCCCTTCAAGAACGCCAAGACCCCCGAGAACGTGTTCTTCGCACAGGCCAACGAGTATGTTGCCAACGGCAACTACACCGTCACTTGGGCGTTCAACTGGACTCCCGCTGTTGACGATTGGCGTGCCGCCGTGGTGGACGCTCTGAGCCAGTACGCCACCGGCAGCGGCAGCTGGGACAACGTCAAGACTGCTTTCGTGGAAGGCTGGGCCACCCAGTACGCCAACGAGCACTAAGTCCTGCGTATCTGACTGACGAAAAAGCATAGGAAACAGGTGGGGCGGGCGATCACGCCCGCCCCGCCTGTACACTCTCTGTGGTGGCGTGAGCTGTTGGCCGAACCCCTTCGGGCAAGAGCTTTCGCCATGACAATAAAAGCGGAACAGGAGTGAGAGAATGAAGCGATTACACAGAAAGCGGGATGCGGCCGCCCTCAGCAGCCGTCTGATCCGCCGGCCCATTCAACGGATGGTGTGGCTGTTCCTGCTGCCCACCTTCGCCGCCTTTTGCATCGGTTTTTTGTATCCGTTTCTGAAAGGCGCGTTTTTGTCCTTCTGTAAGTTCAAGCTGACCAGCCAGTGGACGTGGGTGGGCTTTAGCAACTATGTGAAGGCCTTCTCCGACAGTACCTTTGTCCACGCCTTCTGGTACACGGCGCTGTTCGCCTTCGTGTCGGTACTGTTCATCAATGTGCTGGCCTTTGCGGTGGCCTATTTCCTGACCAAGGGCATCAAGGGCTCCAACCTGTTCCGCACGGTGTTCTTCATGCCCAACCTCATCGGCGGCATCGTGCTGGGCTACATCTGGTCCATGATCTTTGACGGCATTCTGGTGAAGTACGAAACCTCCGTGGTGCTGGAGAGCAAGTACGGCTTCTGGGGTCTTATCATCCTGATGTGCTGGCAGCAGGTGGGCTATATGATGATCATCTATATCGCCGGTCTGCAATCCATTCCGGAGGATATGCTGGAGGCCGCCCGCATCGATGGTGCCAACAGCTGGCAGATGCTGTGGAAGGTCACCATCCCCAACATGATGAGTTCCTTCACCATCTGCATTTTCCTGACCCTGACCAACGGCTTCAAGCTGTTCGACCAGAACCTGGCCCTGACAGGCGGCCGTCCCTTCCTCCAGCAGCCGGACGGCAGCGTTATCAAGACCACGGAGATGCTGGCGCTGAACATCTACAGCGCCTTCTACTCCGGCGGCGGCAACAACCGCGGCGTAGGACAGGCCAAGGCCGTGATGTTCTTCATCCTTGTGGCTGTGATCGGCCTGATCCAGCTCCAGTCCACCCGTAAAAAGGAGGTGCAGCAGTAATGCAGACAAATCTGGCGAAAAAGCATGAGCGCAGCAAGATGGCGCTGACCGTGGCCTTTGCCGTGATCTGCATCGTCTATGTGCTGCCCATCCTCATTGTGCTGATGAACTCCTTCAAGAGCAACGCCGCCGTGAACACGGAGACCTTCGCCCTCCCCAACGAGAACTCCTTCGTGGGGCTGCAAAACTACATCAAGGGCATGACCTTCGGCAACTATCCGTTTATCAAGGCGGTGCTGTACAGCCTGTTTATCACCCTCGCGTCCTCTGCGCTGATCCTGCTGTGTACGTCCATGGCAGCGTGGTACGTCTCCCGCGTGGGCAGTCTGGTCAGTAAGATCATCTACTACCTGTGCGTGTTCTCCATGGTGGTGCCGTTCCAGATGGTGATGTTTACCCTGTCCCGTACCGCCAACAAGCTGCATCTGGACACGCCGTGGACCATCCCGGTGGTGTATCTGGGCTTCGGCGCGGGGCTGGCGGTGTTTATGTTCTCCGGCTTCGTGAAGTCCATTCCGCTGGAGATCGAAGAAGCCGCTGTGATCGACGGCTGCGGCCCGCTGCGCACCTTCTTCCTGGTGGTGCTGCCCATGATGAAGCCCACCTTCATCTCCGTGGGTGTGCTGGAGATCATGTGGGTATGGAACGACTTCCTGCTGCCGTATCTGGTGCTGGATCGTACCAAGTATATGACCATCCCCATCGTCATCCAACACCTGAAGGGCAGCTACGGACAGGTGGACATGGGCGCCACCATGGCGCTGATCCTGCTGAGCATCCTGCCGGTCATCGTCTTTTACCTGTGCTGCCAGAAGCACATCATCAAGGGTGTGGCTGCCGGCGCCGTCAAGGGCTGATATCCAGCCTTCCCGCACAAAAAGGAGAATGCACCCATGTCTTTATTCGAAGTAAAACCCTACGACCGCGAAGTCTACGAGAAGGAACTGAAGGATTTTCTGCCGCAGAAGATCCTCGACGTGCTCAAGGAGTACGGTGTCACCTGTACCTTTTTTGTCGTGGGCAACTGGGCGGATCAGTATCCCGAACAGGCCAAGGCCATCGTGGACAGCGGCAATGAGCTCATGAACCACTCCAACGCGCATGATCATTATAATTCCCTCACCGCCGACCAGATCATCGCAGACGTGAATACCTGCAACGATAAGATCGAGGCGTTGACCGGCGTCCGCCCGACGCTCATCCGCTGCCCGTTCGGCGAGTATGACGACCACGTCATCGCCGCCATACGCTCCATGGGTATGGAACCTATCCAGTGGGATGTGGACTCCCTGGACTGGAAGGACTACGACGCGGATACGATATGCAGGCGCGTAACATCCAAGGTGCAGCCGGGGAGCATCGTGCTGTTCCACAACGCCGCCCTCCACACGCCGGAGGCGCTGCCCGCTATCCTCACCTACCTCATCAACGACGGCTACACCGTCCTCCCCATCTCCCAGCTCATTCTCCCCCCGCCCTACACCATCGACCACACCGGCCGGCAGTTCCCGGCGGAGGAATTGTCTTAAAAATGTCAAAATGTACTTGTTTTTCCAAAAATTCGTGTTATAATGATAATAGTTCTTATACCATACCAAGAACTATGCAGGTTACTATGATAAGGTAGTACACCGCAGAGCACTGACGCCCCGCTTTTGCGGGGCGTTATCTCTATCCAGGAAAAAGGAGGGCGCGTTATGATCCCCTATGCGATCGGCTTTGATATCGGCATTACATCCGTAGGTTGGGCAGTCGTGGCTTTGGACAGTGAGGACAAGCCGTATGGCATTATCAACATGGGTTCCCGCGTTTTCGATGCCGCCGAGCAGCCCAAGACAGGAGCTTCCTTGGCAGCACCGCGGCGAGAGGCCAGAAGCGCACGCCGCCGGCTGCGCCGTCACCAGCATCGGCTGGAGCGTATTCGCCGCCTCCTTTTAACAGAAAATGTGATCTCCCAAGCAGAGCTGGATACCCTCTTTGCAGGGAAACTGGAGGACATCTATACATTGCGCGTCAAGGCGCTGGACGCACCGGTTTCGCGTACCGAATTTGCCCGCATTCTCCTGCATATTGCACAGCGGCGCGGCTTTCGCTCCAACCGCAAATCCGAAACCGCGAAGGAGGACGGTGAGCTGCTGGCCGCCGTCAGCAAAAACCGGGCTCTCATGGTCGAAAAAGGCTACCGCACCGTGGGAGAAATGCTGCTGCAAGACCCGCTGTACGCCGCGAGCAAGCGGAATAAGGGCGGCCAATACATCGCAACGGTAGGACGGGACATGGTGGCGGAGGAAGTCCACGCCATCTTCCGCGCCCAGCGCCAGCTGGGGCAGCCCTTTGCGTCGGAGAAGCTGGAAGCTCGGTATCTCGACATTCTCCTGAGCCAGCGCTCCTTCGACGAAGGCCCCGGCGAGGGCAGTCCCTATGCCGGGAGCCAGATCGAGAGAATGATCGGCAAATGTACGCTGGAGGACGGTGAACAGCGCGCGGCAAAGGCAACCTACTCCTTCGAGTACTTTACGCTGCTGCAAAACATCAACCACCTCCGCCTGCTCCGCGGCGGCGAGGGCAGCCCGCTCACCCCCGCCCAGCGGGAGGCTCTCATTGCGCTGGCTCACAAGACCAAAGAGCTGAACTTTTCCCACATCCGCCGGGAGTTGGCCATTCCTGCGGACACCACCTTCAACGCAGTGTATTATAAGAATACCGACGATGCGGAGGAAGCGGAAAAAAAGACGAAGTTCTCCTATCTCAAGGCGTACCACCAAATGCGCACGGCCTTTAACAAGCTGTCAAAAAACCACTTCGACACCCTTACCCGCGCGCAAAAGAACGAGTTGGGACGTGTCCTTTCCACCTACAGGACCTCCGCCAAAATACGCGCCGCGCTGCTGCCTGCCGGACTGTCGGATGCGGAGCTTGACATCGCCGAGACACTATCCTTCAGCAAATTCGGCCACATTTCTGTAAAAGCCTGCGACAAGCTGATCCCCTTTCTGGAAAAGGGGATGAAGTACGACGAGGCCTGCGCCGCCGCCGGATACGACTTCAAGGCCCACAGCAGCCGGGAGCGCACCCAGCTTCTCCATCCGACGCCGGACGACCTTGCGGATATCACCAGTCCCGTCGTGCGGCGGGCAGTGGCGCAGACCGTCAAGGTGCTCAACGCCATCATCCGCGAGCGCGGGTGCAGTCCTACCTTTATCAACCTGGAGCTGGCGCGGGAAATGGCGCAGGATTTCACAGAGCGCAATCAGGCGAAAAAGAGCATGGATGATAACCGCGCCCGCAACGAGCGCCTCATGGAGCGCATCCGCACGGAGTACGGCAAGGAGCATCCCACAGGGCAGGATCTGGTGAAGCTCAAGCTCTGGGAGGAGCAGCACGGCGAATGTGCCTACTCGCAGAAGCACATTTCCATCGAGCATCTCTTTGAGCCGGACTATGCGGAGGTAGACCACATCATTCCGTACAGCATTTCCTTCGATGACGGCTATAAGAACAAGATTCTGGTGCTGGCTGAGGAAAACCGCAATAAGGGCAACCGTCTGCCCTTGCAGTATCTACAGGGTAAGCGGCGGGAGGACTTCATCGTCTGGGTGGAGAACACCATTCGCAGCACGCCTAAAAAGCAGCGCCTGCTGAAGGAAAAGCTCACATCCGAGGATGAAAAGCAATTCAAGGAGCGCAACCTGCAGGATACCAAGACCATGGCGCGATTCCTCCTGAACTACATCGGCGACCATCTGGCCTTTGCCGACTTTGCCGCCGGGCGCAAGAAGCACATCACCGCCGTTAACGGCGCCGTGACCTCCTATATGCGCAAGCGCTGGGGCATCAGCAAGATCCGGGAAAACGGCGATCTGCACCACGCGGTGGACGCACTGGTCATTGCCTGCACAACAGACGGCATGATCCAACAGGTGAGCCGCTATGCCGCGCTGCGAGAGTGCGAATATGTACAGACGGAGGGCGGAAGCCTGGCCGTTTCCGTGCATACCGGCGAGGTACTCAAGAGCTTCCCCTACCCATGGCCGGAATTTCGCCGGGAGCTGGAGGCCCGCTTGGGCGACGATCCCCGCCGCGCCGTTATTTCCCAGCGCTTCCCCGTCTACTTGAACAACGATATTCCCGTCCGCAAGCTCTTTGTGTCTCGTATGCCCCGGCGCAAGGTCACGGGCGCTGCGCACAAGGAAACCATCAAAAGTCCCAAAGCCCTGCAAGACGGTGTTGTGGTCACAAAACGGCCGCTGACAAGCTTGAAGCTGGACAAAAACGGTGAGATCGCCAACTACTATATGCCGCAAAGCGACCGACTGCTCTATGAGGCGCTGAAAGAACAACTCATGAAATACGGCGGCGATGGGGCAAAGGCCTTCACGCAGCCCTTCCATAAGCCGAAAAGCGACGGAACGCCCGGCCCCATCGTCAACAAGGTCAAGCTATGTGAGCCTACGACACTGCACGTCCCTGTTCTGAAGGGTACCGGCGTGGCGGACAACGACAGTATGGTACGCATCGATGTGTTTTATGTGGAGGGCGAGGGGTATTACTTCGTACCCATCTACATCGCCGACACGCTGAAAAAGGAGCTGCCGAGCAAGGCGTGTGTAGCCTTCAAGCCCTACGAGGATTGGAAGGCCATGTCGGATGAAAACTTCATTTTCTCCCTGTATCCCAACGACCTGATGCGCGTGACCCACAAAAACAAGCTGAAGCTGACAAAGGCGCAGAAGGAGAGTACGCTCCCCGACACATACGAAACCAAGCAGGAGCTGCTGTACTATATCAGTGCAGGAATTTCCGTTGCGGCCATTTCCTGCCGTACGCACGATGCCGCTTACGAGATAAAAAGCATGGGCATCAAGACCCTTGAAAAGCTGGAGAAATTCACCGTGGATGTGCTGGGCGAGTACCACAAGGTGGAACGGGAGCCCCGCATGGCCTTCAACAGAAAGTGAGGTTTTGTCATGGCTTTTCGGAACATTATCGTTGAAAGCCCCGCTGCCATCTCCCTGCGGAGGGAGCAGTTGATCATCCGGACCGACAGTGACCACTCCGTGGCCATTGAGGATATTTCTGCGCTTTTGCTGGAAAGCCGCCAGACCACCATCACAACAGCCGCACTGTCCCGCTTGGGGCAGTGCGGCTGTGCCGTTTTTGTCTGCGATGAAAAGCATCTGCCCTGCGCGGTCCTGACGCCGTATCAGCAGCACAGCCGGGGGTTGCCCGTTGTGCGGATGCAGATCGCCATGACAGAGCCGGCGAAAAAGCGCCTGTGGCAGAGCATCGTCAAGGCCAAGATCTTAAATCAGGCCATCTGCCTGCATTTGACCGGCCACGCCTCACAGGCGGAGACCCTCCGCGCCATGGCGGAGAGGGTTCGTTCCGGCGACAGTGAAAATGTGGAGGCAGCCGCGGCGCAGTTCTATTTCCCCGTGCTGTTTGGGGAAGGCTTTACCCGCGGGGAGGATAACGGTGTCAACGCGGGGCTGAACTACGGCTACGCGGTTTTGCGGGGGTGTATCGCGCGCTATTTGGCGGTATATGGTTTTCTCCCCTCACTCGGACTGCACCACCGCAGCACGCTGAACGCCTTTAATCTGGCGGATGATCTGATCGAGCCGTTCCGCCCGGTAGTTGACCTTTTGGCAGCGCGCAGCATAACCGAGGACGATGAATTGTCTTCCCCGCAAAAAAGGCTCTTATTCAACTGCCTGAATCTGGATATTCTCTCCGGCAAGCAGCATCACAGCGTGTCCTATGCCATAGAGCGGCTGGTGCAGAGCTTTAGCCGCTCCGCGGAACGGCCCGAAGCAGGTCTTTTGCTGCCAACGCTGCTGGAAACAGAGCAGCACCGCTATGAATAAGTTTATGAGGATCATGGTGTTTTTTGACCTGCCTGTCAAAACAAAGGCGCAGCGCAGGGAGGCCACCCGCTTCCGTAATTTCTTGTTGGCGGACGGATACCATATGCTGCAATACTCCGTCTATGCCCGGGTCTGCAACGGCATGGATGCGGTGGAAAAGCACCGCCAGCGCGTAAAGCAGAATTTGCCGGAGAACGGCGCGATCCGCCTGATGGTCATCACGGAGAAGCAGTACGAGGCGATTGATATACTTTTAGGAAAATTAACGGAGGCGGATGACAAATTTCAATGCGAGCAGCTTTCGATTTTTTGAAAGAAAAGTCGCCCAAGGCATTGCCTTGAGCGACTTTTCCGGTAGCCTATTATACCATACCAAGAACTACCAGGGAACTACAACCTCATCCGATTTGACCATACGCCAGAATAGTATTATACCATACCAAGAACTACCAGGGAACTACAACAGGCCGGAATACGAAGCCCTGTATGGCGGGATTATACCATACCAAGAACTACCAGGGAACTACAACACCGGTGTTCTGACGATAACCTCCGAAACTATTATACCATACCAAGAACTACCAGGGAACTACAACTAGAACTTGCAGCGGTAGATGTCAAGAAGAATTATACCATACCAAGAACTACCAGGGAACTACAACAGGCGTACAGCATCTACATCAGCGCAGAGCATTATACCATACCAAGAACTACCAGGGAACTACAACTGCACCCGCTCCTTTCTTCCGCTCCATCTTATTATACCATACCAAGAACTACCAGGGAACTACAACCCGCTTCGATACCAGCGCCCACAAGCCGCTATTATACCATACCAAGAACTACCAGGGAACTACAACGTCAGCGGAGATGAGGAGAGCTTCGGAGAGATTATACCATACCAAGAACTACCAGGGAACTACAACACCTGACTACCAGCTCGTCCAGCTTGAACCATTATACCATACCAAGAACTACCAGGGAACTACAACTGGCCGGTCGCCTGTTCGACAAGGCTGGTCATTATACCATACCAAGAACTACCAGGGAACTACAACGACAAGACCAGCAGGGAACGCATCCGGAACATTATACCATACCAAGAACTACCAGGGAACTACAACTTGTAACGCTCGGACAGCTTCAAAAGGACAATTATACCATACCAAGAACTACCAGGGAACTACAACGTCCAGAAGACTGACCCCGTGAACGTGGAGATTATACCATACCAAGAACTACCAGGGAACTACAACTATTGCTGAGTTGACAGGCGTGGAGGGTCAATTATACCATACCAAGAACTACCAGGGAACTACAACGAAAAGGTTGATGGAGATCGTCTCTGACACATTATACCATACCAAGAACTACCAGGGAACTACAACATAAATAGTGATTTCGCCCACGCTGGAAATATTATACCATACCAAGAACTACCAGGGAACTACAACGGCACCTGCGTGCGGGACTATATCCATGTGAATTATACCATACCAAGAACTACCAGGGAACTACAACGAAAACGGAAACGTGATTGATATTGGCCGCATTATACCATACCAAGAACTACCAGGGAACTACAACGCTTATCCTGCCACTTTGCGTGACGTAACTATTATACCATACCAAGAACTACCAGGGAACTACAACCGCTGCGATACGGCGGTGAATAACGGTATGATTATACCATACCAAGAACTACCAGAGAACTACAACATGGATCGTTCTGCTCCGCTGCCTGCCACAGCCAGTGGAGGGCCTGCGGGAATTGCTCCTGCTCCAGCAGCAGTTTGCCCAGCGCGTATGCGGAGCAAGTATTTCCGACTTCTGCCGATTTTTGAAACCACTCTGCCGCCGCTTTTCGGTCAATCGATGTGCCAAGCCCGTCCTGATACGCCTTTCCCATCTGGTGTGCCGCGATGGTATAACCCTCCTCCCACAAACGGTGGAGGGTGACCAATGCCATTGACTTCTCACTGGGATCTGTGTCCACAGCATCTAACATGCTTTTTGCTCTGCGGTAAAACCGCGCCTGCTGATGGATCATCCGCTCCGCACTTGGATCTGGAGGAACAGGCGGTTCTTCCGGCTCTGGCTCATCCTGCATGGCATCATCCTCGAAGGTGAAGTTCATTTCCGAGAGTCGTAGCGTTTCTTGGATGACCATGTTGCGTACAGTCTTGAACTCCTTTTGCTGCGACAGCGGTACACGCTGCGGTGGAGTCTGATTATAATCAATGCAAAGCAGCTCTTGGAGATCCTGCCATAGAGCATAGGTGGACGACACCCGTTCGTCCTTTGCCAGTTCATCCACGATCTCATCTACGATGCGTTTGACACGAGATGGCAGATAACCGTAGACCTTTTTACCGCTGACCTCCCGAAGCCGCTGGGCGAGATCCGTCACCAACAACTCCAACTTATCGCTTTGCAGAGTACCGGTTGCCATCTGCTCAATGAGCGTTGCCATCCGTGCTTCCGCTTCCTGCCGGAGCAGGCCGCGCTGTTCGTCCTTCTGCTCATAGATGTGCAGGCGGTCGTTCCGATAGATCGTGCTGACCAGTGCGGACTTGATGCTGCGGATACCTTGCTTGGTGAGAAAGCCTTCTTTCGGGTCAGCGGAGAAGATAATCATATGGACATGGAAGTGCTTCTCTTTTTCATGGAGAGCAGCATACCAGCGTAGATGGCTCGGACGGATCTTATAGCCCTTGGCGATGTCGGTGATAGATGCGTTGATGAGTTCCTGCCAGTTTTTAAGGTCGGTATAACCCAGACGCTCTGCATTCTCGCGAGAAAGGGAGATAATCGGTGTCCACACATTTCCCGTGTGCTGCGCCACCTCCGCAATAGCGTTCTCCAGCGATGGCACCTTGCCATGGGCATTCCACAAGCCGTGTTCGCCCATCGATTTTACACCGGGACGGTTTGCGACATAGTCAAGATAGTTTTCACGGCTATCCATCGGCTCAATGAAGTCCTCGTGGATCTGTTCGATGAAAGCAAAGGCAGTCTTTCGGTTGGGTGTGTTTGCATAGTTCTCATACTCCGGCAGCTCCCTTGCCTCCGGGAAGCTGCGGAGCAGACGCTGGATGTACTGCTGCTGTTTCTTCGTGACAGGAAGATGAGCATTGTCATCCTTGAGGAGCTGCACGCCTTCACGGGTGGCGAAGTAGCGGGTGCGATGGGCCAGCCGAGCAGAATCTCTGCCGCCCTTCATGTAGGGAGAGATAAATATCAATCTCGCCATGTGTCATCCGGCAGCTGCCGTTGGACATCCTGGGCATCCTCAAACCTGATCTGACCGTTGGTGCGCTTTACCTCGTCCACCACATACCCGCGCAGGGCACGGCGATCTTCCATCGTATCACGGAAGTGGGCAGCGATAGTATGCGCCATGATGCCCTGCTCTACCGCGCACTTGAATAGGAGACTGTTGGTACGATTTGCACTGTCAGCTACAATTCCGCGCAGCGTCGCCACCAGCGCGTCCGAGAGAAATTCGGTAATATTCTCCGTGCCGAGGTAGCCCATATAAAAGCGCAGAGCCTTTTCCACGAATTCGTTTCGGTTTTTGCTGTTGCTTTCTTCCAACCAACCATCCATTTGTCTGCGCGTTTCTGGATAAAGCCGGATGGTCATTTGTTCTTTTGACATAGTTGCCGTCCTTTCTTTTGATGTCGCTTTTTGTGGGCGCAAACCCCTGCGACACGGAGCTTTTGGGGAAAATACGCCTACAGCCTGTTTGAAATCAAGCGAAAACGCCTACAATTCAAAACGCTGAAAAGCCCCGCACTGCGGGGCTTTGTGGGCGGTCCGGGGCGGAAACGACACCGGGCCTTTATCTTGTGCTTTTATCGAACAGGCGGGTTCCCAGCACAGTTCCCCATAGGAGG
>OHEV01000913.1_pt1 | contig 13583 bp, 9 predicted proteins | sample 1567331 | NCBI WGS metagenome assembly OHEV01 (sample SAMEA3879561, study PRJEB24766) | human gut metagenome | biome: human-associated habitat; feature: feces | place: USA | collected 1985/1987 | reverse complement strand
CATATTTTCAACTTTTTCTTCTATTGTAGTTTCATTACCAAGTGTAATCGAATATCCTCCTTCCGCTTCCACATAAGTTGTAAAATACGCCATTGCCGGTGGCACTGCTGCCCCTGTAAGGAATACCAATGCTGCTGCAGTCAGCCAGAACACTTTTGTTTTTTTCTTCATCATCTTATATTCCAGCCTCCTTTAGTCTTTCTTTACACTATTATCCGGTAATTGTGTCCACTGCCATCCCTCATCTTCATCATAATCGAAATGATTGGTCACTCCGTAGCCCGGATTCAATCCGTGGTCATATGTATTATCAAACTCCACTGTTACGATTTCATCCGCACTGATTTCTGCTGTCTGCTGTGGCTCACTTACCAGTCTATAACCAGCCCCACTATATACCTCTGTCACAGTAACTTTTGCACCTGCCGGAATATGATCTGCAATTGCCGCTTTCGTTCCTGCCGATGAATGTGTGGTCGATACTACATTACTGTATACCGTATTACCATTTTCATCTACTGCTTCTATCGAAAATACAAAAGTTACCTCTTTCATTGTCTCATTATAGTTATCAAGATTTTTCTGTATAAGAAGACTTCCATACCGTGGAGAACGTTCCGGTTTTAGATTTGCTGTAACCTCGTAAATCCATTTGTTTTCTGCGCCTGCAGAATGAAATGCCTGATTATCCGGCAACGCAATCAGACCTGGATTAAAATTATACTCATAAAAACCGGTTGATGCAGTTTCAACCACAACAAGATATATCCCAGAATTCAGTTCTTTCTCTCCTGTTCCATCCGTAATCGTGCATTCTGTATCCGGGGTTTTATCCGAAGCGAGCTCCGCTGCCTTCGCTGTCATCTCTTCCCATGTAACATCTCCATTTACCGCATCTTTTAAAGAGAGGGATTTAAATTCTGATGTTTCGCTGTACTCTCCTGCTGCATCCACAGTCGCTACCTGATATATTTTAGCATGCAGTTCCATCCCATTCAGTTCTTCCGTATATTCTTCGCCCTTCGGCACAGATAAAGTCAAAGTACAAGGTTCTGCCGGATCTATTACATTGGTGGCATATGCAGATGCCACATGTAATCCTGCTGCTGCCAAAAACAACGTCAGTAATCCCGCAATATACCCTTTCTTTATTTTTAACTTTTTCATTTTCCACCCTCCTTAGAACCTCTTGAAACTTTTCTATCTCGAATAATCTTTATCAAAACTGTAATCAGAATTGCTGCTGCAACTGCCAGTATTGCATATAACATATAATAATCTTTCACCGTCTGAAGCATAGATTCATTGGCTATTGCCTTCTCATCATCCTCTCCATTATACGGGACACTGTGACCACGCACCAGCAGTCTATGGCTGTTTACACCATATGGGGTGCAGGTGAAAAGTGTTACATAATCTTCCCCTTCGACATTCTTCATTGCCTCTGTCAAAGTATCCGTATCATCCTTTTCTACCATCGGCAGAATCTGATCCACTTCATATGCAAGCACCTTATCCAGTACATGCACATAGAATTTATCACCTTCTACAAGCTGGTCAATATCGGTAAAAAGTTTCGCACTTGGCAGTCCGCGGTGTGCTGCCAGTACACTATGTTTTCCCTTACCACCAACCGGAAGACTGGTTCCGGACATATGACCTGCGCCAATCTGTAATACTGCCTCCGAAGTTCCATGATAAATCGGAAGTCTCTGTTCTATTTTCGGGATGGAAATATATCCCATAATCCCATTATCTCCCGGATTTAATACGGACCAGTATTTACTTTCTCTCATATTCTGTTCTTCCTGTGAAAATGCATCCCCATCGAAGGTATTATTACCTATCTGGGAATTATATTCCTCTGCCATCTCCCAGAGCTTCTGATAGTCTACTTCATCCATATCTGCAACAGTTTCTTCATAACTGGCAATTGCCCTGCTCTGATGGTATTTATTCCATTGATCTGCCACAGTCGGATATGCAAAGATTCCCAGTCCGACCAGGAAAACCAGTCCAAGCAGAATTCCAGGTAATTTCTGCTTCCATTTCTGTTTCATTCCCTACTCCTTTTTCCTCTTCCAGCTAAACCGCTGCCAAATCAAAAGTCCCAGTAAAATCCAGAACAGTAATATAATCGCAACTACAATTGCAACTGCAGAAGTATTGACAAGATATCCATCTGCCGTCACAAAGTTACCGCTTTCCTCCTGTGAAATCCGCTCACCCCTTACCAGCAGCCGATGAGAATTGATTCCATATGGAGTGCAGGTCATTAATGTACAATAATCTTTTCCCTCTTCAATTGTAAGATCATTAATTTCCTGTGGTTCTACAATTTTAATCTGATCCACCTGATAAGTCAGTTTGCGATCCAATACGGTAACGGTAAAGGTATCTCCTGCTTCCATTTTATCCAGATTTGTAAAAAGTCTTGCAGACGGAAGTCCTCTGTGTGCAGAAAGAACACTATGTGTGCCTTCTCCTCCAACCGGCAAACTACTGCCCTCTAAATGGCCTGCTGCAACCTGTAATACTCCTTCCGAAGTTCCATGATAAATCGGGAGTTCCACACCTAACTTTTCAATTGTAACATAACCCATGATGCCGGTGCCAGAAATATCAAGAATGCTGTTATAATCGCCTGCCTCTGCATAATTCAGAAATGGCCGGTTCACATCCTTTAATTTTTCATTGTAGGTATCAGCTTTTTTTAACATTGTGTCTTTTTCTTCTTCTGTCAGTGATTTTACGGCATTACTATAAGACGCAACGGCTCTTGACTGGACTTTTGAATTCCAGTAAGAACTAATTGGCGGATACAGCATCACGGAGAGACCTATGATAAAAACAAACACTAACATTACATTCAGTTTATCTTTCTTAAATAATTTCTTTAATGTCCTCTTCATAGATTTCTCCCTAATGCTGTCAAAGTCCCAGCGAGCGGGAATTTTCTTCCAGTCTCGTTCGTGTATAAATCGGCGGTTCACCGGGAATTCCCGGTGAATTACCGCCGTTCATCTTAAAATTCTAGTTTTTTGCAGTACGTTTTCTTGTGATTAACAATACAGCTGCTACAATCATGATAATTGCACCTACGGTATAGAAAATCTTAGTACCGATACCACCGGTTGCAGGAAGTTCAGTTCCACTTAAGTTCTGTACATCCGTGGATACAGCACCTGTTCTTAAAGTTGCTGTAAAGATTGCTTCTGTTCCTTCTGAAACAACCTTTCCAGAAGCATCTTTTACTACTAATGTCTTTAATTCCGGATTATCTGATGTTGTATCATAGGTTGCTTCTACTGAAAATACAAGATCATCTGCTTTATTATATCCTGCCGGAACAGTTGTCTCAACCAATTTATACCGGCCTGCATCTACACCTTTGAAATAGAAGGTTGTTACTCCTGTAATCTCATTTCCAACTGCAACATAATCACCTGTAGTGCTGTCTAATTTGTAAAGGGTAAATCCTGCACCCTCAAGAGGAGCATTGTTACCGTCTACCTTATTTGCAATTAAATTATATGTAAATACAATAACTTTATCTTCTGGAGTTACACCTGTGCCATCCCCATAAGGATTGTTGCTGTATTCCAGTTTGGATACGTTGGTGTTTCCACCTTCACCGATTACTGCATTTTCATTCAGTTTTGCGGTGTAATTTACAACTACTTTACTTCCAGCTTTTACTGCTTTGATATTCTTTAAATCTGCAAAACGAACTTCAAAAGTGCAGCCATCATCTAAATCTTCTGTAACTACTTCATAGCCGGTTGTTACTGCTGTTCCGTCCACTGTTACAGTTACAGAATCTGCATTGAAAGTAAGTCCGTCAGACATGGTATCATGGAATGCATAATAATAACTTCCATATTTATCATATTTTGCATCTACCGTACCGGTTAACTGGAATGGTACGTTATCTCCGATATCATAATCTGCTGCATCCTGCCAGTCACTCTCTGCACCGGTAGAGTCATTTTTCTCTTTTACTTTCTTTTCAAGTTCCGGTCTGTCTTCCTTTGTTGTTACAGTTACGCTGTCATTTCCAGCTGTGTCTAACATAACAAGGGAATAGGTATCACCTTCATCACCTGTTTTTGTTTCTGCAATCAGGTAATAACCCTGATCAACACCGCTAAATTTATCATCGGATGTTTTTGCTTCCGGCTCTAATGTCTTGATTTTTGCAAATACTGCATCTGCAAATGCACGAATACCATCTGCATCTAATCCTGAAATGTAATTAATTACATCCTTATCTTCTGTTTTTCCTGTTACTTCTTTCAATGCTGCTGCATACTTATCATTTAATGTGTATGCAAATTTTCCTTCACCACCATCTGTAGCATTCAGTAATCTGTATGCCGCATATTCAGAACCTGCTGCGCCATTTGTAATTGTAATGTCTGCTGCATAAACAGTAACACCCATTGCGAATGCCATAACCATTGCAACCATTGCTGCAAAAAGTTTTTTCAATTTTTTCATCTTCTTTCTCCTTCTTTGACCTTTTAATATATTTGATACCTGAAACGGATTTCCTCAAAAGGGGGCTTTATATGCCTGCACCCCTTTCTCTTTTCCGTCTCATCCGGTATCCATACAACAGGGATGACATAAGCATAATTGCTGCACCACCTATAGTATAAACAGTAGTACCTGTTCCTCCCGTTGCCGGAAGTTCATAACCGTATTCCTGATTCTTAACCTGAATCGAAATACTATCAAGATTATCATAATAGGTAAAGGTATATTTATTTTCTTTGCTTAATTCTGTACCCTTCTGACCTATTCCAACTAACTCATAACCATTTACCAGTTTTTCTTTCACCGTGTAGACCTGACCATCTTCCAACGCTTTATTACCATTCTGGTCTGTAATGGTCTTCAATGCAACCGATCCACCCTGGCATACGGCAAATTCTGTAATATAATCAGCTTCATCCGTTGAGTCACCTTTATATAATACAAAAGTAAAGGTTTTCATCTGATCATATGGAAGTTCATTTCCATATGCATCCAGAACGTCTTTCTCAATTACCGGTTTCTTATAAATCTTTACTCCGACCTTCGGAGGCTCTGCCCGCAGTGTTTTTTCATTTCCGTTTACTTCTGCCGTATACTGGTATGCGAAGCTGTTCCATGCAGTCTCACCCGGGTTTGCATTCTCTCCTACTACTCCATTATATTTCACGGTAAGAATACAGCCCTTCTTTAATGCAAAGGTATCTGCCATCTTTATACGGAAGGACACATCATCTGACTGCCAGAAGGAATGCCACTGTTCTGTTGAAGTACCCGACATATCAGCTTCAGTAAAGCTTACCAGATTTGAAAATTCCACAAAATAATCCACGCCTTCTTCCAGCTGCCGTTTTGTGCCGCTCTCCTCAGTTACCCAGAGTTCCAGTCCTTCGGCATATGCAACAGAGAATTCACTTCCTCGTTTTTCTTTCTGGTTCAGTACTCCGGTATCATTTATATGTGGCATACTGTCTACAATAACCATCTGTGTAAAGGAGTTATTGCTGACATTTTCAATATTGTTGGTGTAAATCACATCTTTTCCATCTTCATCCAGATAAATGTAATTCTTTCCTTCCAGTCCAAGATAGCCGCTTCCCCGGTTATCTGAATTACCGGTTTCCTCTACCGTTTTCCATGAGAATGAACCATAATCACCCAATGCATAAACGCAATCAGAAGCTTTTACTCCAATATATTTTCCACTGTCATCCGTCACCAGTTCTCCCGTTTTTACACTGTTATCATCAAACGGATCATCCGGCAGGAGATATGCAGTATTTTCATAAATCTTGTTCTCATATACTGTATTTCTGGTATATACCGTAAACTCCGCTTTTCCACCTGCAGGAATCTGATATTCTTTTCCCTCCAGATACAGTGAAAACTCGTGGGTCGCATTATCCGGTATCAGCTTCCATACTTCTTCAGACAAATCATACTTATGAAGTACATTATCATCCTCATCATAAATGGTCAGTACAAAAGCATTTTTGTCAAGTCCCAGGTGAAGGGTTTTATTAGTTGCCTCTTCTTTCGACAATATATGGAACGGAGACTGAACAGAATCTTTCATTGTATAATCGCAAATTGGAATGGTTCCATCGTTGCGTAACTCCAACAGCCACTTTGTCGTTACATTCGGCTGTATATTGTCCTTCTCTTCCAATTCAACAGCATCTTCCACATTTTTACCAGATGGTATATAGGACACTGCTTTCTTGGTAATTCCCGGAACAATTACATCCTTTGGTGTTATCATTACAGATGACGAAATAACACGCTTTTCTCCTACAATTCCTTTATCTTCCGATGTGCCGTTATTCTGTCTGGAATCATCCCTGGTTCCTCTCATTGTAATGTCATTCGGATTCTCACGATATTCCACATCCTTATCTACCAATAAATCCACGGTATTGGTAATTGGAACATCTAATTCCACGTCTTTACTTACCTTGCACATCACAAAGAATGAAAGATTCTTTCCTGCCGGCAAATCATAACCTTTGCCCTCGGCTCCAATCGTAAAGGTAACCATATGATTTTCCTTATCATCATTGGTCATTGCAATGGTAACATCCCTTACCAGACTTCTGCCATCGATATTGGTTACCTGCGCCATGTTCCAGTCGTTTGACTTAATTGGTTCACTATAACTCTTTTCAATCTGAACCGGAAGCGTATATCCCAGGCTCGGACGTATTCCAACATATTCCAGACCATCCGCCATATGATCTTCCAATGTATCAATATGAACCGGATCTTCTCCTGTATTTGTTACTGTAATATTGTAAATCACATAATTTCCGAGATAATTTCCTTCATTTACACTCTTAGAGAATATGGACTTATCTTTTAACTGGCTGGTCTTCCACTGATGGAACTGATCCAGAATTGCCCACACACTCTTCTGCACATCCACTGCCTGATCCAGTTTCTTTTTTCCTTCCGGCTCCCCTTTTACCGTTACTGTATCCTTCATTCCGTTTACGGTTGCACTATTGGTATAAGTAAAGGTTCCCGTCTGTTCATTCTCTTTATCATCCATATAAATGTAAGCATTGAATTCTTTTTCAATCACTTCACCCGGTGACATGGTGCCAATCTTCCAGATTAAACGGATTCCTTTATGTGCACTGATATTTATTCCATTGCTCTTGCCAATCCAGTATCTCTTTATCTGCACATATTCACCATTTATCTTTGTATAATAAGTTCCCCAGTCAGATGTATTTTCTACATACTCTTTCCAGCTGATACCAGCCTCTACCAGTTCCTCATCATTCTTTGGATATCTGGAATTTAACGTTCCTGCCTGCTTTGCCTTATAAATCTTGTATTCATCCGAAGGAAAGACATGATATGGCATATCATCTGTCAATGACAGTCCGCCTTTCTTATATGCGGCATCTCCATCAGCATTTGTAATCGTTATGCTGTATTTAAATAATTCCTCTGCTTTAAAGGTTTCTCCACCTTCCCCGCCATTAACCTTCTTATCTACGGTAATTGGATTTTCCACTTCAATGGTTTCTCCGGTGCTTTCGCCGGATGAGTTGCTGGTGATATGATTTACAAGGTCATAATCCGCTGCTTCCGGCAATTCATTCAGGTCTACCTTACATACATATTTAATCGTTACTTTCTCTTTGGCATTCAGTCTGCCCAAAGAAAATGTCAGCTTCTTGCCATCCACCTGAAGTCCTACATAGCGGCTGCCGCCTACTGCATTGGATGACTCTGCCACGAAGTCCGTTGCACTTTCGGTTACCTGATTTCCATTCTTATCTATGATATATTGGAACACCAGTCCCTTTGGCAGCGTATCCTCTAAAATCTGTTCAATGGTTTGATAGTCTTCTTTATTTTCGATAGTTACAGTATAAGTAACCAAATCGCCATTTTTTACATTTTTCTTATCACTGCTCTTGTCAATGGTAAGCTCCGGTTTCTTATAAATAACGGTAATGGTTGAATCTTTGCCTTTATAGGACGCTTTGTTGTGAATGGAGGTATTGTTTGGATATTTTGCCAGTTCCTCCTGGCTCTTCACATTAACCGCAAATGTAAATTCTGCTTTCTCACCGGCTTTCAATGTACCCGGTGCCCAGCTTATTGTGCGGGTTTCTTCGTCATATTCCGCGCCCTGATTCCGGATTGCCTGTATCTGCTCCGCAGTCAGCACCAGATGCTCCGGCAGTTTATCTGTCACCTTATAAACGCTTCCATCTGAAGCTTCTCCTTTAATCGGATTGTTTCCAGTATTTTCTACCGTAATCGTATAATTAATGGTATCACCGGCAATTACTTCTTTCTTATCTGCCGTCTTAACAATTTTAAAGTCCTCTTTTATTTCCGGTCTTGACTTTACATCTGCGGATAATTTTGTGTGATCATATTCTTTATAAGGAACAGATTCAAAATCAACATGATTTGTAATTACATCCTCTTTTACTTTTTCTGCGGCTACTGTAATGTAATTATCTGTTAATACTAATTTTGATACATCCAGACTTGCGCTTACATTCAGATGCTCCTGTTCTCTTGTTGGCACACCATCTGTCATATACTGGTTCGGCACACTAATCTTATATGTAACGGTTTTTCCATCCAATGTCAGGCTTGTAACGGTTCCTCCCTGAAGATCAGTAAACTGGAAAATCACATTTCCATTGCTATCCACAACGGAAACACCATCTTCACTGACCTTGGTTCCTTCCGGAAAGCTGATTCCATCCGGTAATGTCAATACATCGCTCAACTCTACATGGTCTGTCCAGATTGCTCCCGTATCACCAACGCCACATGGATTCATACTGTTTGCAGTGATTCTATAATCTAATGTTCCTTCCAGCTTATTGATCTTTCCATTCACCGGAATAATTTCCTTACTGACAGTTTTTTTCAAATCCTGCCAGAGATTCGTTCCATGCCAGATCAATTCTGCCGGTTCAGAAATCACATCATTGTCTTTCTGATCCGGAATCTCCGGTGTCAATGTTACCTTGGAATCTTTTTCCATAATTCCATTTAAGGAATTAAACTGCAAGTCGAAGGAAACGGTTGAACCTGCAGGCGGTTCAAACTCTATGTAAGTCTCATCATCCTCTTCTACCAGTTTTACTTCCAGTGTTTCTTCTGTTGTTTCACTGACCGCTTTATAGGTAACCTGCATAACATCACTTTCTTCAAAACCGGTCAATGTAACTCCTTCCGGTAAATCACTAATCCGGATACGAACCGGTACCAGCTCTGTATCTGTCGGATTTGAGTTGGTTGCACTCACGGTTGCATACAGAATCTGTCCATTTTTCCCATCATCCGGACTCTTCTGTGAAACGCTCAAGTTAATACGCTCACTAATCGTGCCTCCGGCTGACGTCTGCTCTGTTTCCTTATTTCCTGTTGCTGCAAGTCCCGGAAGAATCAGTCCCCAGACTACACCCACTGCCACAAGAACGCAGCATATCCCCAGTAAAATTTTTGTTCTTCTGCGGATTTTTCTCTTTTCTTCTGCTTTCTTTACATGTTTTCTTACATTTTCCTGCATATCCCTATCTCTCCCTATTTAAGGAATCCCATTTTACTCAATGGCCAGAATCGAAAAGCCACCTTTCCAATTATCTGTTCTTCTGCCACACACCCAATGGCTGAACTCCGGCTGTCAACCGATACTGAACGATGGTCTCCCATCACAAAATATTTGCCTTCCGGCACCTGATAAGGAAAATCAATATCACATTCCCCTAAATCTTTCTTTATTGCATATGGTTCATCTAATTTTTCACCATTTACATATACATTGCCGTCTTCGTCTATATCTATGTAATCACCTGCAGTTCCTATGACCCTTTTTACAAGAATCTTACTCTGATAGTAAAAGCCGATGATATCTCCCTGTTTGATTTTTGTGGTTTTCTTTATTACTACCAGTTCACCATTCTCTAATGCCGGTTCCATGCTCTTGCCCGAAACCTGCAATACCGGTACTAATCTTGTTGCAATCAATACTGAAATTGCTGCCACCACAAGCAGTATTCCGAGTGCACTGAAAAGATGCTGCTTCTTCTCTCTGTGAGCCTGTTCCGCCCGTATACTTTGAAGTGCCACATCTAATTCTATTTTCTTGTCCTTATTCCCGTCATTTTCTTCTGTAGTTTCCTGCAAATCCTTCTGGAGTCCCTCTATAATTTCAATCAACTCCCAGCGTTTCAGCTTGCGGAAATCCTTATCTGCCACAAACTGCACCCCCTGTTATTCTTTTGCTGCCCTTATTATGACCTTCCCCTGTCTTTTCATGCATGTGATTTTTCTTTTGTGTTGAATGTAAGTATATATATTTTTTGTATAGAATTATGTCATATTCTGGCATATAGATTTGATTTTTTCAAATGAAATAATCAGACTAATTTTCGTCTTGAAGATTATATTTTCTTTTTTTCAATGAGTCAATACTTTCTATCAAAAATGAACCAAAAGTACCACAAAATCTCTCAAAAATTGTGTCGTTTTCAGGATTTTTAATTTGATATCGTTCTTATAAAGTAAAAAAAGAGACGTAACTTACACTTCTGTAAATTACATCTCTTTTATTTTACCTAATCGTCAGATTCTTCTGTCCAATCAGCTAATCTTATTTGTAAAGTTCAACTAATCTTAACAGATGTTCATAACGAGCCTTTGCAGCTTCCTCAGATGCTTTGAACAGTTTTTCTGCTCTGTCTGGGAAGGAACGTGTTAATCTGCTGTAACGTGTCTCGTTATTTAAGAAATCCTGGTAAGATCCATCACCTGGCTTAGAAGTCAATGTGAATGGGTTCTTTCCTTCTGCTTTCAATGCCGGGTTGTATGAGAATAAGTTCCAGTAACCTGCTGCTACTGCTTTCTTCATCTCATCCTGGCAGTGGTTCATTCCACCCTTAACACCATGTAACTCACATGGAGCATATCCGATGATAAGTGAAGGTCCGTTGTATGCTTCTGCTTCAGCAATTACCTTAACAGCATTTGCCATATTTGCACCAAGAGCGATCTGTGCTACATATACATAGCCGTAGCTCATAGCGATTTCTGCAAGGCTCTTCTTGCCAACTTCCTTACCTGCTGCTGCGAACTGGCAAACCTCACCGATGTTGGAAGCCTTAGAAGCCTGTCCGCCTGTGTTGGAGTACATCTCGGTATCAAATACCATAACATTGACATTTTCACCTGAAGCAAGCACATGGTCAAGACCGCCAAAGCCTATATCATAAGCCCAGCCATCACCACCGAATATCCATACGGACTTCTTTGCAAGATAATCCTTCTTTGCAAGTATGCCACGCACAAGCTCATTGTCCGCAGGAAGCTTCTCAAGCTCTGCTATAAGCTTCTGGGCTGCCGGTGCGTTGAGCTTGGTGTCATTCTTAGTCTCAAGGAACTTATCTGCTGCGCTTCTAAGCTCATCTGTAGCTGCGTCCGAAGCCACAAGCTCATTTAACTTCTCCACAGCCTGCTCTCTAAGTGTCTTCTGTCCAAGATACATACCAAAGCCGTGCTCCGCATTGTCCTCGAACAGTGAATTAGCCCAAGCCGGACCCTTCTTGGAATCCTTGTAGCTGCCGGACCTCCCCAGATTGACGAACAGCCTGTCGCATTGGATATATACATCTGCTCACCAAAAAGCTGTGTTATAAGTCTTGCATAGGATGTCTCAGCACAGCCTGCGCAGCTTCCAGAGAACTCGAGGAGCGGCTGGTTGTACTGTGAGCCGATAGGTGTCTTGTCCGTAAACGCAGGCTTCAATTCCTTCTTGCCAACATTCTCGACAAGGTAATTGAATACCGGCTGCTCTGCCTCCTGTGACTCTCTAGGAACCATCTTCAATGCTCCCTTTGCAGCCATAGGACACACAGTCACACACTCACCGCAGCCCATACAGTCAAGCGGTGATACCGACATTGTAAACTTCATTCCGTCCGCTGCGGCATGCTTTGCATCTGAGAGCTTGATGTTCTCAGGTGCTGCAGCTACCTCAGACTGATTTAAGATAAATGGTCTTATTGTGGCATGTGAACATACGAATGCACACTGATTACACTGAATACATTTCTCAGCATCCCATGTAGGAACGGTTACGGCTGTACCACGTTTCTCATATGCTGCCGCACCATGTTCGAACTGTCCATCCGGATTCTTTGCAAATGCAGATACCGGAAGGCTGTCTCCGTCCATCTTGGAGATTGGCTCCATTAAGTCTCTTACCATCTTAACAGTCTCAGGACGTCCGGTTAATTCCTTCGGAGTTGGATCTGCTTCTGGGTTAGACCAGGATGCTGGAACTTCAACCTTATGTACTGCGTCTACACCAGCGTCGATAGCTTTGTAGTTCATTTCTACGACAGCATCACCCTTCTTACCGTAGGATTTCTTAGCTGCTGCTTTCATGAATTCTACTGCATCGTCGATAGGCATAACGTTTGCAAGTTTGAAGAATGCAGACTGTAAAATTGTGTTGGTACGTTTACCCATACCAATTTCAATTGCTTTATCAATTGCATTGATTGTATATAACTGAATGTTGTTATCAGCAATATATTTCTTTGCTTCAGCATTCAGATGATGAGCTAACTCTTCGTCTGACCACTGGCAGTTAATCATGAATACTCCGCCTGGTTTAACATCCTGGGCCATCTTGAATCCTTTGGTTACATAAGATGGGTTGTGGCATGCTACGAAATCAGCCTGATTGATGTAATATGGGCTCTTGATTGGCTTGTCACCGAATCTTAAGTGAGAAATTGTTACACCACCGGTCTTCTTAGAGTCATACTGGAAGTATGCCTGGATGTATTTATCTGTGTGGTCACCGATAATCTTAGTAGAGTTCTTGTTAGCACCTACAGTACCGTCTCCACCAAGACCCCAGAACTTACACTCTACAGTTCCTTCTGCAGATGTGATAGGTGCTGGCTTAACCTCTGGTAAGCTTAAGTTTGTAACGTCATCTACGATACCTACTGTAAATCTGCTCTTTGGAGCATCTTTTTCCAGTTCTTTGTAAATGGAATCTGGTTTGCAATCAAAAGCTGTGCCGCCTGTTCGCTGATGCGTTCATTGGTGGTGCGGCATAATTCTACATCTCTGTCAATTTCTCCCGGTTCTCCCAGGGTAATCGTTTTTCCCATCGTAATCCTCCTGCTATTTGATTCGAATATGAATCTGTTTCCCGAGACTTCCTGCCACCTTGACCAGAAAATCTAAACTCGGGTTGTATTTTCCGCTCTCAAAACGGGAAATATTGGACTTCTTGGTTCCCACCCGCTCGGCAAGCACTTCCTGTGTCATATGTTGTGACCGGCGCGCCTGCTTTAGCTGTTCCACGACAGCCTGTCTGGGGTCGGAAAACTCCTGATATTCCTTCATTACGAGTACCTCGCACACTCATATGTTACTCAAAAAGTTATCATATATGATAACTTGTGTCAATGAAATTTTGGCGGGAGAGAGAAGATTAGTAGAAAATTTACAAAACAAAAAAAATTGGTTGCAATCTGGAAAAAGTTATG
>OHEV01000905.1_pt1 | contig 13715 bp, 10 predicted proteins | sample 1567331 | NCBI WGS metagenome assembly OHEV01 (sample SAMEA3879561, study PRJEB24766) | human gut metagenome | biome: human-associated habitat; feature: feces | place: USA | collected 1985/1987 | reverse complement strand
TCGTATATGTCGCAGCCGTTTACGGTGACTTCCCCCTCGGTTGCGGCGAGACATCCCGTTATTATGTTCATCGTAGTCGATTTTCCCGCGCCGTTCGGTCCGATGAACCCGAAAATCTCGCCGCTTTCCACTTCCAGCGACAGGTCGTCGACGGCTTTCACGTCGCTCAAACCGTAAATTTTGGTAAGTCCGTTGATTTTTAACATATAAACCGCCAACTATCGTTTTTCTTTATTATACCAAGTTTATTTTATTAGCACAATAAAAAACGAAGATTTTCGGGGCTATTTGTTCAGATTGAGAGCAAAGAAACCGTCGGGCGTAACCTTTGACGACGACAAAATCATCTCTTTTATGCGCCACGGCGGCGCGGACGGATACTTTTCAAGCAGCAGACAGCACGCCCCGGCAACGTATGGCGCGGAAACCGAAGTGCCGCTCATTTTGCGATACGTCGAGTTTGCGGCAACCGATACGACGTCAACGCCGCGCGCGTAAACTTCGGGTTTTCTTCGTCCGAACGCAAGCCCTCTTGACGTGAATTCCGCAACTCTTTCGTCGTTTTTTATCGCCCCTACGCTCAGGACAAGCGGACTTATCGCCGGGGTTTTCAGAGCGTTTATCCCTTCGTTCCCCGACGCCACCACAACCGTTATGCCCTCCCTGACCAGAACTTCCGCGCCGCGCCTTAACGGATCGGAATTGTCGGTGGGCGTCGCGCCGAAACTCATACAGCACACTTTCACGCCGATTTCGTCTTTGTTGTCGACAATCCACTGCATACCGTCCAGCACGTCGAACGCGCTTCCTTCCCCGTCCGCTCCGATAACCTTTACTCCGATAACGCTTGCCCGCCGCGCAACGCCCGAAAACTCGCCTGCGGACGTAACGCCGTTTCCCGCGGCAACTCCCGCAACGAAAGTACCGTGTCCGTTGTCATCGTAAAAATCGGGATTACCCGAAACGATATCCTTAAAAACCGAAAGCCTGTTTTCGGGCAGACAAAAATCGATATGCGGCGACACGCCCGTGTCGAGAATCGCAATCCCGACGCCTTTCCCCGTCATCGAAAACCTGTTTTGAAAAACCGACGTTTCGTTTTCGCCGTCCCCGCCCGAAAGCGCGAAAACCTTTGCCGACGAAGTAACGAATTTCACCGCCTTGAAACTTGCAAGACGGTTTAATTCGTGCGCCGCGATTTTCACGCCGACGGCGTTTATAAACGGATACTCTTTTACAATTTCAAACCCGTTTAAGGCGTTTTTTCGCGATAAATAAACGATAACGCCGATTTTTTCGTCAGAAAATGTATTTACCGTATTCAGTAAATGTCTGGAGATTTTTTCAGTCATCGATAAGCGCCATTATTTCTTTCAGTTTTTGAAGTTGGTTTTTGTCCAGCATCGGCGCGACGGTTTTGTAAAAATTATCGAGCCCCGCTTTGTCAAGTCTGCCGTCGCGTTTGGCGCGCTCCGCTTCTTTCACGATCTCGTCCATAAGTTCCTTTTGCGACTTGCCGCGCATTTTCCGGACGGTTTCGTCGTAAGTTTTTCTGAGGTCGTCGGTATCAGCGCTTTTCTTATTGTTTTTTGCGTATTCCTTAAAATTCATATTTCCCTCCGCACTATTTCAATCTATGCGACATATAAATTAAACGTGTGAGGAAAAGCCATGAATTTCAATCCGCTGATGCTTTTGCCCTTGATAATGGGCGGTAAAAACGGCGGCGACGCCGATATGACGAAAATGTTGGAAATGATGAACGTCTTAAAGGACGGAAACCCCGACGCCCTTCTGAGCGCCTTGCCCGTCGACGATAAAACGAAAACCGTGCTGAATATGGTGAACGGATTAAACGCCGCAAATCAAAGCGTGGCGACCGAAGAACCCGAAGACTTTGTCGTCCGGCGCGAAAAACCTCGTCCAGACGCACGAATTTTCGGCGCGGACATAAATCGCGCGCTCAGCGAGCTTATGAACGGCGCGGACGGCAGGCGTTGAACGCGGCGATTCTTTTCTCAAAAGACATTAAACAACCGTTGAAAAATGACAAATGTTTTGACATTGTTCGTCATATTTCCCCTTGTTTCGACAATATTCTTGACATCGAATACCCCTTAACTCAATAATCGAGTTAATTTATGAGGTATTGAATGGAAACTCCTTTCCCAAGAAAGCTGCGTCTTTTAAGAAAGTTGAAACGCTGCACGCAAAATTCGCTTGCAAAAGCGTTGAACGTTTCGAGAACGACGGTCAGTGCGTGGGAAAATCGGATTGCGGAACCCGATCTTGCCACGCTTAAAAACATACGGGATTATCTGAAAGTCTCTTACGAGGACCTTCTCGACGACTGATTACGCAGGACGGACAAACCTTTTTCCGTCAGTGGCGGTTGCCTCAAAAACCCCGATAAACGACGAATAACCATGCCGTTCAAGAATCGAAAGAACGGCATTTTTTTGTCGTGGGGAAAATCTGACCGAAAGACCGCAACCCGCTTCCGCCTCACGCGGGGTATTTATGACGGTGCCGACAATCCCGCGCGAGCGCATTTCTTCAAAAAACTTCACCGTATGTTCGCGACTGCGAAAGGCAATAAACATAAACTTTTCCATATCGACCTCCATATTTATGTATCCGATATAGCCCCTGTATATGCCTTTCGATGTATTATATTCTCGTTTTGAAATCCGCGTAACTTTCGCTTCTCATGCTGGGCAAGAATAATGCAAACCATGGTCAGTCGGTGTATTTTTAACAAATACGGCGTCTGACTCGCAAGCGACCAAACCGCCGATATTTTCGATGTTTTTTGTAAAAAACGAACGCAGTTGTACTTTAATCCGTACTACAAGCGAGTTTTTGTCAAAAGGCGCGGAAATTGCGGCGATTTGACAAGGCTTGCATTATTCTTGCCCGGCATTTGCATATAAATAAATAAGCGGAGGGATTATGATTTATTTTGACAATTCGGCAACGTCCAGATATAAACCCAAAAAAATGCTCGACGAAATGGTAAGGGAACTTTCCGACAGCGCGAACGGCGGCAGAAGCGCGCACGGCGACGCGCTGAAAACCGCATTGAAAATTTCTTCTTGCCGCTCGGTTTTATGCGATTACCTGAACGCAAACGAAATTATTTTTACGAAAAACTGCACCGAAGCGATAAATATCGTCCTGTTCGGGATTCTGAAACACGGCGACCACGTGGTAACGACCGTTACGGAACACAACGCCGTACTTCGTCCCCTTTTCGCACTGGAAAAAGCGGGCGTCATCACTCTTTCCGTCATAAATCCCGACAGAAATCTGAAAATAAATCCTTGCCACGTCGCAAAAACGATAAAAGAAAATACCGCTCTCGTCGCGCTGAACGCGGTGTCGAACGTGACGGGCGTAATAAACGACTTTGAAAAAATCGGGCGTATCGCCGCGGAAAGGAAAGTCCCGCTCCTTCTTGACGCGGCGCAGGCTCTGCCACACGTAAAAATCAATATGAAAGCGCAAAACATCTCTTATCTTGCCGGCGCGGGACACAAAGGACTGCACGGTCCGCAAGGCACGGGATTCCTTGCCATGAACAAAATGTCCGACATAAATCCGCTTATCTACGGCGGCACGGGGACGAACTCCGACAGCGTGTATCAGCCGCACAATCTGCCGGAATCGCTGGAAGCCGGGACTTTGAACGCCGCGGGCATCGTCGGACTGCGCGAAAGCGTGAAATGGACGATAAAAAACGCGGATAAAATCAACGCCAAAATTTCAAGGCTGTCGGGAAGGCTGATGTTTGCCCTGAAAAATATGCGGAACGTCGAAGTATATACTCCCGTCGGCGTTGACACGGGCGTGATAAGTTTCAACGTGAAAGACGCCGATTCGACGACGGTTGCGGATATCCTTGACAAAAAATACGATATTGCCGTCCGCGCGGGCTTGCACTGCGCCCCGCTTATTCACAACCATCTCGGCACGCTTGAAAAAGGCGCGGTGAGAATCAGCGTCGGATACAACAACAAAAACGCGGACGTCGAAAAATTGATTGACGCAATCCGCGAAATTTCAAAATCTTAAAACGACAAAAAAACGCCGACCGAAATAATCGGTCGGCTGATTTTTTGACAATTCCTTGATAAATCAACGTTTTTTCAGTCTTTCCTGTCTTTCTTTCACGACCTTTTCATAGCCGTGATCGGACGGCACGTAAAACTTCGCGTCTTTCAGGTCGTCCGGCAGGTATTGCTGCTCCACATAGCCGCCGTAGTCGTGCGGATATTTGTATCCCGATATTTTCTCCTGTTTGTAATTGACGTCGCGAAGATACATCGGAACTGCTTCTTTCTTTACCGTTTGTACGGCGCGCTCCGCCTCGTCGCGGGCAATCACGACGCTGTTCGACTTTTCGCTTTCGCACACGCAAATTATCGCTTCCGTAAGCGGCAAAGTACCTTCCGGCATACCGATTTTTTCATAAGCGGTAAGCGCGCTCGTCGCGACCACCAGCGCGTTCGGATTTGCCATGCCGACGTCTTCTGCGGAATGAGCGATGATACGTCTGAAAATCAGCAGCGGATCGCACCCGGCGTCGATAAGTCGCATCGCCCAGTAAAGCCCCGCGTTGCTGTCGCTGCCGCGCAACGACTTGCAAAACGCCGACAACATATCGTAATAATTGTCGTCGCTTATCGACAAAACGCGTTTTTGTATGCTTTGCGCCGCGATTTCTTTCGTAATATGAATTGCCCCGTCGGCAGACGCGGACGTCGTGACCGCCGCAAGTTCCAGCGCGTTCAACGCCGTTCTTACGTCGCCGCCCGAAGCCCACGCAAGGTGTTCAAGCGCGCCTTCTTCCGCAACGACGTTCATATCGAGAAGTCCGCGCTTGTCGTTTATCGCGCGGTTTAACGCTTTCAGAACGTCCTTGTCCGTCAGCGAATGAAACTCAAAAAGTCGGCACCTTGACACGATAGCTTTCGTCATCGAAACGTACGGGTTTTCCGTCGTGCTTCCGATAAACACGATATAGCCCTGCTCGATTGCGGAAAGCACGCTGTCCGACTGCGCCTTGTTCCAGCGATGACATTCGTCCAGCAGAAGATAAGTCTTTTTTCCGTACATCATCAGACGGTTTTTGGCTTCTTCGATGACTCGTTTTGCGTCGGCAACGCCGCTCGACACAGCGTTCAGAATCTCAAAATGGCTGTTCGTATTTTTTGCGATTATGTTTGCGAGCGTGGTTTTTCCCGTGCCGGGAGGACCGTAGAAGATGCAACTTCCCAGTCTGTCCGCGGCAATCGCCCTTCTTAAAAGGCTGCCTTCCCCGACGATATGTTCCTGCCCGATAAACTCGTTGAGAGTTTGGGGGCGCATACGTTCGGCAAGGGGTTTCAACCCGTCGTTTTGTTGGTTTGCGTATTCGAATAAATCCATATTTATGATTTTATCATATCGTATTTTTTATTGCAAGGATTTTTCGACTTTCTTCATACTTCACGAAAAACTCTCTGTTTTCGTCGGGCTTAATCGGGAATGCGTTGACCGCGCCCAGATCCACGCCGTTTTCAACGACCGAATACTTGTCCGACGGCGCAAAATGAAAGATATATTTCGACTTTTTGTCGTCGTAAATCACGTCGTAGGTTGAAAGGGCTTTCGGCGGCGCGGGTTCAATTACGATATTTCCGTCTTTCACGCTCACGCCGAGAAATCCTTCCAGCATGGTTTTGAAACACCAGGACGCGCTGCCAGTATACCACGTCCAGCCTGCCCGCCCGAGGTTGTCGCAGGAACTTACGTCGGCTGCAAGAACGTACGGCTCCGCCATATATTTTTTGACCGCTGTTTCGTCTTTGCACTTTTCGACGGGGTTAATCGCTTTGAAAATTTCGTACGCCTCGTCCGCGCGACCGCACTCAATAAGCGCAAGGATAAACCATATCGCGCCGTGCGTGTACTGCCCGCCGTTTTCGCGGACGCCTTTCGGATACAGACTGATATAACCGTAATATTTTTTGTCGTCAAACGGCGGCGCAAGCAACAAAAACAATCCGTTTTTCTTGTCAAAAAGGCATTTTTTTGCAGTTGTAAGCGCGGTATCGACTTTGTTTTTGTCACTTATTCCCGAAAGAGCCGCCCACGCTTCGGATATCGCGTCGATTTTTAAGACGTCGCTTTTACCGTCGCCGAGCCATTCCCCGCTTGCCGTTACAAGCCGCTTGAACCTGCCGTTTTCGTACGCCGCAAGCACGGCTTTTTCCAAGGATTTTATCCTTTCCGAAAACAGCGTTTTTTCACGCGAGTCGTAAAACGCGCTCATCTCCTTTAAGACTGCGATATAAAATTCCGAAAGCCATACGCTCTCGCCCGCACTGTCCGTGCCGACTGCATTCAACGCGTCGTTCCAGTCGCCGCCGCGGATTTTTAGTAATCCGTTTTCGCCGACGTCGTACGCTCTTTCGATTATTCTTTCAAGGTGCATCAGGACGCTTTCGCGCTTTTCGTGATATTTCGGGATTTCAAACCTCGATTCTTCCGTCGCTGCAAGACAAGGCGAGTCGAGATACGCCGCCGTTTCGTCAAGTATTTGTCGGTCGCCCGAAATTTTGACGTAATTTGCGACGGCGTACGCAAGAAACAGTCCGTCGTCGGATATCCTTGTCCTGACGCCGTGTTTTTCACCGTGCCACCAATGCATTACGTCACCCTCGAAATAAACGTGATTGCAAAGTTTAATGAGTTCTTCGCGCGCACGCCGTTTGTCGAAATACGCAAGCGACAGCGTATCCTGCGCCATATCGCGGAATCCCGTCGCGCCGCCCGCCTGATAAAACGCCGTCTTTCCGTTTACCCTTGACGACAAAATCTGATACGGAAGGGTTTTGAACAATACGTCGAAGGAGTCGTCGTTTGTTTTCACGGAAAATGGACTTATGTTTTCAAAGTACGAAAGGCTTGCGTTCTTCTTTTCTTCGATATTTTCTTTCGTCGCGTCGACAACGCTTTTATAATCGCCGCCGAATACGAAATAATACTTTTCGCATTCCCCTGCATTAAGGTTTACTTCGTAAAATCCCGAAAACGACCTGTTGTTCATCGCCGTGGACGGAATCTCGCCGCCCCTTGAAAACCCAAAAGACTCGTCCTCGTAAAGCCCCGAAAAGGTTTTAAGATACGCGCTGATTCCGTTTTTCACGTTGACGACTTCGCGTATGCCGTCTTCCGTCTTGAAAAACAAAAAGTCGTTCTCCCGCGCCGCGCCGAGACAAGTCGCAAAATACAACCCGACTTTCCCGCGTATTTTTTCTTTTGCCGATATTTCGATTTCGACGATTTTTGCCCCGCCTTCGTCCACGATATATTCAGAAACACCCGACGAAAACTTTTCGTTTTCACCAAAGTATCTGCTTTCGCCCTTTTTGAAAGATACCGCCGCGCCGCGTTTCAGGTCAAAAATATCGCCGTCCGAAAACAACAACGCGCGCTCCGACGGCACGTCCGACGTGAAATCGTTGCGCCACACGGTGAGTTTGCTTTCCCTGCTGTTTCCGTAATAGGTGTATCCGCCCCCGCCGTCCGACGAGATAAATCCGCCGACCTTTCCCGCAACGACGTTCGAGTACGGCAAAAGCGTCCTGCCTTTTACGGGCCAGACCTCGTACGAGTCGTTTGAAAAGCCGCCTTCACCCGTTTTTAATAGTATTTCGTTTTCGCGCCGCGGGAACATTTGTGTGATTTTCGGATTGACAACGACCGCGTTTTCAAAGAATTCCTTTGAAAAGTCGGAAAAACAAATGTCCGACAGCACGGAAAAGTCCGTCGTATCGTCCAAAAACACGCTTACGCCAAAAAGTCCGCTCGTTGCTTCGGTAATTTCCTTTTTGGTTTTTTCGTAATAACCGTCGAAGTCCCTGTACGCCACGACAAGCGTAACGCCGATTTCCGCGTTTTTTAAGGCATTCACGACTTTCACCGCTCCGATAAGGTCGTTTTTGTTGTTGTCGTAAATAAACAGCAGCGGCTTTTTTGAAAAGTTTTCGGAATACTTCGAAAACTTCTCGTTATGCCTGCAAATTTTCAAAATTTTCTCGTTTGAAAACGGCTCGTACAAAAGCCGCGGAATAAGTCCCGACAACGTTTCCGAAAACCGTTTGCCCAAATCGTTTTTGCGTTTCGAGTTTTCGATAAGGGTGAAAAATGACGGCGTTTCGATTTTTCTCATTTCGTCAAGCGCGCTTTTAATATCGTCTTTCAGCACGATAAACACGTCGATTTCCTTTGTCGAAAACGGCGGCACTTCAACGTCGGCGAAAGCGATTGCGGCGGGATCGAGCACCGCGCCGAACGGCAAGTCGTATTTCTTTTTCAGAAGTCCCGACGGGTTTTTCACAGTGTTTCCGCGCCCCAAAAATTCATAACGATTCCCCGCGTACGAAAAGTCCGCGCCCGTCGCCCGCATTACAAAACACATATCGTTTTCCCCTTTTCCGCCTTTCCGCGTTGCGACAAAATCGTTGTCGATTTTTGCGGTTTCGACAAATAAATTTGAAAAAACGGGGTGAGAAACAAAATTATTTGCAAAATTCAGCGCAAGGTCTTCGTAAAATACGACGTGATACTTTTTCGTTTCTTCCCCGTCGTTTTTAATATACAGCCGCCTGACTTCGCCCGAAAACACGTACGGCGCGTATACTTCCGCGCACACGTTATCGCTTGCGTTTTCAAAGCGGACTTTGCCGGTTTCAAACGTCGTTTTGTATTCCTTGTTTTCGTAAAACGGCGCAAACGTCGGCGTTATTGTTTTCCCGTTTTCGTCGGTCACGAAAAAGAATCCGCCCGACACGTCGTCGATATTTTTTGAAAACCTGTTTACAAGTACGCCGCGCCACGTCGAGTACCCTTCGCCCCCGTCGGAAATCGTCACGGCGTAGTCGCTCCCCGAAAGTATCGCGGAAAACGGAAATGCACCGGGCGTAATCCCTCGCGAAAAATCGGAAAAGTCGTCGCCTTTTGAAAATTTCGTGCGCCTGACGTTTTTCACCTTGCTTTCGTTTTGTTTTTCGGAAAGCAGTATTTCCGCGCTTTTCACGACGTCGGCGTTTGAAAACAGTTTCTTTACCGCACCGTCTTTCAAATAATTTGCGACCGCGACCATACTCATGCCGAGATGATGCGCCATAAACTCGGGGACGATTCGTATTGCACCGCGCGCGTCCAACGCTTCGTACAGCCCGAAGTCGCCAAGCATTTCAAACTTTTCAAATCTTTTCAGATTTTTAATTGCCTTGCCTTTGAGATTTTCCATGAGAAGATACGTCGAATAAGGCGAGAAAACGAACGAGGTTTCTTCGCCGCGCACGGAAATTTCTTTCACGCCGAATGCGTAATATCTGAAATTATTTGCCGCGTCAAGGTCAAAGTATCCGCTTTCCGAAATGCCGAAAATTCCGTATTTTTTCGTGTTTTTTATGATTTTTGCCGCGATTTTACTTGTTTTGTCAAAAAGACCGCCCTTTGGCACGTCCAGAAACAAGTCGGGCATTTTGTATTCAAAAGTCGTGCCGGAATACGACAGCAGATAATTTCCGAGATTTCGCGCGAACTTCCTTGAAAGTTTCTCCCACGACGCGGGCGGCATACCGAAACACACGCCGAGATACGAAAGAAGCCTTGACTCCGAAACCACGTTGTCGTAATGCCCCGAAAAGATGTTTTTACGCTTGTCGTAGCCGATATAAAAAAGATTTTGCGATTTGTCGTACAACGCCGAAAAATCGACGGTTTTCAGATATTCGTCGATAATGCGTTCTATATCGCCCGAAAAATACTCGCGCGCGACGATAAGCGCGGTTATGAAATTCGCGCTGTCAACGCTCGACACGAAACAAGGTTCAAGCGGGCTTTTCGTGTTCACGTCGTACCAGTTGAACAAATGTCCCTTGAATTTTTCCAGCGACAACGCCGCGTCCAGCGTGTTTTTCACCCTGTTTTTTGCCGTTTCGTAGTCGATGATTTCAAGAATGCTTGCCGACACGTCGGACAATATCGAAAACCCGATATTCGTCGGCGAGGTATAGTTCTGATAATCCCCTTTCGGCAGCACGGTGAAATTGTCGGGCACAAGCGGATTTTTTTGGGACGTGAAATATTTGTACATAAGTTTTGCGTGGGACAAAAGATAATCCGCGCCCTTGATTGTCCTTTTTTTCTTTTCCCTGACGCGCCCCGCGAAAAACGGCTTCCATAAAAGCAGGCTCTTTTTCGTAAGAGACCTTGCGACGGAAACGGCAAAGACGTAAAAATCGACAACCGCGAAATACGGCAGCATGACAAGCCCGAAAAGGTCTTTTATAAACTCTTTCGTAAGCCGTTTGACATACGCCGAAACAGAAAGATTTACGAACACGTCGAAAAACCCCGTCGCCCCGACGAATATCGTGTTTATGAAAAACGCCGCGATTATTAAGGCGAAAAAAGTCGGGCTTGCCGACAGAAAAGACAATATTAACAGCGCGAGAAAACACGGCGCGGATAATACCGAAATCCCGTTGAAAACCATTAAAAACTTGTAAAATTTGTCAATTTTTTTGTTATTTTCTTTCGGATTTGTAAAATTTACAAACGGCAAAAGTTGCACGTCGCCGCGTTTCCATCTGAGCCTTCGGTTTTCGTCCGAAGAAAAACAAAGCGGCGCGTCTTCGTACACGGGAACGCCCGAAGCCCCGGTGTCCAGGATCGCGCCCTCAATAATATCGTGCGACAAAACACGGTTTTCAGGCAATGCGCCCGACAGTTTTTCAACGTATTTTTCAAGGTTGAAAATACCTTTCCCCGTGAAAATACTTTTGCCGGTAAGGTTATAGAACAAGTTGGAATACGCGGGATAAATTTCGTACCCGTCACCGCCGTGAAACAGTCTTGCATACGCCGTTTTCAGCGAAAAAGCGTTCGTCTTCCCGTCAAAAGCAAGAAGGTCGTACTTTTCGTTTTCTTCGTGCGAAAACACGTTCACGGCGCGCAACACGCCTTTGGGCTGCAACACGCTGTCCGCGTCGAGCGTTATGAAATATTTCGGTTTTTCAAAACCGTCGAAATTGAAAAGTCGCGAAAAATCATTGTCGCAGCCGCTATACAAAAAGTTTGCGTAGTCCTCAACCGCTCCCCTTTTTCTTTCGCGCCCCATAAAACAATCGCCGCGTTTCACCCGTTTACGGACAGCCGCGCGAAGATACGGCGGCAGTTTTTCGTTCAGCGCGGACAGTACGACGGCGTCGCTTTCGTCGGTTTCGGTCTTGCTTCTTTTAAGGTCGATTAAAAGCGTGAACGTCGCGTTTTCGTCGCGGTTTGCGAAATACAAACGGTTCAGGTGCGAAACGGCGGCTGACACATCCTTTTCGCTTGCGATGAACACCGGCACGACGACGTCGACAGCGTACTCTTTCGGGATTTTTTCAAAATTCCTTGCAAACACGGGCGTATCTTTCAAAAACAACGAAAACAGCCCGTTCGTTAGACGATACGCGACTTTACAGAGCGCAAAAACCGAAAGTATCGCCGCGGGTATTCCGAAAACCAAATTGCCGACCGCAAAATAAACGCCCGCCGAAATCCCCAAAAAGGCAACCGAAAACGCAAGGATATAACACGTCGTTTTGTCGATTTTCTTTTTGGTCATCGACACGTTTTTATCCTGCTTCACGCTCTCATATAGTCCGACGTCTTCGGAAAACACCCCGCCGATAAGCCCGCTTCCCGAATACTTCATCACCCTTTCGGCGTACTCGCTTTCGGTGAGGTTTATGCCGTCCGAAAGTTTCCCGATTTTTTCAAGGCAGGCTTTTTTCGTGGTTTCGTCGGAATATGAAAACACCTTGTCGCGGCTTGCGACGGCGAAAACGTGCAGCCTTTCGTAAAGATTGCAAACCGTACTTTCCACTGCGATTAAACTCTTCATAAGGTTTTCGGTCAGCATATCGTTTTCCGCGACGAACGCGTCGAACACGACTTCCAGATCGTCGCGTGTTTTCGCGCTTGCGGAAAGCAATTTTTTGATTTTAATATAGCGTTTTTCGTTGTTTTTTTTGACAAAATGCAGAAAAACGTTGTTCTTTACGTACTTTTTCACAATCCTTTCCGATGTCGAAGACAGCCTTTCCATCTTTTGAAGATACGCCGATTTTTCTTCGACCGCGGCGATTTTTTCAAGCAACGCGACCGTGAGCGCTTCGGACATTTTTTCGCATTCCGAAAACGTGAAAGGCGTTATTTCGTTAAACGCGTCAAAGGCTTTTTCAAAGTATTCTTTCGTCACGTTTCCGTACGTGAGCGCAACGCACGCGCGTGCAAAAATCAGCGCGCGGGGCTCTCCGTTATGCGGAAGACGTGAAAAATCGAAGTCGTTTTTCATAAAAGTTTCGACAAAAATCGCATTGTTTTCGTAAAGCCATTTTTCAAAGGAATACAGTTCCCGTTTTCCCCTGACCTTTTTGGAAATGACTTTGTAGCCTTTTTTGATTTGCGATTTCACGGGCGCGACGTCAAAGCCTTTCCCCGCAGGTTCGGGCGTCGAAAGCACTTTTGCAAGTTCCCCGATTTTCCTTTCAAAGTCGGGACTTCTAACGTTTAGCGCGACGTCTTTGTAATATTTTTTCCTTAAATTTTTCAATGCGCCGAAAATGCCGATAAGTAGCAGCGCGGCAAACAAAAATATCAACATATCCCGATTGTTGCCGATTTTCAAAAATAAAAACGTAAAAAAAGATTGTCGGTTCATGCGCCGACAATCCTTATGATGCGAGATTAGTCTGTAAGCCGAGTTCTGTCTTGAACGGTCATCTATCTAGACGCGCAGTTGCCTGTGCGTTCAAGCGATTGAGGGGACGGACAGGCGATCCATTGTCCCTTTTCTCTTGCATCGGGTGGGGTTTACATAGCGCGAAACGTCGCCGCATCGCCGGTGAGCTCTTACCTCGCCTTTCCATCCTTACACGATAAATCGTGCGGTATATCTCTGTTGCACTTTCCTTGAAGTCGCCTTCACAGGTATTTCACCTGCACCCTGCCTTGTGATGCTCGGACTTTCCTCATCTTGCGATGCGACCGTCCGGCTAACTCGCAAAGCGAGTATACCCGAAAAACCCGGCGATGTCAAGGAGTTTGATAAAGGAAAGCGTTGGAACGCTGTTTTGCCTGGCGGCAAAAGCGATGATACGATGTTTTTGCCTGTCGGCAAAAGCGATGCACCTTGCGGCGCGATGTGTGCCTTTGGCACATTGCGGATTTATATTTGTCATTCTGAGGAGCAAAGCGACGTGAGAATCCCCCGGAAGGGTAACCTTGTCATAAACCAAAAAATTTAATTGTATTTTTGTGACGCATTCTCGGTTTTTAATTTAATGATTTATATGATTCCAAAAAAATATCACAGTCGGTCATATATTTAGCAAGAGTGTCATTTTGACAGTTTTATAAATAATCCATATTTATATGCTATTTCGTATCCCTTCCGGGAGATTGCCACGCTACGCTCGCAATGACAAAGTACTTCGTGCGGAAGGGAAACGAATGAAGAGTATTGCAAAGACGGATAAAGTATTCGTTTGGTTTTTTTTATGTCATTCTGAGGAGTTGCATTGCAACGACGTGAGAATCCCCCGGAAGGGTTACCTTGTCATAAACCAAAAAATTTAATTGTATTTTTGTGACGCATTCTCGGTTTT
>OHEV01000903.1_pt1 | contig 13724 bp, 7 predicted proteins | sample 1567331 | NCBI WGS metagenome assembly OHEV01 (sample SAMEA3879561, study PRJEB24766) | human gut metagenome | biome: human-associated habitat; feature: feces | place: USA | collected 1985/1987 | reverse complement strand
AAGGAGCGATAAAATGCAAGATTTTTCAAACGAAGAACAAGAACTCTCAAAATCAACCAAATACGATGCCAGCGACATTCAAGTGCTGGAAGGGCTTGATCCTGTTAGAAAAAGACCAGGAATGTATATTGGATCAACCGACGAACACGGATTGCACCATCTTGTGACTGAAGTTGTTGACAACTCAATCGACGAAGCGCTTGCCGGCTATTGCACAAAAATCGATGTTGTAATCAACGAAGACGGTTCATGCAGCGTTTCAGATAACGGACGTGGCATTCCAACAGGCATAATTGAAAAAGAAGGTAAAAGTGCAGTTGAAGTTGTTTTAACAAAACTCCATGCCGGCGGAAAGTTTGGTGGCGAAGGCTACAAAATTTCAGGCGGATTGCATGGCGTTGGTGTATCCTGCGTAAACGCACTTTCATCAAAACTTGTTGCAGAAGTTTATCAAAACGGACTTTATTATATAATTGAATTTTCACGCGGCAAAACTGTAAGCCCGCTTAAAATTGTTGGCAAAACAGACAAGCGCGGAACAACAATTACATTCTGGCCTGATGACGAAATTTTTGAAACTACAGTGTTTAATTATGACACAATGAAAAACCGTTTCAGAGAGATCGCATTCTTAAACAAAGGGCTTGTAATCAGCCTTGAAGATCGAAGAGAAGGCAAACAAAGAAAAGAAGTTTTTGAATTTAAAGGCGGAATCGTAGAATTTGTTGATTTCTTAAACAAAAACAGAGAAACACTTTTGCCAAGCCCTGTTTACTTTAACAAGTTTAACAGAAACGAATCTGGTGACATCGAAAATGAAATCGAAGTTTGCTTTCAATTCAATGATGGCTACAACGAAATCATAAACGCCTATGCAAACAACATCAACACCGAAGAAGGCGGAACACATCTTGATGGGTTTAAGAACGGCTTGACAAAGGTTATCAACGACTATGCTGTCAAAAATAAAATCATCAAAGAAAACGAAAAACTTTCTGGTGAAGACTGCCGTGAAGGCATAACAGCCGTTATTAGCGTAAAACTTAGAAACCCACAATTCGAAGGTCAAACAAAAACCAAACTTGGCAACAGCGAAATGAGAACAATCGTTTACAAAGCTATGGTTGACAATTTTGGCGATTATTTGGAAGAGCACCCAGTCGAAGCGAAAAACCTTATCATGAAAAGCATCAACGCACAACGAGCTCGTGACGCCGCTAGAAACGCGAGAGAACTTACTCGAAGAAAGAGCGTACTCGAAAACACAACACTTCCTGGAAAACTTGCCGACTGCACCGAAAGAAACGCCGAACACTGCGAAATTTATTTGGTCGAAGGGGATTCAGCTGGGGGAACAGCAAAACAGGGCAGAGACAGACGTTTTCAAGCGATTTTGCCACTTCGCGGGAAAATCTTAAACGTTGAAAAGGCAAGACTTCACAAAATATTAGAAAATGCTGAAATCAAAAACATGGTAACTGCATTTGGCGCAGGTATTGGAAGCGAGTTTGATGCAAACAAACTTCGCTATCACAAAATTATATCCATGACCGATGCCGATGTCGACGGGGCACACATCAGAATACTTTTGCTTACATTCTTCTTCAGGTATATGCGTCCACTTATCGAAAACGGGTATGTATATTCAGCAAAACCACCTCTTTACAAAGTGGCTCGCGGAACAAGTGAAAAATACTTCTATTCCGACCAAGAACTTGCTGACGAACTTGACGCAAACGGAAGAAAGGGTGTGACAATTCAAAGATATAAAGGTCTTGGTGAAATGAACGCCGAACAACTTTGGGAAACAACTATGAACCCAGAAAAGAGAACTCTTATTCAAATCACTATGGAAGACGCGATTGAAGCGGACAAGATGTTCAATCAACTGATGGGCGAAGACCCAGAACTTAGACGTCAGTTTATTGAAGAAAACGCAACGCTTGTAACAGACCTTGATATTTAATAAAAGGAATTTGAAAAATGAAAGACGAAAAGAAATCGCTTGCCGAACTTCTTGAAAACACTAAAATTGAAAAAGTCGATGCAGTAGGGGAACTTAAACATTCCTTCATTTCTTATGCGATGGCAGTAAACGTTTCGCGTGCTATTCCTGATGTTAGAGACGGATTAAAACCTGTTCACAGAAGAATACTTTATGCGATGGGTGAACTTAACAACTTCTATGACAAGCCATTCAAAAAATGCGCAAGAATTGTCGGTGAAGTTATGGGTAAATATCACCCACACGGTGACAGCTCCGTTTACGATGCTATGGTTAGACTTGCCCAAGACTTTTCTATCCGTTGCCCTTTGATTGACGGACACGGAAACTTTGGATCAGTCGACGGCGATCCACCAGCCGCCATGCGTTACACCGAAGCAAGACTTTCAAAAATCGCTTCACTTATGCTTGAAGACATCGACAAAGACACCGTTCCTTTCTATCCAAACTTTGACGAAACTTTAATGCAACCAACAGTGTTGCCTGCAAAATTTCCAAACTTGCTTGTAAACGGCGCTGACGGTATCGCAGTAGGTATGGCTACAAACATTCCACCTCACAACCTTACCGAAGTAATCAACGGCGTGCAAGCGCTTATTGACAATCCTGACATTGACATTGACGAACTTATCAGAATCATTCCTGCACCTGATTTCCCAACAGGCGGGATCATTATGGGCAGAAGCGCAATCAAACACGCATACCGCACAGGACGTGGCGGAATCGTGCTTAGAGGACGTGCAGAAATCGAAGAGACTGCAACCGGCAAACAAAGAATTGTTATCACCGAACTTCCATATCAAGTAAATAAAGCCAAATTTATTATTCAAGTGGCCGATATGGTTAAAAACAAGCGCATCGAAGGCATCAGTGATATTAAAGAAGAATCTGACCGTTCAGGAATGCGTGTTGTAATCGACATTAAAAAAGACGCTAACGCACAAGTTGTGCTTAATATGCTTTACAAGCACACTTTGCTTCAACAAGGCGAAGGCATAATTATCCTTGCCCTTGTTGACGGCGCACCAAAAATTCTCAATCTTAAAGAAGTTTTGGAATGCTATCTCAACCACCAAATCGATGTTCTTACAAGAAAGACAAGATTTGATCTTGGAAAAGCAAAAGAAAGAGAACACATCGTTAAAGGCTTGGTTACAGCCCTTGCAAATATCGACGAAGTGATCGCTATCATCAAAGCATCAGAAGACAAACAAGATGCTATGGAAAAATTGACTGCAAACTTTGAACTTGACGAAATTCAAGCCAATGCAATCTTGGAAATGAAATTGTCACGTTTGACAAGTCTTGAAGTTGAAAAACTTAATGAAGAACTCAAAGAGCTTGATTTGAAAATCGCCGATCTTGAAGACATCTTGGCTAAGCCAGAACGTGTTAAAAAGATTATCCGCGACAACTTGGAAGATGTTAAAAATGAATATGGCGAACCACGCCGCACCGAGATTAGCATGGATATGGGCGGAATTGACATCGCAGACCTTATCGAAAAAGAAGATGTTGTGATTTCAATGACACATCTTGGATACATCAAGAGAATGTCAACAAGCGAATATCATGCTCAAAAACGTGGTGGAGTTGGAGTTACCGCACACAAAACCAAAGACGAAGATTATGTAGAACAAATATTTACAACTTCATCGCACGACGATTTGTTGTTCTTCACAACAAAAGGAAAGGTTTATGTAATCAAAGCATATGAAGTGCCAGAAGCACAACGTGCAGCAAAAGGTAGAAGCGTTGTCAACCTTCTTCCACTTGATGCCGACGAAAAGGTTACAACAATTATTCCAAGAGCCGACGATCAAAAAGGTAATTTGATTATGGCAACACGAAACGGCTTAATCAAAAAGACAGACCTTACTGAATTTGAACGCATCAACAAAAATGGTAAAATTGCCATTTCGCTTGTTGACAACGACGTGCTTATCGGAGCAGAAATGAGTGATGGCAACGGCCAAATTTTGATTGCTTCGAAAGACGGCAAATGCATTCGTTTCTCTGAAAACGACGTAAGAAAGACCGGCCGTGGATCGCAAGGTGTTAAATCAATGGATCTTAAAGAAGATGACGAAATCATTGACATGACACTTGTTAAAGAAGGCTCACAAATCATAACCATCACTGAAAATGGCTATGGAAAGCGTTCGCCTGAAAGCGACTATCGTTTGCAAGGCCGTGGCGGAATGGGAGTTAAAGCCGGAGTACTTAACGAAAAAACAGGCCGCTTAGTAGCCCTTAAACAAACAAACGGCGACGAAGACATCTTGATGATCGCCGACAACGGAGTTGTCATTAGAACACCTGTAGATTCAATCAGCCAATTCTCACGTATGAGTCAGGGCGTAAGAGTCATGAAACTTCGCGAAGGAGCAAAACTTGTCAGTGTTGCGCTTTCAGCAAAAGAAGAAGAAACAGATGCCGCTGAAACAGAAACAGCGGTTGAAGATGAAAACGAAGAATAATCGTTTGACACACTACGCGCAAATAGTTTAAAATTATAAAAAGAAGGAGAAATAAAAATTCTGACGCTGTCTCCTTCTTTTTTATGTTTTATTAAATTGATATTTAAATGTTTGCTAAACAACCAAAATAAAAACAGCCTTACGGCTGTTTTTCTGGTTGCGGGAGTTGGATTTGAACCTTAGATGACCGCCCATTCGCTGACGCTCATTAAGTGGTCATCGGTTCAATTAAAAATATTTAGAAAAATAAAAAAACGAAGTAAATTTACTTCGTTCTTCCTTGGTTGCGGGAGTTGGATTTGAACCAACGACCTTCGGGTTAGACTTCGCTTACGCTTCGTGGCGTTCGCGCAAATGCGCTCGGCAAGTGAGCTTCCGACTGCGTCGGGCTGCAAACAAAAGTTTGCGCTTTGTTTGACAACAAAGCATAACCCTTGGTGTTGGTTTTTCACTGTTAGCATAAAAATAAAAAACGAAGTGCATTGACTCCGTTTTTCTCTGGTTGCGGGAGTTGGATTTGAACCAACGACCTTCGGGTTATGAGCCCGACGAGCTTCCGAGCTGCTCTATCCCGCGATATGTTTATATTATATGCTCGCTTGTCCCGTTTGTCAACAGAAATTTAAAAATAAATCAAAAAAAGCCTTATTTTAAGGCTATTTTTCGTTAAATTACTTCTTTTATTGCGGCAAGCTTCTTCTTAATTCGCGAAAGCGCATTGTCTATGCTCTTTTTTGTTTGCTTCGTTTTGCTGGCAATTTGTTGATAACTAAGTCCCGAAAGGTAATATTTTAGCACATCATATTCCAGCGGCGAAAGCAATTTTTTAAGCTCTTCAAATATCGCTTGACTGGTTTGTCTATGTATCAATATGCTATCAGGGGACTCGCCATCAGCAATTAGATAGACGCCGGTGTCGTCGCTGTCTTCGTCCATGATTGGAACGGCTGATGAGAGCGCTTTATTCTTTTTAGCAGATGCGTTTCGGACTGCCGATTGTATTTGTCTGCGTATGCAAAGCGATGCGAAAGTTGAAAAGGTTGCGGCTTTGTCTGCCGAATAATTTTTGATTGCTTTATACAGGCCGATCATGCCTTCTTGAACTAAATCTTCAATATCGCCGCCGATTAAAAAGTAACCTCGAGAACATTTGTTGATCAGGCTGCGATACTTATTAAAAAGTTCAAGTTCTGCGTTGCTGTTGCCTTGTTGGGCAAGCAAAGCAAGTTGTTCGTCGGTCATTAGTTTTCCCTTTGTCTTAAAATTTCAAAAATCACAATTCCGCAGGCAACGCTTGCATTCAGCGAGTTTACTTTGCCTTTTAATGGAAGGGTGAGAACGCCATCGCAACGTTCTTTAATTGATTTTTTAACGCCGTCGCCTTCAGAGCCGATTATTACAGCAATAGGCATATTTAATTTTTTGGAGTAAATATCTTCGCCGCCGGTTTCCGCCGCAAACACCCAAACGCCCATATCTTTCAAAGCGTCGATTGCTTCTTTAAGGTTTACTACCTGCGCGATTTTCATGTTTGAAATTGCACCTGTGCTTGTGCGAACGACAGTGTCGTTTACTTGGCACGCGCGATTTTTAGGAATTATGATTCCGTCAACGCCAGCGCATTCGCAAGAGCGGATAATTGCGCCGAAATTGTGTGGGTCTTCGATTCCGTCAAGCAGCACAAAAAATGGATTTTCGCCGGCACTTGCAAGCAGTTTTTCAAGGGGAGTATATTCAAACTCAACAGCATCGGCGATATAGCCTTGGTGATGCGAAGTTGTGCTTTTGCGATCGAGCGCTTGTTTTGGAACAAAGTCGACGCGCACTTTATTTTTTCTAGCCAAGGCCACGATGTCGTCTTTTCTTTTTGAATAGTTGACGTCAATCATGATTTTGTTTATTGTCAGCCCGCTGTTTAATGCTTGCCAAACTTGATTTTTTCCTTCTATTTGCATATTTTTTCCTTTTATTTAACTGAAAGATGCAAAACTTCTTGCAATCTTTCTTCTTTTCCGTTGAGGCTTAAATAAGCGATCAGCGCTTCAAAAGCGGTGGCAAATTTATAATCTTTCACTTCGGCGTTTTTCGCCGTGTGTTTTGCTTTTGCGTTGCGTGCGCGTCTTACGATTTCTGCTTCGTCGTCTGTCAAAGTCAAGTTTGCTAAAACTTCGCTTTGATGAGTTGCGCTGCAATAGTGTGAGCATATGCGGTGAATTTCGTTCATGGGTTTGTTAAAGTTTTCAAGTACGTATTCACGCACAAACAGTGTGTGTATCGCATCACCTAAAAATGCGAGTTCAAGGGGAGAATATTCTTTCATGCGCCCTCACACATTAAATCTGAAAAGAACAACGTCGCCATCTTGCATTACATATTCTTTACCTTCCATGCGAACTTTGCCTTTTTCTTTTGCCTTCAAAAATGAGCCAGCTTCGACAAGGTCGTCATATGAAACGATTTCCGCTTTAATGAATCCCTTTTCAAAATCGGTGTGTATTTTTCCGGCAGCTTGAGGCGCTTTTGTGCCTTTTTTGATTGTCCAAGCGCGAACTTCTTTTTCGCCGGCTGTAAGATAGCTCATAAGTCCAAGCAAGTCATAACTTGCCTTTACAAGTTTTTCAAGTCCGCTTTCCTTTATGCCGAGTTCGGCTTTAAAGTCGTCGCGTTCTTCTTTTGGAAGAGAGATGAGTTCTTCTTCAATTCGAGCGCAAAGGCTGATTACACCGGAATGCTCTGCATGAGCATACTCAGCAACGGCTCTTGACATATCGTTTTCGCCGCTTTCGATGTCGTCTTCAGAAATGTTTGCAACATAAATTACAGGCTTAGCGGTGAGCAGTGAAAAGCTTTTCAAAAGTTCTTTTTCGTCGTCTGTCAATGTCAGTGTGCGGACAGGTTTTTCTGCTTCAAGCCACGACTTAACTTTTTCAAGAAGAGCAACGCTTTCAATCAAACTTTTATCGCCAGTGCGGATGAGTTTTGAATCTTTTTCATATTTTTTTGTAACTTGTTCAAGGTCGGCAAGGACAAGTTCTAAATTGATTATTTCGATGTCACGAATAGGGTCAACACTGCCACTTACGTGAATGATTTTGTCGTTTACAAAGCAACGAACAACGTGCACGATAGCGTCGACTTCACGAATGTGACTTAAAAATTTATTTCCAAGGCCTTCGCCGTGGCTTGCGCCGGCAACGAGCCCTGCGATATCCATAAATTCAATACTTGCAGGTGTAACCTTTTGAGTGTTATACATTTTTGCAAGCACGTCTAAACGAGGGTCTGGAACATCAACCACACCAATATTTGGTTCTATAGTGCAAAAAGGGTAGTTGGCACTTTCCGCGCCTGCTTCCGTAATTGCGTTAAATAGTGTGCTTTTGCCGACATTTGGAAGCCCAACTACACCAATTTTCATTTTAAATTTCTCCTAATTAAGTTGTGATATGTTTGTTATTTTAAAAGTGAAGGGTCATCGATTTTTGTTCTGTCGACAACAGGATCTTTCTTCTCTCTAAATTTATTTACGACACTTTTTGCAGTTTTAAGAATTTTTGATTCACTGTTGAGCACTTTTTGACCAAGGCTATTACCGGTTTCTTTTTCATAAACCGCTCTTGTGTCAGCCCATTCTTTAAGTTTGTCTTCGCTTGCACCAGCAGCTTCTAATGCTTCGTATGCTTTTTCAAACGCTTCATGTTTTTTAATATAGTCTATTGTCCACTCTTTAGATTTTGAAGTTCCTGTAGAATAATCAAAAAGTTGATTTAAGTCATGATTTGCTTTTACATATGAAGGGTTAATATTTTTCTTATGTGCTTTTGCTTTGACAATATCTGCACCAACAATAGTGCGGTCGGTTGGTTTAAAGTCGTGAGTTGCAAGACTTGTAACGCGGTAAATCTCTTCGCTTGCGTCGGTGATAAAAGCCCTTTCATCGTTAGAAAGGTTTGCAAGGAATTGCTTTGTATCTTTGTCTCTGCTGTTTACCATAACATTTCTTGTGATAGCGTATTGGTTTTCACAGATAAATGCTTTTTCTGCTTCTGTTTTAGCCGCAGCTTTTGCAGCTTTAACTTCTTCTTTGTGTTCTTTGATTTCGTCTTCTGTTGCAGGTGTTTCGGCATGAGCGGCATTGAATGCTGCTTCAAGTTCTCTTTCTTTATTACGAGCGGCTTTATTTCCTTTTTGTTCTTTTAAAGCCTCAATAGTTTTAAAATCGCATTTTGCAAGGGTTAAATAGTTTTTATCTTCAAGCTTTTGAATTTTGTCTTGAAGCTTCTTTTTAGCTTCTGGAGTTGCAGATGGATCGCTTTCAAGTGCAGCGAGTTCAGATTTCATTCTTTCAATAGATGTTTCTCTTTCCATGCATTTTTCAGCAGTTTTCATACGTCTTGATTTGCGTATGTTTTGCGACGCAATCATTCCATCCAATGTGAATTCATAGTTGCCTTCAAAAAGTGCTGATCCAAAATACATTCCGCCGCCGGCTGCTAAAACGCCAAGGGCAGCAGGAAGAAGAACAGCGGTTGCTGCTGGAAGGATAACGGCGCCAACAAACAAGAACAAAGCAACTATTGATGCCATTTGTCCTAAACTTTTAATAAATTTACCAACATCACCCAAATTCTTTTTGACGGTTTTAGATTTTGATGGTGTTTCTGGTTTATCTTCGCTCATTGCTGAATCGCCACCTGAAGGTCCAGCTTCTTCGTGTTCGGGTGCTTCTTCGCCTTCGGTTGATGCTTCGTGTTCGGGAGCTTCTTCGCCTTCGGTTGGTGCTTCGTGTTCAGCAGTTTCGCTTGTATGTTCTTCGTCTGCGTGGTCTGAAGTTGTTGTATCCGATGTGGTTGTGTCAGTTGGGGTGTCTGATGTTGATGTGTCTGCAGCAGTGTCATCTGGTGATGCTGGTGCAACAGGTGGTGTTGTGCTTGCGGCTTCTGCGGCCGTGGCCTCTGAAACGATGCCCGCTGCACTTGCAGATGCTTCTGGTGAATAAGCAGCAACTGATGAGGCGGCTGAGGTTTCACTCAAAAGTGTTGCAGTGCTTCTTATTGCAGTGTTGATAGGGGCAACTGAAACTTTGTCATCTTTACGTATGTCTAAGCCTTTATATGAGTATGTTCCAGATCCTTTATCAGTTAAGGCTTCTGAGTTTTTAAAGCCAGCAGGTGCTGCAAATTTTAAGAATGAATTTAACACTGCTGCTTGTTTATCACTCTTAAATCCAAGTCCTGCCGTGTCGGTTGTGAGTTTTAAAGGCAATTCAACGTTTGAGTTTGTTGTGCGGTCGAGATTGAAATCAATCCCAATATCACTTATATCTGGGTTGCCAGTTGCGTCTTCGCCATAAGTTAAAACCATTTTCTTAACTTTTCTGAATGAGCCGCGGTCGAGAAGGTAGTTGCCTTCTGGTGATTTAACATAAATGAAGTTGTTTTTTTGAATGTCTTTTGAACCTACGTTATAGCCTTCAACATCATAGGCCATAAAAAATTCAAAATCTCCATATTTTACTGTTCCTGATTTTGCAGTGGCAGAAACTTTGGCTGTTTGTCCAAGGGCGGCAATAAATTCTGGGGTTAAGTCATCAAGTTTTGAAACAGGCATTGTCATGCCGTCTTTTTCAGTCATGATATTGATGTCGCGGTGCGAAGTTTGACTGAAGCCCATTTTCAACATATTTTGTGCAATAGTTGTATTGAATGTTTTTGTAGGGTCAGAAGGAACAATTTTTTCGCTGATTACGCCGCTTGTTGAAGAGATAGCAAATTCTCTTGCTTGCATATCTATTGTGATTGTGCCAGATCCTTCTTTAACATGAAGTTTAATGCCTTTGCTTTCTTTTGACTCTATAAGGTCAATCGATTCAGCGTTAAATGTAATCTTTATGTTGGCTGGGTTTGTTTTGTCAACTTTAATGTCAGGATTTGTAGCTGCAATGGCTTCAAAATCGGTCACAGTTTTTGCTGAAAGGCTGTTGGCATCCAAAGCTACGCTTCTATTGCCTGTGGTTGCATCAAAATTGCATTCGATAATAGGTGTGGCTGGATTTTCGCCGAATTTAAACATTCCAACAGGATCATTTGTCACTATTGAATTGGTTTGAATCAATTTGTTTCCACTGCTGTCTTCATAGACACTTTCAAATGGAATCACTGACGTTGGCGCGCCAGAGATAACGGTTGTTTTGCTTTTTCTTGCTGCCATGTTTTGCCCTCCTGAGTTTTTTTTAAAGAATCGTCTGAAAATTGCAGGCTATATATATTTACATATTTCGCCCAGTTTAACGGCAAGTTTACTTGACTAAATTTGCAAATTAAGTAAACTAATTAAATAGGAGAAACTTAAAATGGGGCTTTTTGGAAGCGAAAATAAATCACAAGTTAAAAAATTAAAGAAGATTGCAGACAAGGTTATCGCTCTTGAAGACAAGTATGCAGCAATGAGCGATGAAGAACTTAAAAACCAAACTGCTGTTTTAAAATCACGTCTTGGCGGCGGCGAAACATTGGACGATATTTTGCCGGACGCATATGCCGTTGTTAGAGAAGGTGCTTGGCGTGTTCTTAACATGAAACACTTTTACGTTCAAATTTTGGGCGGGATTGCACTGCACCAAGGAAGAATTGCAGAAATGGCGACAGGTGAAGGTAAGACTTTGGTTGCAACCTTGCCAGCATATTTGAATGCGCTTGCTGGAAACGGCGTGCACGTTGTCACTGTCAACGAATATTTGGCAAAACGTGACGCTGAATGGATGGGAAAGGTTTATAAATTTTTAGGGCTCAGTGTTGGAGTTATTATTTCAAACATGCCTGAAAAATTAAAGAAAAATGCATACAATGCCGACATTACTTACTGCACAAACAACGAACTTGGATTTGACTATCTTCGTGATAATATGGCTGTTTCAAAAGAACAGCGCATGCAACGCGGACACGCTTTTGCAATTGTGGACGAAGTCGATTCAATTTTGATTGATGAAGCAAGAACGCCACTTATCATTTCTGGTCGTGGCGGAAAAAGTGGCGACGACTATATTGCTGCTCAAAAATTTGTAAAGACATTAAAGAAAGACGTTGATGTCGAAATAGATATTAAAACAAAAGAAATCAACCTTACCGAAAGCGGAATTGCAAAGGCTGAAAGATTTTTTCATATTGCAAACCTTTCTGACCTTGAAAACCTTGAACTCAACCACTATATCAACAACGCATTAAAAGCAAACTTCATTATGCTTAAAGACGACAACTACATCGTCACAAAAGACGGCGAAGTTATGATTGTCGACGAATTTACTGGACGTTTAATGCCGGGAAGAAGATTTAGTGACGGTTTGCACCAAGCAATCGAAGCAAAAGAAAATGTTGAAATCAAAGACGAAAACAAAACTCTGGCAACAATCACTTTCCAAAATTATTTCCGTCTTTACAAAAAACTTTCGGGAATGACAGGAACAGCAAAAACCGAAGAGGCTGAATTTAGAACAATTTACAGTCTTGACGTAGTTACAATTCCACCAAACCTTCCAAACAAAAGAAAGGACGAAGCGGATATTGTTTACACAACTTACAACGGAAAAATTGCTGCGATTGTTGAAGAAATCAAACGTTGCAAAGAAGTAGGACAGCCTGTGCTTGTCGGAACAATCACTATTGAAAAATCGGAAGAAATTTCAAAAGCATTAAAGAAAGAAAAAATCACACATGTAGTCTTAAACGCGAAAAATCACGAACAAGAAAGTGCAATCGTTGCGCAAGCGGGACGCAAAGGTGCAATTACAATCGCAACAAACATGGCCGGCCGCGGAACGGATATTTTGCTTGGCGGAAATGCTGAGTTTATGGCTAAAAAGAAAATGCAAGACGAAAAATACACTGACGAACAGATTTCATATGCGACTGCATTCAACCATGTTGACGATGAAGAATTAAACAAAGCGCGCGAAAGATTTAACACGCTTTATAAAGAATTTAAAGTTGAAACTGACAAAGAAAAAGAAGAAGTAGTTGCTCTCGGCGGTCTTCATATTATCGGCACAGAAAGACACGAATCGCGTCGTATCGACAACCAGTTGCGTGGACGTGCCGCTCGTCAAGGTGACCCTGGTTCAAGCGTGTTCTTCCTTTCACTTGAAGACGACCTTTTAAAACGATTTGGTGGCGAAAGATTGCAAAGAATCGCTTTTATGTTTAAAATTGATGAAAAAACACCAATTCAACTTAAAATTCTGACAAGACAAATTTCAAATGCTCAAAAGAAAATCGAAATTCAAAACTTCTCGATGAGAAAGAATGTCCTTCAATTCGACGACGTCATGAACGCTCAAAGAACAATTATTTATGACGAAAGAAATCGCGTGCTTGACGGGCTTCCTGTGCGTGACCAAATTTTAAATATGTTCCCAGACATTATTTCAAAAATTGTCTACAAAAACCTTGACGAAGAGCGCCCTTATTATGAATGGGATTTATCGTCAATCAATGCCGATCTTGAAAAGGGCTGGTTTGCACCAGGAAGCAACATTGTCAACGAAAAATTTGTAGAAGATTGCGACATCAATGAGGTTGTTGACAAACTTTTAAATTTAATCAAAGTCAGATACAACGCTCACATTAAAGAGGCGGAGGAAATCAAAGTTGATTTTGCCGATGTTGAAAGATTTGTGCTTTTAAGAGTAGTTGATATGAATTGGATGAACCATATTGACGATATGCAAATTTTGAAAAGCGAAATAATTTCTCAAGCATTCGGAAATCAAGACCCAGTGCTTGCTTACAAACGCGAAGGTTATGAACTTTTTGAAAAGATGATCGAAAAGATTAAAGAAACAACTTGCCAATTCTTGCTTGCAAGTCATCTTGAAAAGGAAGAAGCACCAAGGCCTCCAATGCAAAGGCCAACCTTTACACCTATTGCAAGAAAAGAGCCACAACCAGCACAAGAACAAAAAAAAGAAAGCAAACCTTTTGTTCAAAAAACAGTTGTCAATGACACTCCAAAAATCGGACGAAATGACCCATGCCCATGCGGCAGCGGTAAGAAATACAAAAACTGCTGTGGCAAAAACAACACCTAAAAGTGGTCTTTTCTTGAAAAGGTAAATCGAGAAATTTTAAAATAATTAAATAAAAATAAGGCGAATTTATTTAAAATTTGCCTTTTTATGCCATTTTTTGTTTATTTTTTGTTTATTTTGTTATTTTTTATTAAATTTTTCTTTATTTTTTTGTTTG
>OHEV01000901.1_pt1 | contig 13798 bp, 10 predicted proteins | sample 1567331 | NCBI WGS metagenome assembly OHEV01 (sample SAMEA3879561, study PRJEB24766) | human gut metagenome | biome: human-associated habitat; feature: feces | place: USA | collected 1985/1987 | reverse complement strand
ACACGGGGCTGTATGGGCTGGAGGCCTATTACGAGAAGGAGCTGGAGGGGCAGAGCGGACTGGTCATCTCCTCCAAGGATCAGGCGGAGAACGATATGCTGTATACCTATGAGCAGTATTTCGCCGCCAAAAACGGCAGCGACCTGACGCTGACGCTGGACACCACCATCCAGTACTATCTGGAAAAGGGTATCGAGAGCATGGTGGATAAGTTCTCCGCCGCCAACGGCGCCAGCGGCATCGTGATGGACGCCAAGACCGGCGGCGTACTGGCCATGGCGTCGTATCCCAACTACGATCTGAACGACTTTCTGACCGTCAGCGACCAGACGCTGCAGGAGCGTATCGAGCGCGGGGAGAGCACCGTGGCCGATATGCAGCTGCTGCAATGGCGCAACAAGGCGCTGAACGACACCTACGAGCCGGGCTCCACATTTAAGATCCTGACCCTGTCTGCGGCGCTGGAGGAGGGCGTGGTGGATAAGACCACCACCGTCAACTGCGGCGGCAGCGTCAACATCTCCGGCTATACCATCCACTGCTCCAACAAGAACGGCCACGGCTTACAGACGCTGGTGCAGTCGGTGGGGAACTCCTGCAACCCGGCGTTCATCAACTACGGGCTGCGGATCGGCAGCGAGAAATTCTATGAGTATATGCGGTCCTTCGGACTGATGAACACCACGGGCATCGACCTGGGCGGTGAGGCCGTGGGCGTGTTCGCCGCGGACAGCAGCTTTACCCAGCTGGACCTGGCCTGCTACGCCTTCGGCCAGAACTTCACCGTGACGCCCCTGGCGCTGATCGCGGCGCAGGCGGCCTGCGTCAACGGCGGGTATCTGCACACACCGTATCTGGTGGAGCGCATCGCCGACAGCGACGGGAACGTGACCTATCGCCACGACGACACGCCGGTGCGGCAGGTCATCAGCGAGGAGACCTCCGCCATTGTCCGGGAGGCGCTGGAATATGTGGTCTCCTCCGGCAGCGGCAAAAATGGCCGGGTGGCGGGCTACCGCATCGGCGGCAAGACCGGTACGGCCGATAAGGGGCAGAGCGGCGACGTGGTGGTGTCCTTCCTGTGCTTTGCACCGGCGGATGACCCGCAGGTCATTATGCTGCTGACCATGGATACCCCCAGCCGCTACACCGGCACCTACGTCTCCGGCGGCAACATGGCGGCGCCCATCGCCAGCTCCATCATGTCCGAGGTCCTGCCCTATCTGGGCGTGGAGCCCAGCTACTCCGCCGAGGAGCTGCTGGGTATGGACACCACCGTTCCCAATGTCATCGGTATGTCCGTGGAGGAGGCCAAGAGCAAGCTCTCCGAACGGGGTCTTGCCTGCAAGCTCCACGGCGACGGGCAGACCATCACCGACCAGACCCCCGCCGGCGGCGCTATCATCCCCGGCAAGTCCGCCGTGATCCTGTACGCCGGTGCGGATAAATCCACCGCCAAGTGCAAGGTTCCCTACCTCATCGGCAAGACGCCCTCCGAGGCCAATACCGCCGCCACCGGCGCGGGACTGTTCATCCGCTTCTCCGGTGCCACCGCCAGTGAGTCCTCCGCCGTCCGGGTACTGTCCCAGACCATTGAGGCCGGCACGGAGGTGGAGGCCGGTACGGTCATCACCGTCCAGCTGGGCGATACCTCCGTTACGGACTAAAGCGCACGAAATTCACACAGCACCGCACAGAATTCCCTTTTCTACGCAATTTCTGCCTGCTATAATGGGGCAAAATGCTGCAAAGGAGACTATTTCTATGAAACTCAACGACATTCTCAACGGCCTGACGATTCTGGAGGCCACCGCCGACCTGAACGCCGACATCACCGATGTCTGCTACGACTCCCGGCAAGCCGTGGAGGGCGGCCTGTTTGTCGCCATCGCCGGCGCGGCCACCGACGGCCACAAGTATATCCCCATGGTGCAGGAAAAGGGCGCCGCCTGCGTGGTCTGCCAGCAGGTGCCGGACTGCGGCATCCCTTATGTGCTGGTGGAGGACTCCCGCCGGGCGCTGGCAGTGGTGGGCGGCAACCGCTTCGATCACCCCGCACGGGAGATGACCATGATCGGCATCACCGGTACCAGCGGCAAGACCACCAGCACCTACCTCATCAAGAGCATTCTGGAGCAGAAGGCCGGTGCCAAGGTGGGGCTCATCGGCACCATCCAGAACATGATCGGCAGCGAGGTGCTCCACACGGAGCGCACCACGCCGGAGTCCTTCGAGCTGCAAAAGCTGCTGCGCCGGATGTCCGATGCCGGCTGCACCCACGCCGTCATGGAGGTATCCTCCCACGCGCTGGTGCTGGACCGGGTCTACGGCATCCGCTTTGCCGTGGGTATTTTTACCAATCTCAGTCAGGATCATCTGGATTTCCACCGCACCATGGAGGAATATTGCGACGCCAAGGCTATTTTGTTTGACCGCTGCGACATCGGCGTGTATAATGCCGATGACCCGTGGCATACCCGGCTGCTGCAAAATGCCACCTGCCCCCGGAAATTCTCCTACGCCATCCACGCCGACGCGGATCTGAAGGCCAAGTCCGTACAGCTCCACCCCGGCAGCGTGGCGTTCGATGCCGAGGCGGACACGGAGTGGGCCCACGTGCAGGTGGGGATCCCCGCCCAGTTCACCGTCTACAACGCGCTGGACGCCATGGCGTGCTGCTGGAATCTGGGTGTGCCGCTGGCGGAGTGCGCCGACGCGCTGGCCCGGAACCACGGCGTCAAGGGCCGCATGGAGATCATCCCCACCCCCGGCAAGGACTACACCATTCTCAACGACTACTCCCACAAGCCCGACGCGCTGGAGAACGTGCTGGAGTCGGTGAACGGCTTTGCCAAGGGCCGCACCGTGGTGCTGTTCGGCTGCGGCGGCGACCGGGATAAGACGAAGCGCCCCGTCATGGGCGGCATCGCCGCACGGCTGGCGGACTTTGTCATCGTCACCAGCGACAACCCCCGCACCGAGGAGCCGCAGGCGATCATCGACGACATTCTGGTGGGTATGCAGGACACCGACACGCCCTATGTGGCCATCCCTGACCGGGTGGAGGCCATCCACTACGCCATGGATCACGCCCAGAGCGGCGACGTCATCATTCTGGCCGGCAAGGGCCACGAGGACTATCAGGAGATCAACCACGTCCACTATCCCATGGATGAGCGGGTCATCGTGGCGGAGCACCTGAAGGAAATGCAGAAATAAAGAAAAGACCTCCGCAGTACGCGGAGGGAAGGAGCGAGTAAGTATGGGTTTTATGGAGATCGTGCTGCCGCTGGTGGTCAGCTTTGTCATCACCGCCGCGGCGGGCCGGCTGCTGATCCCGGCGCTGCGGCGGCTGAAGGCCGGGCAGTCCATCAAGGAGATCGGCCCCACGTGGCACATGACGAAGCAGGGTACCCCCACCATGGGCGGTGTGATGTTCATCATCGGCATCGGCATCACCATTCTGGCGCTGGGGTGGCGGCACATGATAGCAGGCGAGTTTGCCCATCTGTACGTCTATCTCTTCGCGCTGGTGTTCGGCGCCATCGGATTTATCGACGACTATCAGAAGGTGAAGCACCACCACAACACCGGCTTGACGGCGCTGCAAAAGTTTGCCTTGCAGCTGGCGGCGGCGGTGGCGTTCCTGTGCCTGATGCGGTACGAGGGGATGCTGAGCCCCAACCTGTATATTCCCTTCTGGAACACCCATCTGGTGCTGCCGTGGCCGGTGTACCTCATCTTCGCCGCCTTCGTCATCGTGGGTACGGTGAACGCCGTCAACATCACCGACGGTCTGGACGGTCTCAGCACCAGCGTCACCATCCCCGTGGCGGTCTTTTTCACGGTCATAGCGGTGGTCTGGCCGGGCTTTGCCCAGCTTGGCACGTTTTCCGCCGCTATGGTAGGCGGTCTGGCAGGCTTCCTGCTGTATAACCACTACCCCGCCAAGGTGTTCATGGGCGACACCGGCTCCCTGTTTCTGGGCGGCGCGGTGGCGGCGCTGGCATTTGCCTACGATATGCCGCTGGTGCTGCTGCTGGTGGGCATCGTCTATATCTGCGAGACCCTGTCGGATATCATTCAGGTGACATACTTCAAGCTGACCCACGGCAAGCGCATCTTCAAGATGGCGCCGCTGCACCATCACTTCGAGATGTGCGGCTGGAAGGAGACGAAGATCGTGGCGGTGTTCTCCACCGTCAGCGCACTGTTCTGCCTGCTGGCCTACTTCGCCGTGTACCAGCGCTTCAGCTTCTAAAAAACACTACGCAGTCGGGAGAGGAGGGACAGCCGTGACCCGCGACGAATACCGGGCGCAGAAGGCCGCCAAGGAGCGGATGCGCCGGACGGAGCAAAAGCACAAGCAGGCTGCCAAGGGCTCCATGGACATCCCCTTCCTCATCCTGACGCTGCTGCTGACGGTGGTCGGCCTGATCATGCTGTTCTCCGCCAGCTTTCCCCGCGCCTACTACGACACGGGGGACGGCACCTTCTACTTCAAGCGGCAGGCACTGTTCGCTGCGGTGGGTCTGGTGACCATGTTTGTGGTGGGCAAGATCAACTACCAGCGCTGGCGGGGCGCATCCCGCATACTGGTGGGTCTGGCGCTTTTCCTGCTGATCCTGGTCATTATCCCCCACAACCCGCTGGCCATCACCGCCAACAGAGCCACCCGCTGGCTGGGCATCAAGGGCGTGTTCCAGTTCCAGCCGTCGGAGATCGCCAAGCTGGCGGTCATCGTCTACTTCTCCGACACCATCTCAAAGAAACGGGAGAAAATGCTGACGTGGCGGCAGGGCATCCTGCCCTATGCGGCGCTGCTGGGCGTCATCTCCGTGCTGATGATGCTGGAGCCCCACCTGTCCGGCACGGTGCTGATCCTGTGTACCGGCGCGGTGCTGATGATCGTCGGCGGTATTCAGGCCTGGCTGGTAGCCGCCGGTGTCGGCGGCGTGGGCGCTGTGGGCTTTCTGTTTGTCAAGCTGGCGGAAAAGGGCATCATCAAGTACGGCTCCGCCCGTATTGCCATGTGGCACGACCCGTGGCTGGACTACTCCGGCGACGGCTATCAGCTGGCGCAGAGCCTGATCACCATCGGCTCCGGCGGTCTGCTGGGCGTGGGATTGGGACGCAGCCGCCAGAAGTTCCTGTACCTGCCGGAGCAGTACAACGACTTCATCTTTTCCGTGATCTGCGAGGAGCTGGGGCTGATCGGCGCCTGCGTCATCATGCTCATCTTCGCCCTGCTGATCCTGCGGGGCTTCTGGATCGCCCTCCACGCACGCGACCGGTTCGGCGCGCTGCTGGTGGTGGGCATCATGACCCACCTTGCCTTGCAGACCTTCCTGAATATCGCGGTGGTGTCCGGCTTCGTGCCCACCACCGGTATCTCCCTGCCCTTCTTCAGCTATGGCGGCACGGCACTGTGCTTGCAGCTGGTGGAAATGGGCATCGTACTCAGCGTATCCCGGCAGATCCCCGCGCCCAAGGCGGGGTAACGCGCCGCCGCGGCAAAATCCGACAACAAACCGTATCTTTTTGTCAAAAAATTACGGAACGTATACAAAAACAGCAAGAGGAGTTTGCAATGAGAGTCATTTTCACCTGCGGAGGCACCGCGGGACACGTCAATCCGGCGCTGGCGCTGGCAGGGCTTATGCGGCAGCGCGATCCCCAGACCGCCGTGCTGTTCGTGGGTACGCCCGACGGCATGGAGCGGGAGCTGGCGGCCAAGGCAGGCTACGACTACGCCGCCGTGGAGATCAGCAGCTTCCGCCGCTCCATGAAGCCGGAGGCGATGCGCCACAACCTCCACGCAGTAGGCGCGCTGGTTCGCTCGCGGAAGACCGCCAAGGCCATCCTGCAGGAGTTCAAGCCCGATCTGGTGGTGGGTACCGGCGGCTACGCCAGCTTCCCCATGGTACGGGCGGCGTCGCTGGCCCACATTCCCACGGCGGTGCATGAGAGCAATTCTGTGCCCGGCTTGACCACCAAGATGCTGGAGGAGTTCGCAGACGTCATCATGGTGGGGTTTGAGGACTGCCGGCAGCACTACCGCCACCCGGAGCGCATCATGGTCACCGGCACCCCGGTGCGGGGCGATTTCTTCACCAAAGCGCCGGAGGAGGCGCGGCAGGAGTTGGGCTTTGACGACGGGCGGCCTGTTGTGGTATCCTTTTGGGGGAGTCTGGGCGCCAGCCATATGAATGAGGCCATGCTGGACTTTTTCGAGGAGGAGCGAAAAAATGGCTTCCCCTTCCACCATATCCACGCCGTCGGCAAGGGTGGCTGGCCGGCAATGGAAAGTGCTTTACAGCAGCGCGGGCTGAACGACTGCCCCGCGCTGGATGTGCGGCAGTATATCTACAACATGGCCACGGTGATGCGCGGCGCCGATCTGGTGATCTGCCGGGCGGGCGCCTCCACCATCAGTGAGCTGACGGCGCTGGGGATGCCCGCTGTCATGGTGCCGTCCCCCTACGTCACCAACAACCATCAGGAGAAGAACGCCCGCCTGCTGGAGGCCCACGGCGGCGCGGAGGTGCTGCTGGAGCGCGAGGCCAACGGAGCGGCGCTGTACCGTGCCGCAGCGGACATCCTGCGCTCCCCCGACAAGCAGGCGCGGATGAAGCAGGGTATGCTCTCGCTGGGCATCCCCGACGCCACGGAGCGGATCTACGAGACGGTCATGGCGCTGGTCAAGTAAAGCATATTCACACCCTGCCCCTGTCCCCTCATACAATGTCGTACAGCGACTATGAAGGGCGGGAGGGGTTTTATGGGGTCTATCACTATAGAGGGAGGCCACCGGCTGGGCGGCGACGTAACGGTGCAGGGGGCCAAGAACAGTGTGCTGCCCATTCTGGCAGCCACGCTGCTGGGCGGCGGCGAATGCCGCATCCGCCGTTGTCCGCATCTGAGCGATGTGGACACGGCGGCGGATATCCTGCGGTACTTAGGGTGCAAGGTGGACTGGTCGGACGGCGACCTGCTGGTGGACAGCCGGGTGCTGACACGGTGCGACATCCCCCAGACGCTGATGCGGCGGATGCGCTCATCGGTCATCTTTTTGGGGGCGATCCTGGCACGCTGCGGCTGGGCGGAGCTGAGCTATCCCGGCGGCTGCGAGCTGGGGCCGCGGCCTATCGATCTGCATCTGGCGGCGCTGCGGACGCTGGGCGCGTCCATCGAGGAGCGCGGCGGCAAGCTGTACTGTCAGGCGCGGCATCTGACCGGCGGGCAGATCGTGCTGGCCATCCCCAGCGTCGGCGCCACGGAGAACGCCATGCTGGCGGCCTGCGGCGCGGAGGGCGTCACCGTCATCACCAACGCAGCGCGGGAGCCGGAGATCGTGGACCTACAGGATTTTCTGTGTGCCTGCGGCGCGGAGGTGCGGGGCGCGGGCGGCTCGGTCATCACCGTGGAGGGCAAACGGCCGCTCCACGGGTGCAGCCACCGGGTCATTGCAGATCGGATCGTGGCCGCCACCTACCTGTGCGCGGGAGCGGCGGCCGGCGGCGATATCCTGCTGCGGCAGGCAGACTGCCGGCATCTGGCCACCGTGACCACCGCCTTGCAGCAGGCGGGCTGCCGCATCGACTGCGGCGAGGAGGATATCCGGCTGCGCAGCGAGGGGCGCTTGCAGGCGGTAACACCGGTACGCACCGCCCCCTATCCGGGGTTCCCCACCGACTGTCAGGCCATTCTGATGGCGGCGCTGCTGCGAAGCCGCGGGACCACAGTCTTTGTGGAGAACATTTTTGAGAGCCGCTACCGCCATGTGGCGGAGCTGCAGCGCATGGGCGCGGACATCCGGGTAGAGGGCCGGGTGGCGGTGGTATGCGGCGTGGAGCGGCTCCACGGGGCGGACGTATTATCCGCCGACCTGCGGGGCGGGGCGGCGCTGGTCATCGCGGCCTTGCAGGCGGAGGGACAGTCCTCCATACATCGGACACATCACATCCAGCGCGGCTACGCGGATCTCACCGGCGATCTGGCGCGGTTGGGCGCCCGTATCCGGGCAGACGGCAAGTAAGGAGCTTCAGGTCATGGCACAACGCAGACGGTACAATCGCAAACGGCGGCGGGGAAGCTTTGCCTTCCTCTATAAGCTGCTGGCCTTTGTGCTGATCTGCGGCGCCATCGGCCTTGCACTGGCCATGTTTTTCAAGGTCGAGGATATCGAGGTCAATGGCAACAGCCGCTACTCCAAGGAGCAGATCGTGGCGGCGGCGGAGGTCAAGCCTGGGGACAACCTGTTCCTGCTGAACAAGTACGACGCCGCGGCCCGCATCCGCCAACAGCTCCCCTATGTGGAGACGGTACAGTTCCGGCGGGTGCTGCCCAACAGGCTGGTGGTGCAGGTCACGGAGTGCCGGGATCCGGTGGCCATCAAGCAGGACGGCACGGTGTATCTGCTGTGCAACAAGGGGAACATCGTGGACACCGTCAGCGCCGCCAAGTGGAGCCAGTACATCCAGATCGAGGGGCTGACGCTGCTGGACCCGCAGGTGGGCAGCAAGGCACGGGCCTCCGCCACCCAGCAGATGGTGCTGGAGCGGCTGCTGGAGATACTGACGCTGCTGGAGGAAAAGGGGATGCTGCATCAGGTGCAGGTCATTGACCTGTCCGACGCATCCCGCATCACCATGCGGTATATGAGCCGGTTCGATGTGCAGTTTTTGTGGGACGCGGACTTCGACTACAAGCTGGATTATCTGGCGGCGGTGGTGGACAGGCTGGAGGACAACGAAAAGGGCTCCATCGACATGACGCAGGAGGGAAAAGCCAGCTTTATCCCCGGGTAACGGGAAAAAGATAAGCAAATTCCGCGGGAACACTTGACGGGTCTTTGATTCCGTAATACAATACAAGATATAGCATTCACGCACAGAGAAACTGTCTTTTCGATACAAATTGTGGCAGGAGGAACCAACATGGCTTTTGGATTGGAAACCGGGCCGGAAAACGTCGTCAGCATCAAGGTAGTCGGCGTTGGCGGCGGCGGCAATAACGTGGTCAACCGCATGGTGCGCTCCGGCGCACAGGGCGTGGACTTTGTGGCAGTCAACACGGACAAGCAGGCGCTGAACGCCTCCAGTGCGAACTATAAAATTCAGATCGGTGAGAAGCTCACCGGCGGCAAGGGTGCGGGCTCGAATCCCGAGGTGGGCCGCAAGGCCGCCGAGGAGAGCCGCAACCAGATCGCCAAGGCGCTGGAGAGCACCGACATGGTGTTCATCACCGCCGGTATGGGCGGCGGCACCGGCACCGGCGCAGCGCCGGTGGTGGCGGAGATCGCCCGCGAGGCGGGCATCCTCACCGTGGGCGTGGTGACGAAGCCCTTCGGCTTTGAGGGGCGGCGGCGCATGACCCAGGCGGAGCAGGGCATTGAGGAGCTGCGCAGCAAGGTGGACTCGCTGGTCATCATCCCCAACGAGCGTCTGAAGTACGCCACCGACCAGAAGATCACGTTTGCCAACGCCTTTGAGATCGCCGACGACGTGCTGCGTCAGGCGGTGCAGTCCATCTCCGACCTGATCCGCGACACGGGCTTCATCAACCTCGACTTTGCCGACGTGACCGCCATCATGAAGGACGCCGGTCTGGCCCACATGGGCGTGGGCCGCGCTGCCGGCAAGGGCAAGGCCGAGGAGGCCGCCCGTATGGCCATCTCCTCCCCCCTGCTGGAGACCTCCATCAACGGCGCAAAGGGCGTGCTCATCAATGTCACCGGCTCCATGGACATCGGTCTGGAGGAGGTGGAGCAGGCCGCTACGCTGGTGCAGCAGGCCGTGCATCCCGACGCGCTCACCATCTTCGGCGCCACCTTCGACGAGACGCTGGATGACGAGATCCGCGTCACCGTCATCGCCACCGGCTTCGACGAGGAGCAGCAGGAGGCGCGCATCCTCTCCACTCCCGCTGCGGAGGCGGAGAAAAAGCCCGCGCTTCAGCCTCTGGACGAGGTGCAGGGTGAGCGGGCGCAGGACGAGATGGACAAGTCCTTCGACGAGATCCTGCGGATCTTCAACAAGGACAAGTTCTGAGAAAACAACATACACAGGCTCTCCGGCGTTGCCGGAGAGCCTGTTTTACGGCGCTTACAAGGGGCAGTCCGTCTGCAAATGCCCCCGGTAAAGCAGGTATCCCCGTTTCCCGCGCCGCAGCAAAGCTCCACGCGCTACGCAAATCCCTAATGTCTGGTATTCTCCCCTTGACAACGAGGGCTTTGCATGGTATCATGTCAAAAATTCTGGATTTTTGGAGGAGTGTGAGGAAATTGTCGTTGGCTTTCGGGGATGCTTTTGCCGTACAGCGGGACACCTTTTCCGGCAATGATTTTCCTATTTCCGCTGGGGATGGTGTTTCTATCAGCGGGCATGATCTTTCCGATTTTGTTGTTTTACCTGGCTTTGTTGATGTACACGTACATCTTCGGGAGCCAGGTTTTTCTTATAAGGAGACGATCCGCACCGGCACGCTGGCGGCGGCGCGGGGCGGCTACACCACCGTCTGCGCCATGCCCAACCTGAACCCCGTGCCGGACAGTGCGGCGCACTTACAGGCGCAGCTCGACCTCATCCGCGCAGGCGCCGCCATCCGCGTTCTGCCCTACGGCGCGATCACCGTGGGACAGCAGGGTGCGGAGCTGGCCGCGCTGGAGGAGCTGGCGCCGTATGTGGTCGCCTTCTCCGACGACGGGCGAGGGGTGCAGAACGGCGACATGATGCGCCGCGCCATGCGGAAGGCCAAGGAGCTGGGCAAGCTCATCGTGGCTCACTGCGAGGACAACTCGCTGCTGCGGGGCGGCTACATCCACGACGGGGCGTATGCCCGCGCCCACGGTCACCGGGGCATCTGCTCGGAGAGCGAGTGGCGGCAGATCCAGCGGGATCTGGCGCTGGTGCGGGAGACAGGCTGCGGCTACCACGTCTGCCACATCTCCACCAAGGAGAGCGTGGATCTGATCCGGCGCGCCAAGGCGGAGGGGCTGGACGTGACCTGCGAGACCGCCCCCCACTATCTGCTGCTGGACGACGCCATGCTGGAGGAGGACGGCCGCTTTAAGATGAACCCCCCGCTGCGGGACAAGTCCGACCGGGAGGCGCTGCTGGCGGGGCTGGCGGACGGCACCATCGACATGATCGCCACCGACCACGCGCCCCACAGCGCAGAGGAAAAGAGCCGCGGCCTTGAGAAAAGCGCCATGGGCATCGTGGGCCTTGAGACGGCCTTTCCCCTGCTGTACACCTACCTTGTCAAGCCCGGTGTTCTCTCCCTCGACAAGCTGGTGGCGCTGCTGCACACCAATCCCTGCCGCCGCTTCGGTATCCCCACCGGCGGAACGACCTGCACAGCCCGCGACTTTACGGTATTCGATCTGCACGCGGCATACACCATCGACCCGGAGGAATTCCAGTCCATGGGACGTGCCACGCCCTTTGCCGGCTGGACGGTACAGGGCCGCTGCCTGCTGACCGTGGCGGGCGGCAAGGTCGCCTGGCGCGACGAAACACTCTGCACAGGAGGATCCCACACATGAAGCAGGTATCACTGCACATTTTAGAAAATACGGCGCTGGCGCAGGGCATCTACCGCCTGCGGCTGGGCGGCGACGTCTCCGCTGTCACCGACCCCGGCCAGTTTGTCAACATCAAGCTAAACGGCTTCTTTCTCCGCCGCCCCATCTCCGTGTGCGACTGGCAGGACGGAGAGCTGACGCTGATCTATAAGGTACTGGGCCGGGGCACGGCGCAGATGGCCACGCTGCCCGTCGGCGCAGCGCTGGATGTGCTCACCGGCCTTGGCAACGGCTACGACCTGTCCCCCGCCGGGGAAGCCCCCCTGCTGGTGGGCGGCGGCGTGGGCATCCCGCCCCTGTACGGCCTTGCCAAGCGCCTGACGGCGCAGGGCAAGCGCGTCACGGCGGTGCTGGGCTTCAACTGCGCCGCGGAACAGTTCCTCGTGGAGGATTTCCGGGCGCTGGGTGTAAAGGTGATCGTCCTGACAGCCGACGGCAGCGCCGGTGTGCGTGGCCTCGTCACCGACGGCATGGCGCTGGCGCAGGGTTACAGCTACCTGTACACCTGCGGGCCGGAGGCCATGCTCCGGGCAGTGTATGACCGCTGCGCCACCTCCGGGCAGTTCAGCTTTGAGGAGCGCATGGGCTGCGGCTTCGGCGCGTGCATGGGCTGCTCCTGCCAGACGAAATACGGCAGCAAGCGCATCTGCACCGACGGCCCCGTGCTGGTAAAGGAGGAGATCGTATGGTAACGACATCGGTGAACCTCTGCGGCATCACGCTGGACAACCCCATCATCCCCGCCAGCGGCACCTTCGGCTTCGGGCAGGAATTTGCCAAGCTCTACGACATCAATATACTGGGTACGTTCTCCTTCAAGGGAACGACCCGCGAGCCCCGGTTCGGAAACCCCACGCCCCGCATCGCGGAGTATGCCGGCGGCCTGCTGAACGCGGTGGGTCTGCAAAACCCCGGCATTGACGCGGTGATCGCCCACGAGCTGCCCCAGCTCAAGGAGATCTTCCACAAGCCGGTGATGGCCAATGTCAGCGGCTTCTCCATTGACGAGTACACCGAGGTCTGCCGCCGGCTGGACGAGGAGGCGCAGGTGGGCTGGATCGAGGTCAATATCTCCTGCCCCAACGTCCATGGCGGCGGCGCCGCCTTCGGCGCGGCGCCGGAGACCGCCGCCGCGGTGACGCGGGCGGTGCGGGCTGTGACGAAAAAACCCATCATCATGAAGCTCTCCCCCGCTGCGGCGGATATTGCCGCCGTGGCCAAGGCCTGTGAGGAGGCCGGTGCCGACGGCGTCAGCCTGATCAACACCCTGCCGGGTATGCGCATCGACCTGAAGCACCGCCGCCCCCTGCTGGCCAACGGCACCGGCGGTATGTCCGGGCCGGGGATCTTCCCGCTGGCCGTCCGGATGGTGTATCAGGTCTACGAGGCGGTGTCCATCCCCATCGTGGGCATGGGCGGCGTCTCCTGCGCGGAGGACGTGGTGGAGCTGATGCTGGCGGGTGCCACCGCCATCGGCGTGGGCGCGGCGAACCTTGTGGAGCCGTATGCCTGCAAGACCATTATCGAAAATCTGCCTGCCGTGATGGAACGGTACGGCATGGAAAATCTGACAGAGATCATAGGAGGAGCACATCATGGGTAAAGACGTTATCGTTGCGCTGGACTTTGACAGCAAGGAAAAGACACTGGCCTTTTTAGACCGTTTCACCGAGGAAAAGCCCTTTGTGAAGATCGGCATGGAGCTGTTCTACGCCGAGGGGCCGCAGATAGTGCGCGAGATAAAGGCGCGCGGACACAAAATCTTCCTCGACCTCAAGCTTCACGATATCCCGAACACGGTAAAAAAGAGCATGGCCGTGCTCTCAAGGCTCGACGTCGATATGTGCAACCTCCACGCCGCGGGTACGCGCGCCATGATGAGCGCCGCGCTTGAGGGTCTCACCCGCGCGGACGGCACGCGTCCGATGCTCATCGCCGTCACGCAGCTCACCTCCACCAGCCAGCAGAGCATGGAGGAAGAGATCGGCATCCACCGCCCCCTTGAGGAAGTGGTCATCGACTACGCCAAAAATGCAAGACTCGCCGGGCTCGACGGCGTGGTCTGCTCCCCGCTGGAGGCGGGCAGCATCCATGCGCGCTGCGGCGCGGACTTTCTGACCGTGACGCCCGGCGTGCGCTTTGCCGACGGGGAGAGCGGCGACCAGAAGCGCGTCACAACGCCGGAGCGCGCCCGAGAGATCGGCTCGGACT
>OHEV01000898.1_pt1 | contig 13826 bp, 11 predicted proteins | sample 1567331 | NCBI WGS metagenome assembly OHEV01 (sample SAMEA3879561, study PRJEB24766) | human gut metagenome | biome: human-associated habitat; feature: feces | place: USA | collected 1985/1987 | reverse complement strand
TATAAAAAATATATATACGTATTATAACATATCAAAATAAACTATGTAAATAAATTTGATTTATTTTGATTTATCTTTCAAAAAAATAATCCCCCGTTTGAATAACCCGCGTGTTTTCGCCTTTTGGGACAAAAAAAGAAGTCGGAAAAATCCGACTTCCTTTTTTAGGGTGTTAGGTATTTATTCCGCTTTCACGGTGTTATTTTTTGAAGTAACGGTTGTAAAGTCCCTGGAAGGCTTTGCCGTGACGGGCTTCGTCGCGCGCCATTTCGTGAACGGTGTCGTGGATTGCGTCAAGGTTTTGCTTTTTCGCCATGCCCGCAAGTTCGGTTTTTCCTAAGGTTGCGCCGTTTTCCGCCGCGATGCGAAGTTCCAGATTCTTTTTGGTGCTGTCGGTGACGACTTCGCCCAGAAGTTCCGCAAATTTTGCGGCGTGTTCCGCTTCTTCCCAAGCGGCTTTTTCGTAATACAGACCGATTTCGGGATAACCTTCGCGGTGAGCGACGCGCGCCATCGCAAGATACATACCTACTTCGCAGCATTCGCCGTTAAAGTTGTCGACAAGACCTTTTTTGATTTCGGGATCGACGTCTTTTGCGACGCCTACGACGTGTTCTGCCGCCCAGGTCATTTCCGCGTCGGCTTCTTCAACCTTGAATTTTGAGCCGGGAACGCCGCATACGGGGCATTTCTCGGGCGCAGTTTCCGCTATTACAGAATATCCGCAAACAGGACATACAAATTTTTTCATTTTAAGTTCCTCCGAATTGTTTTATTTTTAATTTGTTTTATTATTACATTCGTCGCAGGTACCCGTATATACGACGTAAAAGTCGTCGGCTTTCACGGGACACGCCGAAAGTATTTTAAGTTTAAGGTTTCCGTCGATATCCATATCGAGGATTTTTTTGCATTTCGTGCATACGAAGTGCGCGTGATTGTGTGCAAATCCGTCCCAACGCTCCTCGGGGAAGTCGCCCTGTATACGCATTATTTCGCCCGCCGCTTCAAGTTGTCTCAGATTTCTGTAAACCGTGGCGAGACCGACGTCGGGGATTTCCTTTTTCACGTTTTCGTAAATCCAGTTCACCGACGGATGCGAGCGCGTACTCCTTAAAACTTTTAATATTGTTTCGCGTTGTTTGGAATAGTTCATTTTTGCCTCAAAACGATAATCACTATCATTATTGTAACATATTTTTCGGATATGTCAACAAAAAATGATAGTGATTATCAATTTTTTTGAAAAATTTTTATTTTTTCTTCAAGATAACGAACGCGCCTCCGGGAACGTCCACGACGTCTTTATATTCCTTATTATTATAAAGGCTTGTATATTCTTTATTTATAAAAAGAGTTTTGTCGTCCGCGCCCGCGTTTACGGCAATGAGAATTTCGTCGTCGCCGCCCGCGCGCTCGTATGCGACAAGCCCGTTTTCGTCACGCATATTGAACCCGCCCGAAAAAACCGCGCGGTTTTCACGGCGGATACGTCCGAGTTTTCTGTAATGGGTAAGGATTTCTTTGTCTTCACTGCCCCACGGATAAGGACGGCGGTTTATCGGGTCGTCAAACCCTTGAAGCCCCGCTTCGTCGCCGTAGAATATCGACGGGATCCCGGGGAGCGTGAACTGCAACACAGACGCGAGATACAGTTTTTTCTTTGCTTTTTCGTATTCGCTGTCGGGAAGTTTGTATCCGAGCTTGTGCGTTTTCGACCAGCCGTGCGCGCGTACGTCCGACAACGCGTTGATAATCCTTACCGTGTCGTGCGTGCCCAAACTGTTCATCAGACAATATACCGTTTCTTTCGGATAATTTTCAAGAATGGATTGTACGGTGTCTTTGAAAAACTTTTCGTCGCCGTCGCGGACGTATGCGATAATCGCGTTCATAAACGGATAATTCATCGTGCCGTCCAGCTGATCGCCGAGAAGATACGGCCGAAGTTCGCCGTAACTTACTTTCGTCGACGCGTCTTCCCAGACTTCGCCGATGACAAGAGCGTCCTTGTTCACCGATTTGATTTTTTTGATAAGCAGATTTACGAAATCAATCGGCAGTTCGTCCACAACGTCGAGTCGCCACCCGTCCGCGCCGAGTTTCTGCCACTTTTCGACGACGCCGTTTTTGCCGAACACGAGAGCGCGGTAATCCTTGTTGCTTTTGTTCAGGTCGGGCACGTTGTCGCAGCCCCACCAGCAAGCGTATTCGTCGGGGAATTTTTTGAAATAATACCAGTCGTAATAAGGCGACGATTTGCTTTGATACGCCCCGAGCGAGTCGTACGTGCCGAATTTATTGAAGTATAAACTGTCCGCCCCGCTGTGGTTGAAAACGCCGTCAAGGATAATTTTCATACCTTTTTCGTGCGCTGCATCCAGAAGGCGTTTGAAGTCGTCTTCCGTCCCCAGTAGTTCGTCCACTTTCAGATAATCACCGGTGTCGTAGCGGTGATTCGAGTACGCCTTGAAAATCGGCGAAAGATAAATTATGCCGACGCCAAGTTCTTCAAGGTAATCGAGCTTTTCGCGAATGCCGTTGAAGTTTCCGCCGAAAAAGTCGTCGGCGTAATATTTCCCGTCTGCGCTCACGACCTCGGGACTTTCCGAAAAACTTTCGTGCAGGCGGTATTTCCTTTTTGTTTTTACGCCGTCCGCGCGATTGAACCTATCGACGAAAATATGATAAATAATATTACCTTTTGCAAAATCTGGGGTTTTATAAGTCGATTTATATACGGTCAACTGCCATTCCGGAAGATTTTCGCCACATACGCTTTCCCCGTTTTCACCACGACCGTAATACCATACGCCGTCGCGGTTTCTCATTTCAAAGCGATAATAATAAATCCCCGCCGCGTCGAAAACGTAGTCGGCGGTATAAACCGAAAACCCGTTTTCGGATTTTTCAAAGCGCATTTCGACGGGCGTCGACACGTCGCCGAGCCTTATGAACACGTACATTTTATCGACGCTTACCCACGATGCAATCGGAAAATGCAGGGAAAGTTTTTCCCCGCATTTTACCGCGCCGTATGGCGATTTACATTCGATTTTCCTTGAATTGAAATTCATCTTACAGTTTATGAATGGGTTTTACCGTCCAGATTCTGTCGGCGTATTCTTTGACCGCGCGGTCAGCCGAGAAGAATCCCGCGTTCGCGATATTCATAAGCGACATCTTATTAAACGCCTTTTTGTTAAGGTAAGTGTCGTTGACGCGTTTTTGCGCTTTAACGTAACTGTCAAAGTCGGCAAGGCACATATACGGATCGGCAACACTGCCGTTTCCGAGAATAAGGTTGTCGGCAATCGCGTTGAACTGAACGTCGCCGACACCGCGACGCATACCGTCGATAACGCGTTTGATGCGCGCGTCGTTCATATAATACGCCGTGCTGTCGTAGCCTTTGTTGTAAAGGTCCTGCACCTCGTCCGACGACATTCCGAAAATGAACATATTTTCGTCGCCGACCGCGTCGTGAATTTCAACGTTTGCGCCGTCCATCGTGCCGATTGTTACCGCGCCGTTGATCATAAACTTCATATTGCCCGTGCCCGACGCTTCTTTGCCGGCGATACTGATTTGTTCGGAAATTTCCGCAGCGGGCATCATAATTTCGGCAAGCGACACGCGATAGTTTTCCAAAAAGACCACTTTGAGTTTATCGTTTATCGACTTATCGTTATTGATGACTTCGCCGAGTTGCCAGATAAATCTGATGATTTGCTTCGCCATATAATAACTGCTTGCCGCCTTTGCGCCGAAGACGAAAGTGCGCGGGCAGATATCCAGATTCGGATTATCCTTTAAGTCGTAATAGGTATTAAGGATATTCATCGCATTCAGAAGTTGGCGTTTATACTCGTGCAGACGTTTGGACTGAATGTCGAAAATCGAGTCGGGATTGACGACGACGTTGTTGTTCGCCTTGATATAATCGGCAAGTCTTTCCTTGTTTTCGCGTTTGACTTTTTGCAATCTTTCAAGGACTGCCGCGTCCGACTTGTAATTTTCAAACTTTTTAAGGTTGGACGCGTCTTTTATCCAGCTTGTGCCGATAGTGTCGCACAAAAGCGCCGAAAGTCCGGGATTTGCCTGCTGCACCCAGCGACGATGCGTGATACCGTTCGTAACGTTGGTGAATTTCGACGGGTGTTGCTCGTAATAATCCTTGAAAATGTCGTGTTTCAGTATTTCGCTGTGCAAAGCCGAAACGCCGTTTATCGTATGCGCCGCGACAAGACACAACGTTGCCATTTTAATCTGACCGTGTTCCAGAATCGCGTTTGCGGCAACCTTATTGTTGTCGCCGGGATATTCCGCCCAGAGTTCTTCGCAATAGCGACGGTTGATTTCGCACACGATCTGATAAATGCGCGGAAGCAATGACTGGAACAATTGTTGCGGCCACTTTTCAAGCGCTTCCGCCATAACGGTGTGGTTGGTGTAACTTATCGTATCCGTCGTGATTTGCCACGCCTTTTCCCAGCTGTACCCGTAGTCGTCCAGAAGGATACGCATAAGTTCGGGTATGCAAAGCGTGGGGTGCGTGTCGTTGATATGAATCGCGGCGTGGTCGGCAAGGTTGTCAAGCGACGGGTTCGTCTGCAAATGTCGTTTGATAATGGATTGTATCGACGCCGAAACGAAGAAATATTGCTGTTTAAGCCTTAACGACTTGCCCTCGATATGGTCGTCCGCGGGGTACAAAACCTTGGAAATGCTTTCCGCCATCATACGGCTTTCCATTGCTTTGACGTATTCGCCCTTGCTGAAAAGTGCCATATCGAAGTCGGCGGACGCCTTTGACGACCAAAGTCTCAGACGGTTGACGGTATCGCTTTGAATACCGCTGATGTTCATATCGTACGGCACGGCAAGCACGGTGTTGTAATCGCGATGATTGATTATGAGTTTGCCGTCGCGCCATTCCTGATCGACAACGCCGCCGAAACGCACCTCGAAAGTGTCTTCGACGCGGGGTTGCAGCCAGACCGAGCCGTTTGTCAGCCATTCGTCGGGAAGTTCGATTTGTTCCCCGTCGACGATGCGCTGTTTGAAAATGCCGTAATCGTACATTATCGAAAAGCCCGTCGCGATATAACCAAGCGACGTAAGGCTGTCGAGATACGCCGCGGCAAGTCTTCCGAGACCGCCGTTTCCGAGCCCTGCGTCGGGCTCGATTGCGTAAAGAGTGTCGATATCGAAGCCCAGATCTTTGACGGCTTTCACCATCTTTTTGTCAATACCCATATTGAAAAGATGGTTTCTCAAAGAGCGTCCGAGAAGGAACTCCATCGACATATAGTAAACGTGTTTTGCGTTGATTTCGCGCGCGGTGCGCTTGAAGTCCACCCTTGAATTCGTGAGCATATCGCGTACGACAATGCACACGGCTTTGTACATTTGGGTGTTGCTTGCCTCCTCGGGCTTTACTCCGAAAAACCTCTGGACAGCGTCCGTAATGCGGTTTTTCAAGTCCGCGGAAGTAATTTTTGAATAGTCCATAAAATTAAAGTCTCCTGATGTATGCCAATAAAATTTTTGATTATTTTGTTATTTCCTTGTAGATGTCAAGGTATTCTTTCGCGGAGCGTTTCCAGCTGAAATCGCACTTCATCGCGTTACTTTGCACTTTCTTCCACAGGTTTTTGTCAAAATAGGTGCCGAGAGTACGCCATACCGCGTCAAGCATATCGTATGCCTGATACGCCTTGAAAGTGAAGCCGTTGCCCTTTTGCGTGACGGGATTGAACGCTTCCACCGTGTCTTTTAATCCGCCCGTTTCGCGGACGATGGGAACCGCGCCGTAACGCATTGCGATCATTTGTCCCAAACCGCACGGCTCGAACTTGCTGGGCATAAGGAACATATCCGCCGCCCCGTACAACTTGGACGCAAGCTCCTGACTGAAATTGATAATGGCGCGCATTTTCGTGTTGTACGTTTTTTCGGCGTTTTTCAGAATCGTTTCGTATTTCCAGTCGCCTTTGCCGAGCACGACAAGCTGAATGTCGGCTTGCAGCATTTCGTCAAGGACGGTTGCGACAAGGTCGATACCCTTTTGTTCGGTCAGGCGCGAGATAAGCACCATAAGCGGACGGTCGGGGGAATAATTGAAGCCCATAAGTTCGCACAACGCTTTCTTGTTTTCGGTGCGTTTCGCAACGGTTTTCAATGTGTAATTCGCGACAAGGTTTTTGTCGGTTGCAGGGTTGAAAACGTCGACGTCGATGCCGTTCACCACGCCGCGGATTTTGTAATCGCGCGCGTTAAGTATGCCCGAAAGCCCGTACGCATAATACGGGTCTTTGATTTCTTCGGCATAAGTTTTCGACACCGTGGTAACGATATTCGCGCGTTCGATACCCGCTTTCATATAGTTGACGTCGTCGTCGCACTCCACTATGCTGCGCCAGTTTTCGGGAATACCCAGAATGTCGCCGGCAAGGTATTTGTCGTATTTGCCCTGAAACTCGATATTATGAATGGTGAACACCGTTTTCGTGTTGCGAAGCCCTTCGACGTTTCTGTAAAAGATGTCCAGAAACACGGGAACGAGCGCGGTATGCCAGTCGTTTGCGTGAATGACGTCGGGATAGAACCCCGTTACCGAGCACGCTTCGAGCACGGCTTTGCTGAAAATCGAGCATGGGAATAAGCTCGAGAACGGCGCGGGAGAAAAACGCAAATCTTTCGCCGTCGTCGAAATGGCCGTAAAGCCCTTTCCTTTTGAAGTAGTATTCGTTGTCGATAAAGTAATAAACGACGTTGTCCACCGTATATTCGAACACGCCGAGATACTGTCTGCGCCAGCTGAGATCGACGTAGGTCGAGCCGACAAAGCGCATTGTCTGGCGGTATTCCTGCGGGATTTCCTCATAAAGGGGGATAATCACGCGGCAATCGTTTTTCATCGAAGCAACCGTTTTGGGCAGTGCGCCCATCACGTCGCCGAGACCGCCCGTCTTCACGAACGGACGCGCTTCGGAAGCAACATATAAAATTTTCATACTTCGTTCTCCTTATTGTCACTGCGCCGAAAGACGCAAAAATGTTAAACTATCTTGTTTTTGACGATTACGACGGGATACGTTTCATAGCCCGCAAGATGTCTTTCGGGTTGAACGATGACATTTTTGTCGGTAATCGTATATTTAATGCTTGCTTTTTCGCCGATTACGCCCTTTTCCATGACGATGGAGTTTTCGACGACCGCGCCCTTTTCAACGTGAACTCCGCGGAAAAGGATGCTGTTTTTAACGGTGCCGTCGATGACGCAACCGTCCGCGATAAGGCTGTTTTCAACCTTGGCGTTATCAAGATAACGGGTAGGAACGCTGTCCTTGACCTTCGTGAAAATCGTGCCTTCGCCATAGAAAACGTCGTTTCTGGTTTCGGCGTCCAGCAGTTCCATACTGTGCTTATAGTATCCCGGGATATCGTCGATAATCGCGGCGTAGCTTGTGATTTCGTGGCTGTAAATTTTCAGCGTGTCGATTTGTTTCAAAAGAACGTCTTTTTCAAAGTCCTGCAATCCCCTTGCATAAGCGTTTTCGACAAGGTTAATAAGCAGGTCTTTTTTGATGACGTAAATCTGCGTATTGACGAGTTCCGCCGATTTGCTGGCGATGACCGCAAAGCGGATATCGGTTACCCTGCCCGATTTGTCGGACGTGATGATTTGTTTTCTCGGGTTAATTTCGTCGGTTCTTTTCGTCAGCATTGTAACGTCCGCGCCGCGGGCGATATGTTCGTCGACGATTTCCTCGACGTCGATATTGCAGATAACGTTGGCGTTTCCGAGCACGACGTATTCCAACTTCTTTTGCGACATCATGTAGCCTTTCAGCGTGTAAATCGCTTCCACCTTTCCTTTGTAAACGTCGCGAAGGGTGTTGAACGCAAACGGCGGGAACAACGTAAGTCCGCTGTTTTTGCGGTTAAGATCCCAGTCGCGGCCCATGCGAAGGTGGTCCATAAGGCTGTTGTAGTTGTTGCGCGTGACGATGCCGATCGTGCTGATGCCGCTGTTTACAAGGTTTGACAACGCAAAGTCGATCATACGATACCTGCCGCCGTACGGAAGGCTCGCGCTGGTGCGCTTGATTGTAAGTTCGTTCATGTGGATTTCGCTGTCGCTTGCGATTAAAATTCCCATTGCGTTATTAATCATTGTTTTCACCTCCGAACATTTCGCCGGCCTTGATGACCGCGCCGGCTTTTACGGTAACTTCGGGACCGACAACCGCGATTTCCCATTCACCTGCCGCGTGCGGCGTATTGATTTCGCCGACGTGCGCGCCCTTGCCGACTTTTGCGTCCCAGCCGACGATTGCGTATTCGACGACGGCGTCGTCCTCGACAACCGCACCGGGCATAAGGATACTGTCGACGATACGGCAGTTTTTACCGAGCGTGCAGCCGTACGATATGACCGAATTTTTGATTTCGCCCTGTACGAAAGTACCTTCCGACACGACGCTGTTTTTAATTACTGCGTCGGAAGACACGAACTGCGGGGGCTCTGCGCTGTTTCGCGCGAAAATGCGCCATTCCTTATCGTCAAGATTAAGCCCGCTTGCGGGGTTCAGAATATCCATATTCGCTTCCCACAAACTTGAAATCGTACCGACGTCTTTCCAGTAATCGTTGAATTCGTAAGCGATCATTTTTTGTCCGTCAGAAAGCATCTTCGGGATAATGTTTTTGCCAAAGTCGTTCTGGCTTTCGCGGTCGGCTTCGTCTTCGACAAGGTATTTTCTCAGAACTTCCCAGGTGAAAACGTAAATACCCATCGACGCCTTGTTGGATTTGGGCTTTTTGGGTTTTTCTTCGAAGTCGATAATTTCGCCTTTTTGATTGGTCTGCATAATGCCGAAACGCGACGCTTCTTCCATCGGGACGGTGCGGACCGCGATCGTGCAGTCGGCGCCCGTTTTCTTATGATGGTCCATCATCTTGTGGTAATCCATCTTGTAAATGTGGTCGCCCGACAAAATAATCACGTATTCGGGATTAAATCTGTCGATAAACTCGATATTCTGATAAATCGCGTTGGCGGTTCCCTTGTACCACTCGCCCGCTTTCGCGCGCATAAACGGCGGAAGGACGTAAACGCCGCCCGTGATCCTGTCCAGATCCCACGGCTGTCCGTTTCCTATGTACTCGTGAAGTTCAAAGGGCTGATACTGCGTAAGCACACCGACCGTATCGATGCCGGAGTTTGCACAATTCGACAAAGGGAAGTCGATAATTCTGTACTTCGCTCCGAAAGGTACGGCAGGTTTTGCAACCTCGCCGGTGAGAAGGCCGAGTCTTGTGCCCTGACCTCCTGCAAGCAGCATCGCGACACATTCTTTTCTTGTCTGACGCATATTATTTCCTCCTAATTGTTTTCGGGTTTATATATGGTAATCGAGTTACCGGGAATATTCACCGCGATTGCGAAAGGCAACCCGTGCATACTCTTCTTTTCGGCTTTGTATTCCGCCTTGTAACTGCTATTTCCGCCGTACTTTTTCATCGTCGACGAGAAGACGCATTTATACGACGTAAGTTCCGGCACGCCCATAAGATATCTCTTTCTCGGCACAGGCGAGAAGTTCAGTACGACCAGGACGTAATCGCCCGATTTGTCGTAACGAAGATACGATATCACGTTTTGAGTGTTGTCATCGACGGATACCCATCTGAAACCTTCCCATCTGTTGTCCTGCGACCAGAGCGCGGGCGTCGATTTGTAAAAAGCGTTAAGGTCTTTCGTGTATTCAAGCATTCCTTTATGACGCGGATAAGCAAGAAGCAACCAATCGAGCCCCTGATCGAAACGCCATTCGATAAACTGTCCGAATTCGCCGCCCATGAACAAAAGTTTTTTGCCGGGGTGCGTCATCATAAAGCCCAGATACGTTTTCAGCCCTTCGAATTTGTCCTCGTAACTTACGGGGATTTTGTCGATAAGACTGTGCTTTCCGTGCACGACTTCGTCGTGAGAAAGCGGCAGTATATAATTTTCGCTGTATGCGTACGTCAGCGCGAACGTCAGTTTGTTGTGCACTTCCTTCCTGAAAAACGGATCGGTCTCGATATAAGACAAAGTATCGTTCATCCAACCCATATTCCACTTGAAATTGAAGCCCAGCCCGCCGATGTCGGGCGGCATCGTTATCATCGGATACGCCGTGCTTTCTTCCGCAACCGTGAAAAATCCCTTGTGCGCGGAAAGCAACGCGACGTTCATCTTCTGCAAAAACTCTTTCGCTTCGAGGTTGTAATTTCCGCCGAATTTGTTTGGCAACCATTCCCCGTCCTTTCTGCAATAATCGAGATAAAGCATGCTCGCGACGGCGTCCACGCGGATTCCGTCGATATGATAATTCGTTGCCCAGAAGTTGGCGGCGGATATCAGGAAACTTCTGACTTCGGGCTTGCCGTAGTCGTAAACTTTCGTGCCCCACTCGTAATGCTCGCCCTTTCTCGGGTCGGAATATTCGTAACAAGGCGTGCCGTCGAACAAAGAAAGCCCGTGCTCGTCCTTCGGGAAATGCGCGATAACCCAGTCCAGAATAACGCCGATGCCCGCCTTATGGAATTTGTCCACAAGATACATAAAGTCGTGCGGCGTGCCGTACCTTGACGTCGGCGCGAAAAGCCCCGTTACCTGATATCCCCAACTGCCGTCGAAAGGATATTCCGTCACGGGCATGAATTCGACGTGGGTGTAATTCATTTTTTTGACGTATTCGACAAGTTCGTCCGCAAGGTCGACGTAACTATATACGTTGCCGTCGTCGTGGCGTTTCCAACTGCCAAGATGAACCTCGTAAATGTTCATCGGACTTTCGTAAATATTCTTTTCTTCGCGGGATTTTAACCACGCGGCGTCCTTCCATTTATAGCCGGACAAATCGTAAAGTTTCGACGCGGTTTGGGGCGTCGTCTCGAAATGCAGACCGTACGGATCGGCTTTTAAGACGGTTTTACCTTTTTTTGAAGTAACGGCGTATTTATAAGCGTCGTAAACTTTAAGTCCTTCGACAAAGACTTCCCATATTCCGCCGTCGTCTTTATTCATCGGAGTCGCGCCGACTTCCCAGCCGTTGAAATCGCCAACCAGGGATACGTCGCGGGCATTTGGCGCCCATACCCTGAAAATCCAGCCCTTTTTGCCGTCGATTACGGCTTTTTTCGGGCAAAACAACTTGTCGGCTTCGATATTCGTGCCTTCGTGAAACAGGTATTTCGGATACTCTTCAAAATTCTTTTGCATTTTGCATTAAGGTTTTCCTTTTAATCGTTCGTCTTATTATAACAAATATTAAAAATAAATACAATACCTACGCGCGCATTCCGGCAATATTTTTCAATAAAAAACCGCGATTTTTTATCTTAATCGCGGTAAGAAAACTCGGTTTTGACAAGGAAATCCGGGACGTCGCCCGAAAACAGCCCGAATACGGTGCCGCCGCTGCCGCTCATCGACACGGCGTCCGCGCCGGTTTTCAGGATTCTTTCATACGCTTTTTTGACCTCGGGATTTATCCTGACGGCAGGAAGAAACAGGTCGTTTTTCAGCATGTTTTTAACGTTCGCGTTACCTTTTGAAAACTCCTTAATCAACTTTTCCGTGCTGTTCCCGCCACAGAGTTTCATATCGTCGTACATCTTGAAACAAGCAGTCGTATCGACTTCGTTTTCTGCAAGAAAACCTACTTTATATGGCAGTTTTATATCAATAAAGTCAACATTATCGCCGATTCCGCGCACGCGCTTAATTCCGTCGAAGTACATCGACGGCGCGTCCGAACCGACTTTCAACAAAAACTCCGCCGTGATAAAATCGTGCTTTATGTCCAGCATTTTTTCAACGCCGCGCACCACCGCGACGCCGTCCGCGCACGAGCCGCCCAAGCCGCCCGCCAAAGGAATCCTCTTTGTGATTTCGACGGTGAATCCGCGAGTTTTGAACGTATCTTTCATAAGTTTTGCGGCGCGGTACGCGCTGTTTTTTTCGTCGGCGATTTCGCCGTCCTGAACGCACTCGATTTTGTCGTCCGCCCTGTAAGTGATTTTTACGTCGTCAAAAAGGTCTATCGTCGCCACGAGCATATCAAGAAGGTGAAAGCCGCCGCTTTCACCTGTTATATCAAGGGTCAGATTTATTTTTCCTTTTGCTCGTTCGAATATTTCCATATTTATATGATAGCACGAACGAGCATTGCTTTCAACTAAAACTCGAAACTTATCTCGCGGAAATAAAAGAGTTTTTGCCCTTCCTTGAACGGGGCGCGGGCGTCGGGGTTTTGCGACTGAATATCGTCCGGCCGCGCCGACAACGCTTTCGCCGCGTCCCAAAGGGTGTCGCCCTCGTCGGCAACGAATACGCTGACCGCCGATTTGTTGACTTCGATTTTCTCGCCGACTTCCGCTTCCGCGATGTATTCCGCATCGACGCGCTTCACGCTTTCGGTCATAAACCCGAGTTCCGCCGTTACTTCGATTTCCCTTTCGCGTTTCAGTTTTGCCTGCGCCTTGATTACCGCGCCGCGCGCCGATACGTCGTCGGTTGCGTTTGCAGATTCGCTGAGAAACGGTAATGAATACGGCACTTCGAGGGATACCGACGAAAGTCCGTTTTCGTCGCGGTACAGCACGTTTGCCGAAAATACGCCCTCAATGACGATTTTGCCGTTTTCGGCGGTCGCTTTCGCAATGCCGTTCCCCGCGCTCGTTACGCCGATAACTTCAAGGACTGCGGGCAAATCGTTTGACAACGCGGCAGTTCCGGAAAGTTCGTCTTTGAAAAACGAGAATCCGCCGTACACGCCCGTCGATACGCTTGCCCTTGTGATATTTATTTCATTTTCGATGCAGAACACGTCTTTCACGATTTTTTCGTCGGTGACGTCGTACGCCTTTACGCACGCTTCGTTTTCGACTTCGACGCGGATAACGTTGGAACCCTCGATGCCGGCAATTACTACTCTGGCGTTTTTCACGACGACTTCCGCCGAAAGTTTTTGCCCGATTTCGACGCCGTCCGCCGCAAACTCTTCGGAATACGGAATATGAAAATCTTTGACGTACACCTTGTCGTTTGCAAGGTAAGTTACGGTAACGTCGCTTGCGCCCGACAAAAGCACGTTGCCCATGCCGGCAGTCGCGGCGTCAACGTAAGTTCCCGCACGCGTCAAAAGTATTTTCGCGACGTCGGTTTTCGTGTCGTATTCGTCGGTCACGGTAAACGGCGCGTTCATCGACGTTATGAACCGCTGGCACTTCATCGCGGTGTTTTCGACGTACACGTCGTCGTCTGCTCCCACAAGACATTTTTTGTCGTTTTCGGCAACGCGATACAGCGTGATTTTCACGACGGCGTTAAGTCGTATTCCGCCACTTATCGACGTGTCAACGTCAATAACGGCAATTTGTGCATACAATCTGCCTGATAAACTATCGTTTTGGATAACTTCCGTAAAGTCCGCAAAATAATCGAGCCCGCGGGTTTCGCCGTCCCCGTTAAGATACAGCACCTTGAAATTGACGCGTCCGAAAACGCGCGCCGCACCGTTTTGATTATCCAGCGAGATTATCTTCCCGTCTGCCGAAACGTCAAGGATTTTCGTCACGACGCCGCTTTCGCTCTCGCTTACCGACGTTCTTACCGCCGCTTCTTTTTCGGCGGTGTAGGCATCGGCAGCATCCTCTTCCATCAGAGCCAAAAGGTCTGCTTCGTCCACCAGATTCATAAAGTGGACGGTCTGCTGCCCCTTGGCGTTGCGGTCGATGACCAGATAGAACGTGTTGCCGGACTTACT
>OHEV01000842.1_pt1 | contig 14683 bp, 9 predicted proteins | sample 1567331 | NCBI WGS metagenome assembly OHEV01 (sample SAMEA3879561, study PRJEB24766) | human gut metagenome | biome: human-associated habitat; feature: feces | place: USA | collected 1985/1987 | reverse complement strand
AAGCTGCGAAATAAATTCATCAGCAGCAGCCAATTTCGCTGCTGCTTTTATCTCTTCCGCAGAAGCCCCTTCTTTTCCGTACCCAATATTTTCACCAATTGAATCCCCAAAAAGGAAAACATCCTGCTGCACGATTCCAATCTGTTTTCTTAAATCCTGTTGGCAATATTCTTTTATATCTTTTCCGTCTATCAATATTTCTCCCGATGAAGGATCATAAAAACGAAGAAGGACATTGGCAAGAGTACTCTTCCCTGTTCCTGTCTCCCCCACGAAAGCAATCGTTTTACCTGCAGGGATATCCAAACTTATATGATGCAAGACCAAACGATTATCATCATAACCGAAACTCATGTCTTTAAAACAAATATCCCCTCTGACTTTATTAAAAACGAGTGGCATTTCAGGATCCTCTATAGACGGCTTGGTATGCATAATTTCCTCAAAACGTGAAAATCCGGCCATGCCCCGCTGATATACTTCCGCCAATATGGTTAATCGGAATACGGGACGCATAAAAATATTCACATACAGTAAAAATGCAACAAAATCCGGCAATGTAAGTATATCAACAGAGATCATATATCCGCCCGCCAGCAAAACCACCACATTGATAAAATTCGTAAAGAAATTAATACTTCCTGAGAAATAGGCAACTAATTTATAGGAATTGAACCTTGTATTTCTAAGCTCCCTACTTTTACCACAAAAACGCTTCCGCTCAAAATCTTCCATGGCAAATGCCTTTATAAGGCGGATTCCTGATAAACTCTCTTCCGCTCTGGCACTTACTTCTCCTGCTTTTACACGGTTTTTACGAAAGGCATCTTTCATCTTCCGATTTATTTTTACTGTATGGAATGCTTTACCAATCAGGAGCCCGCCGATTAAAATGGCCAATGTCCAATTCATAATAAGCATGGCTACAATGGTTCCTGTCATGATGACAGCACAAAGTAAAACATCATTGGGACCGCGAAAAGCCAATTCACTTACTTCTGTCACATCACTTGTTATACGGGATAAAAGCTGCCCTGTTTTTTCATTATCAAAATAACGGAAAGATAACGTTTCGATATGAGAAAAAAGATCATTTCTCATATCATGCTCAATAGATGCACTCATAATATGTCCATAATACTGTACAGAATAAGAAATAATAAATTCAAAGATATAAAGCAGCAACAGAATTGCGGATCCCCAAAAAAGTGCTGTCATGTTTTTAGAAGGAAGAACCCGATTAATAAGTTCTCTTACCATGACAGGAAAAATCAAATCAAGCCCCGCCATGGCAAAAGTCCCAATAATTACACCTATAAGCAGTTTCATATAAGGCTTGTAATAATGCATAAAGTTTCTAATCATTATCATTCTCCCTGTTCCAAATATGCAGATCATAGGAACCGATTAAATCTCCATCCGGTGTTACCGCAGGCACTTCAATTCCTGCTGCATATTTCCCATCATCAGAAATAGAAATTGCCTGAATAGGCCCTTTAGTATGATATCGATTTAGCTCCTTTCCGTTGATTAAACTGATCACCGCAGCTCCATGCGCACCATAATCATGATTTCTTACATTCCGCCCAATAGCAATAGCTGCGATACCTGATGAGGAAAATGTAATTCCTTCCACTTCTGCTCCTGCTGTATATTTAAATTTATACGCCCCTTCCATATCAAAAAGATATACGCTATTACTGGAAGGATGTATAATCGGTGCGGGAATTTGCCAATTTGCCCGGTTAAATGTATTAATAGTTGTGAAGACAACACCTTCAGGCACGATATAAGCATCTCTACCGGCAGCGTTATACCAACCACCGGCTACCTTATGTGGTTTTGAAAGAACCCGTTGCCAAAGTATACTGCCGTTCTCATCAAAAAGTATTCCTCTCCCATCACTGGTCATCGCAGACAAATACTTTCCATCCTCTGAATAATTAGGACCATTGCGTATCGTTGTTATCTCAAAAAGTGGTGCCGCCGGTATATCCTTAGCACTAATCAAAGTTCCTTTATCCTTGTCCAAAACATATATATTTTTATTATATTTTCTTTCTTCAGGCCCTGATTTGTCATAATTAGCAGAAGCAAACGCAAATCGCCCTGTTGCAAAAGATACACTGCCCCAATTAATCCAGCTGTCCATATTTTCATTGAGCGGGTACCGCCAGCGTTCATTCCCTCTTTCATCAAAGGAAATGATTCGGCTTATATAAGCTCTTGAATGATTCTTACTGACAGTAGATCGATAAAAAATGGCATATACATTACCTTCCTTGTCTGTTTCTACATGAATCGGAATCGGATACGCACGAATTTCATTTTCAACTCCAATAACATCAACTCCGTCAAATTTCCATAAGATATCTCCCGTTGCAACCTCTAAGGCATAGAGCGTACCGGATGGGCTGCTTTCTCCGACATAGACAATCCTGTTATCTTTACTCAACGCCAACGAACGGATTTCACCAATTCCGATGGTTCTGGACCATCTTTCATATCCTTCTATAGAAAAATGATACATTTCCCCTTTTATGGTTCCGACAATCCATCCACGATTAACCGGTGAATAAAGAATCTCTCCGCCATCAAAACCCATTCTGTCATAGTTTCTTCCTGCCATATTCCCCAGTGAAACAATGGTTTCTCCTTCAGCTTTTTCTCCATCGGACATTCCCCATGGCGTTTTATTTCCTGTCAGAAAGAACAGCAACAGCCAGGTCATCCCCAACAACAGAAAAATAAGCATTGTCTTCATCTTTTTCATAGATATAATTTTGTCCAATCATAAACTATACGCAGCGCGCCAAAATAAATCCCCTGCTGTGACAGTGCATACATGAGCTTGCTGATACCAGCTGCCATAATAGTCCCCATTAGGAACAGACATACTGCCTTTTCCCGCAAATCCCAGATTCCATAACTCTGCTGTTTTGCCAGAAACAACCCCCTGCTGACAACAGAAAGCGCCAGAGTTTGGGATCTCCTGATACATCTCGCCAAAAGAGGTTTCACTATATATGGCAGATGTTGGATAATCCGGGTTCTCCCTTTATTTCCATGGCTGCGCAGCTGCAGCGCAATAATAACTTCACCAGCTTCAGCGGCCAATACAGGAAAAAATCGAATGGCTGTTACCAGCATAAAAGATATTTGCGGCGACAGACGCCAGGATGAGAGCCCTTTTAAAAGCTGGCGAGGATCGCTGGTCCAGCATACAAGCAGACCCAATACGATCATAGATACAGATCTCATTCCCTGTATCGCACCATACACAATTCCCTCCTGATAAATATAAAGTCCGTCGGTCAGTGCACCTAAAACAGGAAATGCAGGACTGATCAGCATAAGAATGGGAGTACGTGGATTTTGTGCAAAGAACAATGCCTGGCTGGCAACAGATCCCCACAACCCAAATAAAATAAATACCGCAAGCACCTTCCACTTATATACGGGTGTTCCGGCAGCTATATGAAGCGCTATACTTATAGAAAACAAAATAAATAATGTCCGTGGATTATCCACAATAACCATAATCAGAGCAAAAAGAAACAGGACACACAATTTAGTCCTTCCATCCAACCGTGAAAAGAAAGTATCATTGTTTGTACCTTCCCATAATTGCCTAAAGGACATGGCGCATCACCTCCTTTACTGTTATACAGGGATCTATACCAAGGTATTCCGATAATTCAAGCATCGGTGGTATGGATAATCCCCCCATTCTAAGAACTTCTTTATTACTGAATATTTCATGAGGTGCCCCCACCGCTACAAAATGTCCTTGTGCCAGCACAAAGATACGATCTGCCAGTGACGATGCCAATTCAATATCATGCGTACAAAAAAATATTGTTTTTCCTTGCTCCGCTGCATAGGAAAGGAGCATACTGAGATTTTCAAGACTTTTTTGATCCTGTCCCGTTGTCGGTTCATCTAATAAAAGAAGCTCATTGTCTCTTCGTGAAAGTAATGCTCCTAAGACGACGCGAAGGCGCTGCCCCTTTGATAAGGCAAGCGGGAAATCATCCCGATAATGATATACGTGAAGCTTGTGCAATAAAATATCCAATTCCTTTTCTGTCATTGTTTTATTATTCCACAACAATTCTTCCCGAACTGAATCATTTAGGAGCATCAGGTCTGCTTCCTGTAGCATATATCCAATATATTCTCTCCGCTTCCCTATCGATTTCCCATGAATTAAAATTTTCCCTGAGGAAGGCTCCTCCAATCCCGATAAGATATTCATGAGTGTTGATTTCCCTGCGCCATTAAAACCCATGAGTGCATTGATAGATCCCTTCTTGATTTTAAAATTCAATCCGTTTAATGTATCAGAATCCGCACCGGGATATCTGTAAGTGATATTTTTACCTTCTAAAATCAACTCATCACTACTATCTTCTGCTATACATGGCTCTATGGATTTTTGGAATTTTATACCTGCTTGCTTTATTTCCTCCGCAGTCTTTCTCAGCGAGTAAGATAATTTTTCCAATTTCATGAATCTTCCCAATTTAACGCTTTGCGGTTCACGAATTCCATATCCATCATTTTTACCCAGAATATACCATGATTCATCCATTAATCCATCATATACAAAATGCCCCTTATGCATAACACAAAGACGAGGAAACCACGCAGCCAACTCATTGACCCTATGTTCAACAACTACAATGGTCATATGTTCTTCTCTCTGCAAAGAAACTAACAATTCAAGAAAAGACTGCACTCCCTGGGGATTCATCTGGCTCACCGGCTCATCAAGAATAAGCAATTTCGGCTTTGTCACTAATACGGATGCTAAGGCAAGCCGCTGTCTTTGTCCACCCGAAAGTGCATGAATACTTCTTTCTTCCATCCCATCCAATCCCGTGCGTGCAAGAACTTCCTTAACCTTCTTTTTAACAACAGAAGCTTCTATCCCTCTGTTTTCAAGAGCAAACCCCACTTCATCGGCAACGGTCATCGCAAAAATCTGATCGTCCGGTGTTTGGTATACTGTTCCCACAAAAACGCCTATCTCTTCTGCGGACATCGCCGCCGTGTCCTTTCCATCCAAAAAGATTTTCCCGTCTATAGAACCATCCTCTTTATCCAGCAGTCCTGTCACCGCTTTTACTAAAGTGGATTTTCCACATCCGGATCTACCTGCAATAAGCACCATTTCTCCTTCTTCTATACGAAGATTGACTCCTGTAAGCGTATCCTTTTCTCTGGAAGTATATCGGCAAGACACATTTTGAATATCTAAAATCATGTTCCCATCACCTGCTTAAGCTTCTCTCCCATACGATACCCCATCCAGGCACCAATACTGCTGTATAGAATCCCATTAACCAGCATATAGAGGGCAATAAACCAATTGGCATAGTATAAACGATAAAAGAACATCATCTGCTGCATGTTTATAAAGGTAATAAACGCATCAGCTATACCTATCATTACCGCAATCAAAACAGCGTATTGTTCCGTGATTACTTCTTTTTTAAAGAATCCCCAAACCCATAGCACAAACTCTAAAACAACAATAGATACTGAGCAAATCAGGATTCCCACCAATGTAACACGCCCGAAAAGTATGGCAGACAGGAGCCAACGCATCAGGAAAAACAACGATAATACACCGGGACGCCTGAATAAAATTAACAACGCCATTAAAAGGAGGTATTGCACAATACCATTTAAGACCCCTGTTATAAGCCCCGAAAACGGCCCTAAGATAACATGAAAAAAGTCTCCCAGCAAAGTTACGGGTACAACAACACCGCCAAAAGCAAGCGCGGCAAAAAGAGCCACTGTAATATCTCCCCGTGCGCCAATCCGGATAGTACATTTCTTCAGCTTTTTAAAGGATGCCATTACAAATGCTACGCAAGCCCCGGCAAAACCGATGGCAAATATCTCTGTACTTTTTCTTTTCACAATTGTCAACGGAACTTCTGTTACTTTTGATGTATTTCCATCAGTCAAAGTAATCCGTAAATTATAATTGCCTTCATTAATGGTGAATGGGTTTATATAAAGCGGCATGATAACCGGTTGGCTTACTTGCGGCAAAAGACCTATAGATGCTTCCGTAGCATCAGTGTTCTCATCACTCCAGCCGATGCCTCCATCTTCAGTCCTGACCGAAATTAATCCCTTCTTCACTTCACCACTGGGCCGGTCCATAAGTTCTGCCACGAAATGAAGTGTTCTTGTATCTTTATTCGGATTTCTCATTTCAAGGAGAATATACGCTGCCGGCGTATTCAATAATGACGGCCAATCTGCGGGCTTGCTTCCTATAAGCCGATTCCTTATGTTCTCAAGAGTCACATCCCGTACATACAATATATCTTTTGCTTCTCTTTGATCGACTTTTCCATCTTCATCTACAGGGGCAACGATACGTTGTATATACCAAGTAGAATTTTCCTTTTCTTCAGAAACTCCTGCAGCGGATGCTTCGCTTTTGCCGATACTGAAATCAACTTTTTGTATATATTCTTTACCGTCATAACGAATTTCTACAGAAATTGCATAATTTCCTTCTTTCAGATCCTTATCACAAGAAAGAGAAACAACCGAAAAGACTTGTCCATAATTGGCCGGCAGCTTCCACCGTGTTCCAGCCTTCCATTTTCAGCGCATGGATACCACTTGGCAGAGTCACTTTGATATTAGCCGTTTCTTCTTTCGGAAGATCTATGCTCTCAATATTTAAAAATAAAATTTGTGTACTCCCCGCAGGTATTACTTTATGCTTTTCTCCATTCAAACTGTAAGGAAATTGTACATCCAATCGAACTGATCCATTCCCATAAACCGTCAAATGAAACAATGCTGAAAAGATCACTGCGAAAAGGAATAATATTCTACAAATCATACTGTCCTCGCTCATAAGCTGTTTGCCGTCCTATGCATAGCAAACGATCTTCGCTTATCTTGTCTACATGAAAATACGATGCACCCATTTTCTGCGCCAATTCTTTTGCAAGTCCCAGTTTAATAAAACTCGATTCTGTATCAATCACTGCGATCGGCATATGCCGATGTCCAATCCGCTCTGCTTCTGACAATGCATCTCTCACGGGGTCTGTATTTTTATTAAGCGAATTGGTTGCTCTCCCATCAGTAATCAAAATTAACACCGGATCTTGTAACGGATCCTGCCTGTAAAGCCTGTCGAGCATATCTTCCGCTTTTATAAGCCCCTGGGCAAGTGGTGTTTTACCGCCAGTGGGAAGTGCTGCTAACTTCTTTTGTGCAAATTCTATACTTCGTGTTATCGGTAAAAGGACTTCCGCCCTATCCCGCCTAAATGCGATCATACCCACTCTATCACGTTTCTGGTAAGCATCCGCCAGCATTTTAAATACCACCCCCTTAACCGCTTTCATCCGTTCACGGGCACCCATAGATCCACTTGCGTCAACAAGAAATAAAAATATATTGCCTGTCCTTTTTTCCCTTTCTTTCCGCCGGATATCCTCATGACGGATGACCACAGCGCATCCGTTGGATTGTCTGCCTTTTTGATAGGGTGCCGCTGCGCGGAGTGTGGCATCAATTGCAATATCATGTGTTTCACCCTTAGGAATACCGGCTTTTACATACCGTCCCTGTCTCTCATCGCTTCTCGTTATATGTCTCTTTCCACTGCCTTTGGGGGTAAATTGTTTTTTCTCGTTCTGTATCCAGAGCGGAGGAAGAGTTACATGTAAATCTGCGGAATCTACTTTTTCATCATCCGCCCCCTGCGGAAATTCCGGCATATCCGATGATGATTCATCATTGTTACCCCCATTCCCCATCGCTTCAACAATATGATTCCCGCTTGGATCCTCTCCATCATCACCAGGATCGTTATTTTCGGATTCCTGATCTTTCTCTGTATTGTTTTTATCCGGATCTTCTAGTTCATCAGACTGCGGCAGTTCCTCTTCCCAGTTCTTTCTCATACGGTGGGGAAGTACGAATTCCGCCGCTTTTTCCAGATCCTTAGGCAATACATATCTTCTTTCTGCCAAGGCAGCCAATGCTCGTGCCGCTTCAATTAAATAGATATCCGCCCGATGTCCGGATACATGTGCTTTTAAAGCATATACCGATGCCAACTGTATCATGGCCGATGAAACAACCACTTTGGGCAGCAAGGACATTGCAGAATGTATTGCCTTCTTTATTTTTTCATTTTCCAATTTCCATAATTTACAAAAAGACGCACAATCCTTTTCAAAAGAAATAGTACGTTTTAATATCTCAACACGTGTATTTTCATCATGGATATTGTCAACATTTACGAAAAGCCCAAACTGATCCAAACAAGCCCCGGATAGCATCCCGCTCTCCGGATTTATCGCGGCAATAACGGTAAAACTCGTATCACACCGCAGTGATAATCCATCCCGTTCAAGCTGATACGCCCCAACTTCTGCAATATTTAAAATAAAATCCAGCAAATCCTCCCGCAATAAATTAGCATCATCTAAATAGAGCACACCTTGATCCGCTTCATTAATAATTCCGGGATACAGTTTTTTCTGTCCGCTGTAAATGGCTTTTTCAGTATCAATGGTACCAAACAACCGGTCTTCGGTAACACTTACCGGTATATCCCGCCACGGTCTTTCAATCAGTTCCTGTGTGCTTCTCATCAGTGTAGATTTGCCAATGCCTCGAGGTCCGGAAATCAAAAGACCACCGGCGCGAGGATTTACCAGCACAATAAGTATGGCTGTTTTTGCATGATTTAGTCCCAATACAGCAGAGAAAGGAAAATTATTGCGTTTCATCATCAATAACCTGATCCACCTGCTCCCAATTCAATGTTTGTTCTTCAAACGGGCGGCGATGCATACGATGCGGGAGCACCATCCTTGACGCCGCTCTCAGATCTTCCCTGTTTACTGCTGTACGCCCTTCAACAGCTGCTATCGTTTCTGCTGTTTTAATCAATGTTATATCTGCCCGATGCCCATCAACCCCAAGCAATATAGATATTTTAGCGGCAAGAAGCAGTAAACTGTCAGAAACCATAACCCGTGGGAGCAATTTTATAGCCTGCTCTATCATCCCCACTTCTTTTTCCTGTTCCTCTTTCCAATCCGCAATAAACTTCTCCGAATCCGCCTCATATGCCAATCGGCGTTTTACAATCTCCGCCCTTTTCTCCGGATTTTGTTCTCCCGCAACTTTGACTGATAATGCGAAACGATCTAATAACTGTGGACGGATGTCCCCCTCTTCCGGGTTCATCGTTCCTACAAGAGAAAACTGCGCAGGATGGGAATAGGAAATTCCTTCGCGCTCTACTGTATTAATTCCCATAGCTGCCGAATCTAAAAGGATATCTACGGCATGATCGTCCAAAAGGTTAATCTCATCTACATATAAGATATTACGGTTCGCATCTGCCAAAATGCCTGTTTCAAAACTACGACGTCCTTCCCGTATCGCCAGTTCAATGTCCAATGTTCCCACGATACGGTCTTCTGTCGCGCTGACCGGCAGTTCTACCACTTTCATGGGCGATAATACTACTGGAGGTTCTTTGGTGTCATATAATTCGTGACAGCTGTCACACCAGTTTGTTTTATTTTCAGGATCGTCATGGTAATGGCATCCTTGAATACATTTTCGCGGCGGTAATAAATCCGCCAGTGCACGAACAGCCGTAGATTTAGCGGTCCCTTTTTCTCCCTGAATAAGAACACCGCCTAATCGGGGATTGACCACATTGAGTATGAGCGCCTTTTTCATTTCTTCCTGTCCGATAATCGCGGTAAATGGAAATACTCCCTGTCTTTTCATATGGCTTTCTCCTGTCTTTTTAGATACCGTTTAATAAAAAATCTTTTTAATGCGCATTCTGCTTCCAAACGCCTTACTTGTCCCTTCTTATTAAGCCATCGGGAAAAGCATCCTCCCCCGCAAAGTGAAAAACACTCACACATTCTGCACGCTTTCATAGAGTTCCTAATAAACGCTCCTACCTTCCTGACATTTTCCGGGCACCTGCCTGTATATACATTGCCCAATTTATATTCACTCTTTCCCATCAGTGAAGAACAGGCATAAATATCACCATGCACATCCACGAAAGCAGCTTCCCCATTCATAGCAAAACATTGAGGAAACTCATACTTCCCCGTCCTCTGCAGCATTCGCACCCGATCTTCCTGTGTAAAATGAATATGTTTTCCTGTAATTTCTTCCAACATATCCATTTTCTTTGCAGTCCTTTCAAGAGCTTTTTCCATTTGCTCGGCAGTGGGCGCATGTAATCCTTTCCCGCGCCCCTGCTCTCTGAGTATATCAAAACCAATCTGATGGACATTCCCATAAAAGTATGCCATATCAGCAATCCCATCCAGCTGCTCCACCGTATCATCAGTTACTACACAGGTAATTCCGGCCTCTATATTTACCTCTCCCAGATTTTGGAAAGCTTGAATCACTTTTTGCGAAGATCTGTCTCCATCTTTTGAAACACGCAAGCGGTTCATAAGTTCAGGACGACCGTCACAGGAAATACCGATCCCCACATTATGGTCAAAAAGCCACTTTCCAATGTCTTTCGTCAGCAAAGCTCCATTCGTTTGTATCTGCATCTGTGCATTCACATGATTTTTCTCTACAAAATCCACTACTTTCCGGATTAAAGGAAATTGCAGCAACGGTTCTCCTCCGGAAAACTGGAGAAGAAATTGATTTTTCGACACATGCGCTAAAGCCACTGCAGCTATGGCAGTTTCTTCAGTCATATCAACTGGATCCTGCTCTGAAGCATAACAATAAAGGCACTTAAAATTACATCGGCCGGTCAACGTGAGCACAAGCATTCGAATTGGTGGAATTTCACACATTGTCATCCCCTTCGCCTTCCAATTCTCCCTCAATGGATAAATACAGATTTTTTAGCTCCTTCATTGTCTTTTCCTTTGCATTCCACAGCCCCCTTGCTTCAGCTTCAAGAAGCGTTTCGGTAATACGCTGCAACGCCCAAGGATTTACACGTTTCATCCAGTCCTGTACCTTTTCATCAAGTGCATATTTTTCTGCATACTTTTCATACATCCAATCTTCCATAACCTCGCTTGTCGCATCCCATTGGAAACTGACAGACACCATTTTTGACATATCGGATGCTCCTTTATATCCGTGATTCATCATACCGTTAATATACTTGGGATTAATCGACTCCATACGAAAAATACGCTTTGCTTCTTCCTGGACTGTCCTTACTTTTGGACGCAGCCGATCTGCACTGTCGCCGGTATAAGAATGGGGTGCTGATCCTCGTATACTTCTTACCGCAGCAATCATCCCTCCATGATAGGCGTTATAATCATCAGAACTGAGCATATTCGTTTCATGATTATCCTCATTCTTTACGGTGGCATCCATAACGGATAACCGTTTTCTGAACAGTTCCGGAGAATATTCACCTTTTACCGCTCCTCCATACGCATGACCGCCCCATCGTACAAAGACATTAGCCAAATCATCGACGGTCTGCCAATTTTTGGATTCCAAAAGCGCCGACACCCCAGCACCATAAGTCCCCGGCGCATCACCAAAAATTCTGTATGCTGCATTCCGCCAAGATTCTTCATGTGTCATCCCGCTTTTTTCCATTAAGCTGCTTTCCTCGGAAATATGTTTTTTGATATAGTTGTCATCTTCCAATTCATTAAGATCTGCTGCCAGTAAAACAGCTTTATCCAGCAATTCGACAACAGTAGGCATTGTGTCACGGAATAACCCGCTGATTCTAGCGGTCACATCTATACGGGGACGCATTAATTCAGAAAGGGGAATCACTTCCAACCGTTTAACCTGAAGGCTTCCCTTCTCCCAAACAGGCTTGATTCCCATAAAATAGAGAAATTCCGCTATACACTGACCATGGCTGCGCATATTGGAGCCTGACCAAAATACCATTCCTATATTTTCGGGATATTTTCCTTCATCGGCAATATACTGCTCAATGACCTGATTACCCAATCTTTTACCAAGCTCCCATGCTGCTTTTGTAGGAAGCACCCTCGGATCTAAGCCGAAAAAATTACGTCCGCTCGGTAAAAGATTGACTCCTCCAGTGTGGGGAGATCCTGACGGTCCAGGGAGTATGTACCGCGAAGAGAGCCCATCCATGATATGATCCATTTCCTCCGCAGTCTTCCATAAGCGCTGAATCAGGTCATGACATATATAGGAAAGTATACCTGCCACCTTCTTCTTCCACGATTCATTTTCCTCGGATATACAAGTTTCAAGAAGAGCTTTTTCTATTCCTTCATCACTGAAATCATAGGCCTCCAATATTTTTATAATATTTTTAGTTTCATTCCGTATTCTTGACATCAGCTCACTGTAAGTGATTTGAAACCGGGGATGCAACTTTCCTGCGTTGCCAATGATTTCATCAACGGTGGTGTCATATTTTTCCGCCCATATTTCATAAATTGACGGGATTTCCCCGTTATCCAATCGCAGAAACTGGAGAATTTCATCGATAAGAATTTCTCCTTGGGGTGCTTGTCCCAATATATGAAGTCCCACATGGACTTCACCATTCTTCAATTCTTCAAGGTATTGATGAAGTTTTCCGACATATTCTGGAAAAGGCTTGTTCTCATCATAAGGTATTTCCCCGTCTAATTCGGCTTTTTCGGCAAGTTCTCTGATCATCGGCTCCAAAGAGCCTGCATTTTCCGGTTGTATTTGCATAAAATGGGCATACTCGTCCATCATCTTTTCCAATTCCGCCAGCTCATCATAAACACCCGCTTCGGCAAGTGGTGCCGGCAAATAATCAACCAGACATGCTGCACTTCTTCTTTTAGCCTGTATACCTTCCCCTGTAATTGTCATATGGTAAGGATAAATATTAGGCAGGTCCCCCAATGACAAATCGGGATAACTTTCCCTATCCAGCCCCGCTCCCTTTCCGGGAAGCCATTCCAGATTCCCATGTGTCCCTACATGGATAACGGCATCTGCTTTCCATTCATCACGAATCCATTGATAAAAGGAAATATATTGGTGAGTAGGCGCTACATAAGGATCATGATAAATCTTGGCAGGATCCATCCCATATCCGCGAGGCGCCTGAACGGTAATAAAAATATTGCCGTCCATAATTCCGGGAACCAATAAGTTTTTATAATCATCAAGCATAACTTTACCGGGAGCCTCTTCCCAGTCTTTTTCCATCTGTCGCTTTACCGATTCAGGAAATGTTGCAAAAAAGTCAATATACGCCTTAGAAAAATTTTTATTACATTCTTCTACTTGTTTATCAGTAAGCATGGATATATCATTTGTCGCATGAGCAGTTAAGGTCTTAATAAAACTCTCCGTATCTTCAGGAATAAAATCAACCCGGTATCCTTCCTTCTTCATACGCTGTAAAAGCAGGCGGATACTTTCAATAGAATCCAAACCGAATGCACTTCCGATGCTTGCGTTAGTGGGCGGATAATTATGGAAGATAATTGCAATTTTTTTATCTTTATTCTCTTTACTCCGCAATAACGCCCATTTTTTTGCCTTGGAAACCATAAAAGCCATACGCTCTGAAATAGGAAGATATTCCACCTCTCCATTTTCCTTCATATGTTTTGCCGCAACAGGCACACCATGAATAATTCCGTCAAACTCCGGCATGGAAATACTAATGGATATTTCCACGGGATTCATGCCTTCTTTGGATCTCGCCCATTCCTGTTCAGGCATGATTAAGGAATATCCTTCCAAAACAGGAATGCTTATTTTTTTTAGTTCCTCTTTTGTAATAGATCCTGATGCGGTAAAAGAAAATTTCAAGGTATTAACAATTATATCTACTGCCGGCCTCCCGTCTGCCATGAAGTAATTATGAAATACTTCGCTAAGCGTAGGCATTCCCATTTCGGAAACAGGAAGTCCGTTAGTAAATACGGCAATTGCATTCATGCCCTGCCTTTCACATTCACGAATAAACGCATTCTGATACTGTAAATCTCCCCATATCCACTCATCTCTGTAAAAAATCATCCCAACCGTTGGTCGGTCCTCTCTGCAGAACATTTTTTTATATCTTCTCAAATCGGTTGTACACAGTTCCGGCAGTCCAGGATGATATATTCCTGCCCAGCAGTAAGCGGACGGTTCTGCCGGCATCTCCCCGCCTTTATTCGTTATAAATTGCAAAAAGAGCCACAAGTTTTTATAATTTTTGATTCCGCTGTAAAAACTATACTGCTTAATCTTTTCAACATCCGCTTCACTTACTCCGTTCCGCGCCTCTTCCTCCGCAGATCCCGCAGCATCCATGTAGTACGGAATCGACTTAGCCGCAAAAAACGCCAGACATTTATCCCAAAACATCGTCCGGATAGTCGTTCCCATAAAACGAATCATAACTAAATCGGCATCGCCAAGTTGTTTTTCCCAGATTCTGCTCCATAAAGAAGTACTTTCTACTTTCAGCGTCTCATATTCCGCCGGAACAAGCCCCTCTCTTTTTAATTCACTGCAGGCTTTGCGCATCATAAAGAAACGACGGTCTACATTTGTTAAATAAATAACTTTCCCTTCCATTTATCTCCTCATATAATTAACTATTTAATAAAAATATGGTTATTCCCACAATTCTGGATAAACAGCTCGTGCAACAGCTTCAACAGAATCCGTTACATGT
>OHEV01000839.1_pt1 | contig 14713 bp, 16 predicted proteins | sample 1567331 | NCBI WGS metagenome assembly OHEV01 (sample SAMEA3879561, study PRJEB24766) | human gut metagenome | biome: human-associated habitat; feature: feces | place: USA | collected 1985/1987 | reverse complement strand
TGTGTCGGCGTATTTTACACAGGAATTTTCCATGCTTACCGGCAAAACGCGCCATGTTACGCTGCTGTGCGAAAACGCCCTCATGAACAGCATCATCGACCGCTTCGGGGAGGATGCTTCCACGCAGATTGTGGACAAGAACCACTTCACTGTGGAGGCGACCGTTGATCTCAGCAGCAATTTCTACGGCTGGGTATTCGCCTCCGGCGGGAAGATGAAGATCACAGCGCCGCAGGAGGCGGTGGACGGCTTTCAAAGGATGCTGGAAATCAACAGCAACCCGCCGGTAAAAACATCCCATCTGAAAGGCGGTCAGGCATAGATTTCAAAGATTTTCTCGAAAGGTGTGCATCTGATTGCACACCTTCTTTTTCCCCCCTTGATTTTCTCCGAGCTATGTGTATAATAGAGCTATCAGGAACTTTTGTTCCAGATAGGAGATAAGTACAATATGAGAAGCAAGAGCGAGGAGCTTATGCTCCGCATCCGGGAGTACATCGAAGGTTACTTTGAGCGATATTCCTCTGTGCCCACCGTTCGGGAGATTGCCGGAGCCATGAAGATCGCGGTTTCCTCCGCACACAGATACCTGGTGGCTATGGCGGAAAAGGATATGGTTTTCTATGAAAACGGTACGCTCTCCACGCCGAAGATCCGGCGGATGAACCCGGCGGTGAGCCCCGCCGCCATTGTCGGTTCCATCCCCTGCGGCTCGCCGGAGGAAAAGGAAGCCCAGGTGGAGGAATACCTGCCCCTGTCCGTGTCCTTCTTCGGCAAGGGGGACTTCTACGCCCTCCGCGCCTCCGGCAGCTCCATGACGGGGGCGCAGATTGACGATGGGGATTTGGTTATCATCCGGCAACAGCACACCGCTCAGGTTGGAGAGATCGTCGTTGCCCTCACCGACGAGGACAAGAACACGCTGAAGCGGCTCTTATATGACGACGACCGGCAGAGCTATTACCTCCACCCGGAGAACAAAGACATGGAGGATATCTATGTGTCCGGGCTTCGGGTACAGGGCGTAGCCACCCATGTGATCAAAGCCCTTTGACGGAGGTATTGCCCATGCAGAAAAAATATGTGTCCGTCAACGCGGAGGTGGATACGGACGGCGTGATCCGCCCGCTTCTTATCCGCTGGCATGACGGCAGACAGTGGGAGGTGACAAAGGTGCTTCATACCTGTACTGCTTCTCACGATGAGTTTGAAGGCGTCCGCTACACCGTCAAAATCGGTCGTGCGGTAAGATATTTGTATCGGGAGGGTCAGCGCTGGTATGTTGACCGCTCCCCATAGGAGGTGTTTGTGAGACATGAGGATTTTTTCCTATGAGGAACTCGACGAATTGGGCGAGGGCTTGATTCGCCAATATCTTGGGAAGGAAGCGGAGCGCACCTGCTGCGTGGATATCGAGGGGTTCGTTACGGACTTTCTGAAGCTGCCCCTGCTGTACCGCAGCTTTGCCGAGGAGGACAGCGACAAGATCGGCTTCATTGCGGACGGCGTGACCCCTCTGCGCGTCTACGAGAACGGGGCCGTTGTCCGGCGCGTGTATCCCAGAGGAACCATCGTGATCGAGCGCTGCCTGCGGCAGGAGCACGAAAGCGGCAGGCGGCGCTTCACCATCAGCCACGAGTGCGCCCACTACATCATGGACAGGGCGGTTCCCTCTGCTGCTTTCCACAGAGAGTTTGATAACGAGCGCATCTACTCTCAGGAGGACTTCAAAAACCTGTTCAGCTTTCGGGAGACGCAGGTTGACCGCATGGGCGCAGCCCTTCTGATGCCCCGCTTCATGGTTCGCAATGTAGTTTCCATGTACGGATGCACAGACCGCATCCCCGTATATGGGGACAGCGTTCTGCGGACGGCGGACAAGCTCCGAATCAAACAGATGGCCAACGCCATGGGCGTGTCCTTCTCCGCCTTTCTCATTCGGCTGCGGGAGCTGGGCTGTCTGTGTTACAAACCGCTGGTGGAGTACATCACGGAGGAAATGGGGCTGGGACAGGACGGTGGCGCAGGATGAGAAAATCAAGCGCTCCCCGTAAGCTCTCGCCGGATGTGTCACGCAGGCTGTCCGATTCCCGCAGGCAATCCGCCGCGCTGACACTCCGGGAGATCCACTGCCCCTTTTGCAGCTTTCTGGTGGAGAAGGTGTTCTCCGACGCAGCGGGACACAAAATGGTCTACTGCCGAAAATGCAAGTCGGAGTACCCCATCAATCTGGGCTGCTTCCGCAGGATGAAGGCGAAACAGGCCGTCTGCCGCCTGCTTTCCGGAAAAACAAGGCAGAAAAGATAAACTGAATACAAAAACCGACTTTTAATCGAGCAAGCGGAGAGAATCAGATTCGTTCTGAGGAGACTGCCAAGCGCCGTACAAAGTCAGACTGAACCAGTAAATGAGTTCGGTCTGCTTTGACGGCGCTTTTTTGCTGCTCGATTTCTTTGTACGGCGTTGAAAGTCCTTTCCCGGCTTGGCTCGGGAAAGGACTTTTTCCATGAAACGCCACTTTGAACAGTACATCTGCCGCTACCCGTGAGCTCCGAATTTTTGATTTCACCCAAATTCAAAAATTCAAAGGAGATCACGGCATGAAAACATTAAAGGAGTTCGATTACGACCTTTGGGCAATCGAGGAAAACGGAAGAAAGAGATATTTCGCCAGAATCAAGGCCACCGGCGAGGAAACGGAGGTCAGCCTTGAGGTGATGCGGCTGCTGCTCCGTCAGGAAAAGCAGATGCGCCGGGAGTACGCAAAACAGCAGACCATCGGGCCGGTTCTGAGCCTTGACGCCATCCACGACGGCGGAAGCATGGATGAGGCCGCGTGGCTGCTGGATACGCGGCAGCGCATCGACTCCGAGGTGCTCACGGCAGAACTCACAGACGCATTCTGCAAAACGCTGACGGACAGCCAGCGTTCGATCTTTACGGAATGCCTCATCGAGGGGAAAAGCCAATCCGCATATGCTGCGGAGCACGGCATGACCAGGCAAAGCGTGCATGACGCAATCGCACTGATCCGCAAAAAAGCAAAAATATATTTTGCGTGATACCTGACAAAGGGCAAAAAAATGTCCATTGAAAGGTGAGAGGACAAATCTCACCGCAAGGGATACGGAGATTCAGTTTTCTCAGAGCCTTGTGGCTCAGCGAACCTTGAAAACTGAATATCCAGGCATCAGGCACATTCCCAACGCTATGGGCTGAACCCCTGAGCCGCTTTCGTGAGTGCGCCACGACCTCGTCGGAGCGAGCTGCGTATCCTTCGCTTCCATGCAAAGCATGAAAGCTCAATCACTGCGCTGCTCCTCCTCTCCCATCAAAGTCCCTGACTTTGATGGGTACCCACATGAGCGAGCGATAAAACTTACACGATAAAAGCCGGGCTGCTCCCGGTGGAGGCGACGACAGGTGTTGGGGACAATGATACTTCCGTAATTCGCGGCCCGGCCACAATGAAGGCGGGGAGGTTCGATTCCTATGGAGCGGTGCAGCACACCGCCGTCTGATGCTCTCCCTGCTCTCGGGGCGTCGAGGACAAATTGAGAGCGTACATACCCGAAAAACCAAAATGACAAAGGACAAGGAGACGCAATATGAACGCACAGGACAGATACAACAGCGAGAGATATCCGGACATGACCTGCTTTCTCGCTTTGAGGAATATCGAAAGAAACGAAAGAAAGGAACGGAGATACCGCATGAAGGAAAACTGGATTTACCGCAGGGGCGACGTGTACCTTGCCAACCTCGACCCCTACATAGGCTCCGAGCAGGGCGGCACCCGCCCTGTGGTGGTTCTGCAAAACAACACCGGCAACTACTACTGCCCCACGCTGATCATCGCACCCATCACGTCCAAGGCCGGAAAGAAGCCGTCCCAGCCCACCCATTACTACGCAGAGCGCATCCACGGGCTGGAGCTTCCCGGTATGGTGCTGCTGGAGCAGATCAAGACCATCGACAAGCGGCGCGTGAGGAAGTACCTGGGCAGGATGACCCGGCAGCAGATGGATGAGATCGGGGAGGCCATCGAGGAAGCCCTCGGGCTGTACGTCCCAGAAGAAATGGAGGCCCCGTGATGAATCCCGTACTGACCATCGACCCGGAGTTCGAGGCGAAATGCCCGCCGCTGACAGATGACGAGCTTTCGCAGCTGGAAGAAAACATCTTGGAGGAAGGGCTGGTGCTCATGCCCCTCATCGTCTGGAACGATACGATTGTGGACGGTCACAACCGCTACCGCATCGCGCAGGCGCATCCGGGCATCGGGTTCCGCACCCATGAAAAGCAGTTCAGCAACCGCTACGAAGCCCTTTCCTGGATTTGCAAGAACCAGCTCGGACGGCGAAATCTTACGCCCCAGCAGAAGAAATATCTCATAGGCGAACGGTATGACGCTGAGAAAAAAGCACACGGCGGAGACCGTAAAAGTGGGCAGGTAAAATCAACGGTTCAAAATGAGCCGTTGGTCACGCCGTGCAGCATTTGTTAACCGCACAAAAATCAAGTGTCCAAATTGACCACTTGATTTTCAGGCATCATTCATCTGTTTACAAGGAGGTACTTGATGAACAACACACCTATCCAACAGCCCGTTCCCGAAACCGACACGCCGCCCTGCGTCCGCAAGACCATCGACAAGACCACCTACCTTGTCCGAATCCATTTCAGCGAGACGGCGAAAGAAACCTTGCAGGACAAAATTCTGCGTCTGCTCCGCGAGGAGGTGCGGAAAATGTAACCTATTTTTGAATTTGATAAAAAAGTCCTTGACTTTTCGTCTCTGGCAAAACAGCTAAGTCGATCAATATTTCCTGCGGTGCGCGCCTTGCGCCCTTCGATATCCAGGAGCTGCGGGAGATCACCATGTACGACGAGCTGGAGCTGGACACCCTGGGCGACCGGAAAACGGCGCTGTTTCTCATCATGAGCGACACCGACAGCACCTTCAACTTCCTCATTTCCATGATTTACAGCCAGTTATTCAACCTGCTGTGCGAAAAGGCCGACGACGTATACGGCGGCAGGCTCCCCGTCCATGTGCGCTGCCTCATCGACGAGTGCGCCAACATCGGGCAGATACCGAACCTGGAAAAGCTCATGGCTACCATCCGCAGCCGCGAGATCTCCGCCTGTCTGGTGCTGCAAGCCCAAAGCCAGCTAAAGGCTTTGTACAAGGACAACGCCGACACCATCATCGGCAACTGCGACAGCTCCATCTTTTTAGGCGGCAAGGAGCCCGGCACGCTGAAGGAGCTGAATCAGGCGCTGGGGAAAGAGACCATCGACACCGTGCGCCCAGATAGGGCGTTGAGCAAAGTAGTGTAAGGCACTACCCCGTAAGATAACACGGGAAACAACCTGCCTAACCGAAAGGCGAAAGCTGAAACGGGAACACAGCACGGCAGGAAAGCAGTAAGTCACCTAAAGATAACTTGGTGCGACTGAACTGCAATGTTAAGTGGATATGAGGCTTAAGTTGGGTTTACTGAACGCAAGTTTCTAATTTCTGTTATCGGTCAGACGGAGGAAAGTATCTGTAACCTCTGGCACACTGGCGATTGGTTATAGGTGTCAATCAATCGGTTATCAAAAAACGGTGTGCAATCTGTAGGAGAACCTACGGCAAGGAAACGAAAGCGGAGACCGACAATCCACATTTGCCTATGCTCAACGCTAACTGGGGATGCCCTAAACAGGAACGCCAACCGAAGGAGGTGAAAATTCGGCTATGGCTGTAGAGCCTGAAAATCCTGCATGGGCACGGAACGCCCGTAGTAGTCCGAGAGGGGTAATGACCCTCACATGGCGAAGGGGCGTAGTTATTGTGTACTAAAAGAAAAGTTGATTAGGGAGGAAAACCTCAAAATGCAACCAACAACCGAAATTTTAGCAAGAATCAGTAGAAACTCACTCGCAAATAAAGATGAAATTTTCACCAGACTGTACCGCTATATGCTGAGGTCAGACCTGTATTTTCTGGCATATAAAAATCTGTATGCCAACAGCGGTGCCGCAACTAAGGGTGCAAACGATGACACGGCAGATGGATTCAGCGAAACCAAAATCGCAAATATCATCCAAAGGCTCGCTGATGAAACCTATCAGCCCACACCCGTCAGAAGAACCTATATCAAGAAGAAGAACAATCCCAAGAAAAAGCGGCCTCTGGGAATCCCGACATTCACAGATAAGCTGGTACAGGAAGTTCTGCGGATGGTTCTCGAAGCGGTGTATGAGCCTGTTTTCTTGCCAGTTTCCCATGGATTCAGACCCAAAAGGAGCTGCCATACTGCACTGAAATCCTTAAAAATGGAGTTCAATGGTATGCGTTGGTTCGTGGAGGGTGACATCAAAGGGTGCTTTGACAATATCGACCACAGCGTTCTTGTAGGCTTGATTCATAGCAAAATCAAGGATGCCCGGTTGATAAAGCTGATTTACAAATTTCTAAAGGCTGGATATTTGGAGGATTGGAAATATCACAAAACCTACAGTGGTACTCCACAGGGCGGTATCATTTCTCCGCTCCTTGCCAACATCTATCTGCATGAGTTGGACAAATTTGTAATGAAGCTGAAAAGCGAATTTGATACCCATGGGCAAGAACCTGTCAGGACAGAATATCGCCTCCTAAGCAATGACCTCCAGAAACTTTCCTATCACATCGGCAGACGCACCGGGGCAGAAAGAGAACAACTGCTTTCCGAATACAACGAAAAGCGGAAGCTCATGCTGAAAATGCCCTGTACAGCTCAGACAAAAAAGTGCATCAAGTATATCCGCTATGCGGATGACTTTATTCTCGGTGTGAAAGGAAGTCAAGAGGACTGCCAGTGGATAAAGAGTAAACTTTCTGAGTTTATCCGTGAAACCTTAAAGATGGAACTCAGCGAAGAAAAAACACTCATAACTCACAGCAGCGAAAGGGCAAGATTTTTGGGGTACGATGTTCGTGTTCGCAGAAGCAGCATTATCAAGCATGGTGGGCCGGGCAAAAAGACAAAACGCACCCTCAACAATTCCTGTGAACTGTCTATCCCATTCGATGATAAGATTCACAGCTTCATTTTCGCCAAGGAAATTGCGATACAGAAACCGGATGGGAAACTCATGCCTGTCCGCCGTAAATCTCTTTTGCGACTCACAGATTTGGAAATCGTTTCTGCCTACAATGCGGAATTACGGGGAATCTGCAACTACTATGGAATTGCCAGCAATTTTTATAAACTGTGCTACTTTTCCTATCTCATGGAATACAGTTGCCTCAAAACCCTCGCAAGTAAGCATAAATGCACCATATCCAAGGTGGTTGAGAAGTTCAAAGACCACAACGGAGAATGGGGAATCCCCTACGAAACCACAACGGGGCAAAAACGATGCTATTTTGCAAAATACTCCGATTGCAAGGATAAGGCCAATCCGACGGACATCGTATGCAATGCTGCGGTGGAGTACGGATATTCCCGAACAGCCTTGGAGCAGAGATTGAAAGCAAAGGTCTGTGAGCTATGCGGTACGACCGAGAGCGATTGTTACGAAGTTCACCATGTCAACAAGCTCAAAAACCTTAAGGGCAAGCAGGCATGGGAGGTTGCAATGATTGCAAAACGGCGTAAAACGCTGGTTGTGTGCAAAAAATGCCATGTTGCAATCCACAACCAGTGAGTAACTACTGACCGAACGATAACAGAGCCGGATACATTGAGAGATGTAAGTCCGGTTCCTGGAGAGGGTGGTGCAAACCTACCATAGTAATATGGCAAGGCGGTGCCTCCCTACTCCACTTCAACACCGGCGAGAGCCGTGGACGGGAGGTGTCCCACAGCCTGAACTATCAGAAGCTGGGCAAAGACCTTGCCACGATAGACGAACTGGCGGTGCTGGACGGCGGCAAGTGCATCTTGCAGCTTCGGGGCGTGCGCCCCTTCCTCTCGGATAAGTACGACATCACCCGTCACCCCAATTATAAGTATCTGTCGGACGCGAACCCAAGGAACGCCTTTGATATCGAGAAATACCTCTCCACAAGGCTGGTGCCGAAAGCGGATGAGGTCTACGAGGTGTTCGACGCGGGCCGCGTCTGAGCGCATAAGCCCGCCGCCCTCATGCGGCGGCTTTTCATATAGATACGGATGAGAAAAGACGCTTCCTCGCTTGCAGGGTCGGAACGAATCCACGAACGAAAATTTGAAAGGAGAAGCCGGAATCGGGGCTGCATCGCAGCTTTCGCTCCGGCTCCTGCTGTATCCGCGAGATTTCAACACAACCAACACCCAATGATTCCGGCAACACAAATATGGAATTTTTCAACTCTGCTGTCGGCGTTCTCCAGACCCTCGTCATCGCCCTCGGTGCCGGTCTCGGCATTTGGGGAGCCATTAACCTGCTGGAAGGCTACGGAAACGACAACCCCGGCGCTAATGCTTGTGTATGATAAAGAAGCAAGCAACAAAACGATAGGCAGAAAGCCTCGCTATTTCGTGATAAATCAAGTTTTACCCTCTAAGGCTTGACAAGCTTGTGATGTTAGTGTATACTGTGCTTGTTTAATATACACAGTTAGGAGGCGGCAGAAAATGAATGTGGTAGTTTCCAATTCTTCTGATGTTCCTTTGTATGTTCAGATTAAGGAGCAAATCAAGGACGCTATCCTAAAAGGCGAGTTAGAGGACGGGGAGCTTTTACCTTCCATTCGGAGTTTCGCAAACGATGTTCAGGTAAGCGTCCTGACAGTCCGCCGTGTCTATGAGGAATTGGAGAAAGAAGGCTTTGCCGTCAGTCAGGCGGGCAGAGGCACCTTCGTTTCTATGGGCAATCTGGAACTGCTCAGAGATTCAAAACGCCGCATCATTGAACAGGATTTACAAAAGGCTGTTCATAATGCAAAACTGTTTGACATTGCAAAAGATGATCTGTATGCAATGTTGGATATTCTATACGAGGAGGATTAAAGATGGATAGTATCCTTGAAGTAAATGGCCTTGTGAAAAGGTATCCGACGTTTTTCCTTGACAACATTTCTTTTTCGCTGCCGGAGGGATGTGTCCTCGGCTTTATTGGAGCCAACGGCGCGGGGAAAACTACGACAATACGCTCTATTCTCAACCTTGCACACAAAGACGCCGGGACAATAAAAATCTTCGGATTGGACACGGTGAAGCACGAACAGGAGATCAAGGATCGCATCGGCATTGTCATGGACGGCAGCTATTTCTATAACGAGCTGTCCATGCAGGACATGAAAAGCATCATTGCGCCTGCCTATTCCAAATGGAGCGACGCCGATTATCGGTCATATATGGAAAAGTTCGAGCTTGACCCAAAACAGAAAATATCAACGCTTTCCAAAGGTATGAGAATGAAATTTGCCCTTGTGCTGGCGCTCTCTCATCAGGCCGAGCTTCTTATCATGGACGAGCCGACAAGCGGGCTTGACCCGCTTGTGAGAAGTCAGTTTTTGGGGATCGTCATGGACTACATGGAAAACGGCGGCAAGGGAGTTTTTTTCTCGACGCATATCACCTCTGATCTGGACAAGATCGCGGATATGCTCGTTCTCATTGACGGGGGCAAGATCGTTTTTCAGCAAAGCAAGGATGATCTTCTTGACACTTTCCGTGTTGTCAAAGGAAATGCCGCATTGCTAAACGATCAAAATAAAAAGCTCATGCGGAGCCTGAAAGTTTCGTCTTTCGGTTTCACTGGGATCACAGACCAGGCTGCGGAAGTGAAAAAGGAAATGCCGGATGTGTTGATTGAAAAGGCATCCATCGAAGATATTATGCTCGCGTACATTGGAGGTGACAACGATGATCGCTAACCTTGTAAAAAAAGACTTTTTGCTGGTAAAAAAGTCTATTGTGGGCTTTTTAGGAATCAGTATCCTTGTCCCCCTGCTTGCGATAATCCTTATGAGGAATACGGCGCAAATACAAGGTATAGGGATGTTCATTTTTCTCTATATGGTGATTTTGATGGAGCTGTCATTCATGCAGGCGGTTGCGACAGAAGAAGAAAAAAGCCAGAAAGCAACGGCGCTGCTTTGCACAGCCCCCTATCCCCGAAAAAGCTATGTTATCGCAAAATACATCTGCTATCTGATTTCCTACGGAGTGTGCGTCGCTGTTTATTCGATAATAGCCGCCGTTTATCCGAGACTTGATTTTCTGAATATCGCGGAAGCATTGGTTGGCTTTTTGGTAGGAACAATCCTCTATGGAGTATATACCCCTGTTGCAATAAAGTATGGAATAACAAAGGCTCGTCTTGTGTTCACCGCGGCAATATTGCTCATGTCTCTGGGGCCGATCCTTACGATTAAGGTATTCCGCTCCGATATAACGCTGATTCTGTCGTTCATGCAGAATACATCAGGTACACTTGTACCCATCATTCTTGGTATTGCCGGCGTGGGTATTTTCCTCATATCCATGATCGTGTCCATTCGCATATTTGCGAAAAAGGAGTTGTGAGATACCCGCCGATACCATAAGCAGGAGGTGAAACAATGGGAAGTGTTGTTCTGCTGTTTCTGTTTGCAGCACTCGCATTATTCTTGTTAGGCTGCAAAGAGGGCATTATACTTCTAAAAAAAAGAAATCGGATATGCAAAACCACGGGCAGAATCGTTGATGTATCCACGCTCGCCGCGGAAACCATGAAAGTATATAATTCCAAGTGGGCATTAGTCATGTACAGTGTGGACGGGCGCATGATAACTTCCCAAAATCGGATCGTAGTGCCGATGTCAAGCAACGTAGGTGATCCGGTGGATATTCAGTATGATCGAGATAACCCAAATGTCTTGATTTCCCAAAACCCGAAGCGGTTTATTGTTTTCATGCTCTGTTCTGTTATGACCTTAATAATTGCAATGGTTCTAAAAACACGATGATATAGTTCTATACGAGGTTTCAAGCCGTCACTTTACATTGTGCCAAAACTAAATAACAACCGCCCATCACAGCGGCAACAGAAGCAGTAAGTCTGAAAAGATTTGCTGCTTTTTTTGTTGCCCGATTTGGAAAAAGCAGGTCCTTTCACCGTAGTAGTGGCGAAAGGGAAAATGAAAAAGTTTCCGCAAAAGCGAGCACGCGGAGGGTTTGTAACTGTTGTATTAGCGGAAGGGAAAAGTTTTGCAAAACCGCCATTTTCCCATTCTGCTGAACGTACTGCTGACGAAAGAAACTGAAAGAGGCAGTATGCGGAAGTCACAGAGCAAGATTCTACCGAGGTGCCATAATTCGCTGTCCGCTCATTCTATCCCATCGGAATCTTGTTGGGGAGTGCCTTCCCCAAACCCTGCTTATACGGCTTGCGCCGCCGTTGTTCCTCTCGCTTCCGCAGTAAAAATATATTTTCTCCTGTGGCTAAGATTTCTCAAAAAAATGTCCATTGAAAGGTGAGAGGACAACGCTTCTGCCCTGCCGCCCCTCTGCCTTCCTCAGCAAAAATATATTCAGGGCGATACCTGACAACGGGCGAAAAAATGTCCATTGAAAGGTGAGAGGAAAAATAAAAATGTCCCAAAATCCGGAAGCATTACCCAACGTATAGTGAGAGGATTTTCTCCGCAGGAGACGCGACAGATTTGTTTTCTCAGAGCCTTACCGCTCAGCGAACCTTGAAAACTGAATATCCAGGCATCAGGCACATTCCCAACGCTATGGGCTGAACCCCTGAGCCGCTTTCGTGAGTGCGCCACGACCTCGTCGGAGCGAGCTGCGTATCCTTCGCTTCCATGCAAAGCATGAAAGCTCAATCACTGCGCTGCTCCTCCTCTCCCATCAAAGTCCCTGACTTTGATGGGTACCCACATGAGCGAGCGATAAAACTTACACGATAAAAGCCGGGCTGCTCCCGGTGGAGGCGACGACAGGTGTTGGGGACAATGATACTTCCGTAATTCGCGGCCCGGCCACAATGAAGGCGGGGAGGTTCGATTCCTATGGAGCGGTGCAGCACACCGCCGTCTGATGCTCTCCCTGCTCTCGGGGCGTCGAGGACAAATTGAGAGCGTACATACCCGAAAAACCAAAATGACAAAGGACAAGGAGACGCAATATGAACGCACAGGACAGATACAACAGCGAGAGATATCCGGACATGACCTGCTTTCTCGCTTTGAGGAATATCGAAAGAAACGAAAGAAAGGAACGGAGATACCGCATGAAGGAAAACTGGATTTACCGCAGGGGCGACGTGTACCTTGCCAACCTCGACCCCTACATAGGCTCCGAGCAGGGCGGCACCCGCCCTGTGGTGGTTCTGCAAAACAACACCGGCAACTACTACTGCCCCACGCTGATCATCGCACCCATCACGTCCAAGGCCGGAAAGAAGCCGTCCCAGCCCACCCATTACTACGCAGAGCGCATCCACGGGCTGGAGCTTCCCGGTATGGTGCTGCTGGAGCAGATCAAGACCATCGACAAGCGGCGCGTGAGGAAGTACCTGGGCAGGATGACCCGGCAGCAGATGGATGAGATCGGGGAGGCCATCGAGGAAGCCCTCGGGCTGTACGTCCCAGAAGAAATGGAGGCCCCGTGATGAATCCCGTACTGACCATCGACCCGGAGTTCGAGGCGAAATGCCCGCCGCTGACAGATGACGAGCTTTCGCAGCTGGAAGAAAACATCTTGGAGGAAGGGCTGGTGCTCATGCCCCTCATCGTCTGGAACGATACGATTGTGGACGGTCACAACCGCTACCGCATCGCGCAGGCGCATCCGGGCATCGGGTTCCGCACCCATGAAAAGCAGTTCAGCAACCGCTACGAAGCCCTTTCCTGGATTTGCAAGAACCAGCTCGGACGGCGAAATCTTACGCCCCAGCAGAAGAAATATCTCATAGGCGAACGGTATGACGCTGAGAAAAAAGCACACGGCGGAGACCGTAAAAGTGGGCAGGTAAAATCAACGGTTCAAAATGAGCCGTTGGTCACGCCGTGCAGCATTTGTTAACCGCACAAAAATCAAGTGTCCAAATTGACCACTTGATTTTCAGGCATCATTCATCTGTTTACAAGGAGGTACTTGATGAACAACACACCTATCCAACAGCCCGTTCCCGAAACCGACACGCCGCCCTGCGTCCGCAAGACCATCGACAAGACCACCTACCTTGTCCGAATCCATTTCAGCGAGACGGCGAAAGAAACCTTGCAGGACAAAATTCTGCGTCTGCTCCGCGAGGAGGTGCGCAAAATGTAACTTCTTTTTGAATTTGATGAAAAAGTCCTTGACAACTCGCATCCGGCAAGACTGCCAAAAGTATACTCGTTTCCTGCGGAGCAAGACTTGCCGTATTCGATATTGCGGAACTCCGTGAAGTAACAGCGTATGACGAACTGGAGCTTGATACGCTTGGAGACAGAAAGACTGCGCTCTTCCTCATCATGTCCGACACCGACGACAGCTTTAACTTCCTCATCTCCATGTGCTATACACAGCTGTTCAACCTGCTATGTGAGAAAGCAGACGATGTTTACGGCGGCAGACTTCCCGTTCATGTGCGCTGCCTTATTGATGAATGTGCGAATATCGGACAGATACCGAAACTGGAAAAGCTCATCGCCACCATCCGTTCAAGAGAAATCTCCGCTTGCCTTGTATTGCAGGCGCAAAGTCAGCTCAAAGCCATTTACAAAGACAACGCCGACACCATCATCGGCAACTGTGACAGCAGACTGTTTCTCGGCGGCAGTGAACCGACAACGCTTAAAGAAATCTCCGCTTCCCTCGGGAAAGAGACGATTGATATAGCAAATACGGGAGAATCAAGAGGTAAAGAAGTCTCCCATAGTTTGAACTATCAAAAGCTCGGCAAAGACTTGGCTTCAGTGGATGAACTGTCAGTGCTCGACGGCGGAAAATGTATACTACAGCTTCGCGGTGTCCGACCGTTTCTGTCCGATAAATACGACATCACAAAACACCCGAACTACAAATATCTCTCGGATTACGACCCGCGCAACAACTTTGATATAGAGAAATTCCTCTCTACAAGGTTAAAGACAAAGGCAAATGATACCTATGACACATACGAAATCACAGAAACCGCCGATTGAGCGGATTTTTTTATGTAAAAGTGAGGTGAAGTCAAGCAGGATTTAAACATTACAGACCACCGATTCGAGCAGAACCGAAAATTCATAATTGCCGTAAGTATGAAAAATTTTGAAACAGCAAATAGCTGAGAAAGGTGTAAATATGGATTTTTTCAATTCTGCAATTGATACTCTTCAGACTCTCGTTGTCGCTCTCGGAGGCGCGCTCTGCGTATGGGGCGGCATTAACCTGCTGGAAGGATATGGTAATGACAACTGAAATTCATAGATGAATTTCTGGCGCGAAGTCACAAGGCGTAAAACAGCTTGTAGCCGGCGGAGGTGTAGCACTCATCGTTATTACATTAATTCCTCTGCTTTCAGGACTCTTAGGATAAATGAAAACAAACCTGTATGGTGCGTCTCTCATGTAGGGGGATGCACCGGAAAGTGGGGATAAGCAATAGACGCAATAAAAGAATTCATCACGGAATGGCTGAAAGAACTGCTCGTTGCCGGAACGATGAACAATCTTACAGGACTGTTCGATACAGTAAACGAAAAGGTCGGGGACATTGCAAATCAGGTGGGGCAGACTCCGGCGTCATGGAACAGCAGCGTGTATTCAAAGGATACTCTGAATTAATC
>OHEV01000833.1_pt1 | contig 14775 bp, 11 predicted proteins | sample 1567331 | NCBI WGS metagenome assembly OHEV01 (sample SAMEA3879561, study PRJEB24766) | human gut metagenome | biome: human-associated habitat; feature: feces | place: USA | collected 1985/1987 | reverse complement strand
GGTGACCAGAGAGTAGGGGCCGGTGGAACGGGCGTGGATCTTATCGTCAACCAGATGGTGCAGCTTCAGGAAGTACACATAGCCCACGGTGACCTTGTTGTCGAACCGCTCGCCGGTACGGCCGTCGTACAGCCAGCTCTTGCCCTCGGGATCGAGGCCGGCAAGCTGGAGCGCTTCGGAAATATCCTTATCGGTCGCGCCGTCGAAGATGGGCGTGGCGACCTTCCAGCCGAGCGTCTTGGCGGCGTAGCCGAGATGGACTTCGAGCACCTGACCGATGTTCATACGGGACGGAACGCCCAGCGGGTTCAGCACGATATCAAGCGGCGTACCGTCGGGCATGAAGGGCATATCCTCCTGCGGCAGAATGCGGGAAACAACGCCCTTGTTGCCGTGACGGCCTGCCATCTTGTCGCCGACAGAGATCTTACGCTTCTGTGCGATGTAGCAGCGTACCAGCATATTTACCCCGGGGCTCAGCTCATCGCAGTTGTCCCGTGTAAAGATCTTCACGTCTACAATGACGCCCGCCTCTCCGTGAGGCACCTTCAGGGAGTTGTCCCGGACTTCTCTTGCCTTTTCGCCGAAGATAGCGCGGAGCAGTCTTTCCTCAGCCGTAAGCTCGGTTTCACCCTTCGGTGTTACCTTACCTACGAGGATGTCGTTTGCTCTGACTTCGGTACCCTTCTTTACGATACCGTCGGCGTCAAGGTCTTTCAGCGCGTCCTCGCCGACGTTCGGGATATCGCGGGTGATCTCTTCCATGCCGAGCTTAGTGTCGCGGGATTCCGTCTCATACTCCTCGATATGGATGGAGGTGAACACATCGTCCATAACAAGGCGCTCGTTGATAAGGATAGCGTCCTCGTAGTTGTAGCCTTCCCAAGTCATGAAGCCGATCAGAGCGTTCTTACCCAGAGAAATTTCGCCGTTGCGCATTGCAGGGCCGTCGGCCAGCACCTGACCGGCCTTGACGCTCTCGCCCACTTCCACGATGGGGCGCTGGTTGATGCAGGTGCCTGCGTTGGAGCGGGCAAACTTGACCAGAGAATAGTTGTCCACGGTGCCCTGAGCGTTGCGCACCTCGACATGGTCAGCGTCCACCTTCTCAACGATACCGTCGTTCTTTGCCAGAACAGCGGTGCCGGAGTCGGTAGCAGCCTTGTACTCCATACCGGTAGCAACGATGGGCTGCTGGGTGACCATCAGAGGCACTGCCTGACGCTGCATGTTGGAGCCCATCAGTGCACGGTTACAGTCATCGTTCTCCAGGAAGGGGATGCAGGCGGTAGCAACAGAGACCATCATTCGCGGAGAAACGTCCATGTAATCGACTTTCTCTGCATCAATTTCAAGGATCTCGTCGCGGCGGCGGGCAGAAACGCGGGGACGGATGAAGTGCTTGCCCTCGTCCAGCGGCTCGTTGGCCTGTGCCACAACGTACTCGTCCTCGACATCAGCGGTCATATACTCGACCTCGTCGGTGACGACCTGGTCGATGAGGCGGCCCTTCTCGTCGTAGGTCTTCTTGACCTTGCGGTAAGGAGCCTCAACGAAGCCGTACTCATTGATCTTGGCGTAGGATGCCAGATAGGAGATCAGACCGATGTTGGGGCCTTCAGGGGTCTCGATGGGGCACATACGGCCGTAGTGGCTGTAGTGAACGTCGCGGACCTCGAAACCTGCGCGGTCACGGCTCAGACCGCCGGGGCCCAGAGCAGACAGACGGCGCTTGTGGGTCAGCTCAGCCAGCGGGTTGTTCTGATCCATGAACTGGGACAGCGGAGAAGAACCGAAGAACTCCTTGATGGCTGCCACCACAGGACGGATGTTGATCAGTGCCTGCGGGGTGATGACGCTCTGATCCTGGCTCTGCAGGGTCATGCGCTCACGGATGACGCGCTCCATGCGGGAGAAGCCGATGCGGAACTGGTTCTGCAGCAGCTCACCGACGCTGCGGATGCGGCGGTTGCCCAGATGGTCGATGTCATCGGTGGTGCCGATGCCGTGGCCCAGGCCGTTCAGGTAGTTGATGGAAGCCAGAATGTCGGTCACGGTGACCGTACGGCCGATCAGCTGGTCGTGGTTGCGGCGCAGCATCTCCTTCTGCTCTTCCACATCAGAGGTGGTGTCGAGGATCTTCTTGATCTCCTCAAAGGAGCAGCGCTCGTTGATGCCGCACTCCTTGACGTCAAAGGAGAAGAAGCCCTGTGCGTCCACACAGCCGTTGGTGATGACCTTGATCTTCCGGCTCTCTTCCTTCATGGGATCATCGAGCTTCAGCTCGACCAGATTCACACCGGCGTTGTCAGCCTTCTCGGCCAGCTCGCGGGTGATCTTGGCACCAGCCTCGATCAGGATCTCGCCGGTCAGCGGAGCGACCACATTCTCAGCAGCCACCTGACCGGTGATGCGGCGGGCCAGAGACAGCTTCTTGTTCATCTTATAACGGCCGAAACGAGACAGGTCATAACGGCGCGGGTCGAAGAACAGCATGTTGATCTGGCTGGTAGCAGACTCCACCGTGGGAGGCTCGCCGGGGCGCAGCTTGCGGTAAACTTCCAGCAGGCCCTCTTCCTGGTTCTTGGTGGTATCCTTTTCCAGAGTAGCGAGGATGCGCTCATCGTCGCCAAAGAAGTTCAGGATGTCCTCGTTGGTGGACAGGCCCAGTGCACGGCACAGCACGGTGACAGGCAGCTTGCGGTTCTTATCAATACGGACATAGAACACATCGGAAGCATCGGTCTCGTACTCCAGCCATGCACCGCGGTTGGGGTTCATGGTGGCGCTGTACAGGTCGTTACCGACCTTATCCTTAGCATGGCCGTAGAACACACCGGGAGAGCGGACCAGCTGGCTGACGATCGCACGCTCGGCACCGTTGATGACAAAGGTGCCTGCGTCGGTCATCAGGGGGAAGTCGCCCATGAAGATCTCCTGATCCTTCACCTCGCCGGTCTCCTTGTTCAGCAGACGGGCGGTGACGCGCAGGGGTGCTGCATAGGTCACGTCGCGCTCCTTGCACTCCTTGATGCTGTACTTCGGCTCCTTATCCAGGCGGAAGTCCACAAAGCTCAGTGCCAGATTGCCGGTGTAGTCCTCAATGGTGCCGATGTCGTGGAAGACCTCTTTCAGGCCCTCGTCCAGGAACCACTGATAAGAGTTCTTCTGGACCTCGATCAGGTTCGGCATACTGATGACTTCGTCGATGTGGGAGAAGCTCATGCGCTCGGTTTTGCCGAGCTTTACGGGCTTGACTTTCATCATAAAATCAACCACTCCTTACTTTTATACTCTACGGATGTTGCAAAATGCAGGTCGAATTTGAGCAGACACACATAATTCGACCCGCGTCGAAGGGAACGTTTCGGCGTTTTTCACAAACTTTTCGGTTCAGTCCTCCAAGCTCGCTCCACGCAAACTCCCTTTTTGGCGCACTAGGCCATTATGTGATACTAATGCAGTATACACCCTAAAAGCCTTGCTGTCAAGCCATTTTTCGAATTTTGTCGGTTCCTCATCCGCAAACGCATCTTCGCCGTACATTTTTGCGGAATCCATCGTTGTGGACATGCCTGTTGTGAGCGATTCAACAAGCGCAACAACTCCGCGAATTACAGGCAGCCCCCAAAAAGTGCCCTTCTGCGCTTTTGAAACCTGATTTTTGTAACTTGCAACAATTTTCCCGTCCGCGCGGCGCACTGCCATTGCAATGCCCTTGTCGGATTTCATCATAACGCCTTCCATAACGGCCTGACCGCCGACAGCGCATTTTCTCATAATATCACACCTTTCTTTGTTATATTTCGTTATGTTTCGTTATTTTTTTGTTAATTTCAATATTTAGGAACAAACACTCCGAATAAATTTCGGCGGGGGAGCAAAGATTATTGCCCCTCCGCTTTGCGGTTCTTCCCGGATTTATGCCTTTGTCCAGCTTGTGCCTTCCTTCGAATCCTTAAGCGTAACGCCTTTTTCTGCAAGCTCCGCACGAATTTCGTCCGCACGGGCATAGTTTTTGTTCTTTTTTGCCTCTGCGCGTTCGCGAATGAGTCCTTCAACATACCGAACAAACTCATCCGAATGCTCTTCCGCAGTGTTCGTGCCGCCCGAAAGCAGATTAAGTGAAAGCACCCTGTCAAAATCCGCAATAATTGCACGTTTTGTCGCGCCGTTCACATCCGAATCCTTCAGAAGATCGTAAAGCACCGTCAGACCGAGTGAAGTGTTCAAATCGTTGCCCACTTTTTCGATAAAGCGGCGGCGGTAATCTTCAAACTGTGCCGCATTCGTTTCGCCCTCTTGAGGTATGCCCGCAATGCGGTTGAGCAGCCTTTCGTAAGCAGCTTTTGAATTATCCAGCGTATCGTAGCTGAATTCAAGCGGCTTTCTGTAGTGGCTTTGCAGGCAGAACATTCTGTATACAAGAGGGTCGTAACCCTTTTCCTGCAAAACGGAAACCGTCAGGATATTGCCCTTCGACTTGCTCATTTTGCCCTCGCGGTCATTCAGGTGCTGAACATGGAACCAGTGGCTGCACCACGGATGCCCGACGGCCGCTTCACTCTGCGCAATTTCGTTTGTGTGATGCGGGAAAATATTGTCCACACCGCCGCAATGCAGGTCGAGATACTCGCCGAGATGCTTCATGCTGATTGCAGAGCACTCGATATGCCAGCCGGGATAGCCGACGCCCCACGGGCTGTCCCATTTCAATTCCTGAGAATCGAATTTGGATTTTGTGAACCAAAGCACAAAGTCTGACTTGTTGCGCTTGTTTCCGTCCTCTTCAACATCGCTGCGCACACCAACAAGCAAGTCATCCGACGAATGCCCCGTGAGCTGATAATAATCCTTGAGTTTGGAGGTGTCAAAATAGATATTTCCGCCCGCTTCGTATGCATAGCCGTTCTCAAACAGCTTTTCGATAAGTTTTATGTATTCGGCAATGCAGTTCGTCGCAGGTTCAACAACATCGGGAGTTTTAATGTTCAGTTTGCGGCAATCGTCAAAGAACGCATTCTCATAGAATTTTGCAAGCTCCATAACGGTTTTGCCCTCGCGCTTCGCACCGGAGACCATCTTGTCTTCGCAGGTGTCACCGTCGCTTGACAGATGCCCCACGTCCGTTATGTTCATCACACGCTTCACATCATAGCCGATATAGCGCAGGAATTTTTCGAGCACATCCTCCATGATATAGGAGCGGAGGTTGCCGATATGCGCAAAATGATAAACGGTCGGGCCGCAGGTATACATGCTGACCTTGCCCGCCTCGCGCGGCACAAACTCGTCCACGCGCTTTGTGAGAGTGTTATATAAATAGAATTTTTCCATGTTCTTCATTTCCTTTCAAGAAAAACTTAAAAAAGTTTTGCTGCCGCACAGCTCAGTCAAGCAGCATATCGTTCTGTTTTATCCACCCGAGCCTGCGCATTATTTCGCTGAAAAGCAGAGAAAGCGCAGCGGGAGCAGCAATATGCAGCAGCAGCACGCGAAGCAGTATCGACCACCACTCGCTGCCGTTTTGAAGCATTGTCGTAAACGTTCCTATCTGACCCACAAATCCGCAGGTACCCATGCCGCCCGAAATGCCCTCGTTCAGCATTTGGAACACAGTTGTTCCGAACGGCCCGAGGATCGCGCTTGCAAGCGTCGGCGGAACAAGGATTGCAGGATGACGTAATATATTCGGCACCTGAAGCATTGATGTGCCGAGTCCCTGAGAAACAATGCCGCCCCAGCGGTTTTCGCGGAAGCTTGAAACCGCAAAACCGACCATCTGGCATGAGCAGCCGATCGTTGCGGCACCCGCTGCAAGCATAAGCCCGGTTTTAACATCCGGTGCGGCATTTGCCGTTACAAATATCATGGAGGCAATTGCGGCACTTGAAATCGGAGCCGTCAGAATGATGCCCATAACAACGGAAACTATGATGCCCATCGGAATCGGGTTCAGATAGGTTGCTTTGCCGATTATGTAACCGAGCCACTTCATAAATGCGCCGAGCGGTGCCCCGAGAAGCACGCCCACAACGCCGCCCGTCAGCAGCACCGCAATGGGAACAAGAAGAATATCAACCTTTGTTTTGCCTTCAACAAGCCTTCCGATTTCGATTCCGATAACGGCAGCAATATAAGCCCCGACAGGACCCGCACCGCCTGCGCCGCTTGTATAGCCTATCGCTCCGGCAACGACCGCAGCGCAGAGCGTCAGAGCTTTCGCACCAAGCCCGACAGCAATCGCCGCGCCGATCGCACCGCCAACAACAAAGCCGTTCTGTGCAACCTTCACAATCGGATCAAGAATGCCCGAAAGTGCGGGAATACGCGCAAATTGCGCAATTATCGTGCCGATGAGCAGAGAGGCGAAAAGACCCTTTGCCATTGCTCCGAGAGCCTTAATGAAGTACCTGTCCGCATAATGCTTCACGATGTTTCCGAAGCTGCGTTTCGTGTCTGCACCGCAGGGAGCTGCCGTTTCTTTCGAAAGAGGGATGTTCTCGTTGTTTTCCATTGCTTGCCTCACTTAATTCAAGTTGTTTTTTGTGTTTATATCCGCAGAACTTCCGCAAAAAGCTCCGCCTGATTCAGCCTTCATTCAAAGTTCAATCGATTGCGGAGCTGTTCCGCGAATTACTTTTTAACGTCGTCTATTGTGGGTTCATCATCGTCAAACTCGAACGCCGCCTTGGGTGCGCGGGGCGCGCCGCCTCCCGGCTGCTGCTGAGCTTCGCGCTTTGCGTTCTTGTCAACGTATTTGCCCGTCCAGATGATCGCCGCAACAAACACGGCGCAGAGCAGACCGAACAGAATCATGCTGACCGTTTGCAGCTTGCCGAAACCGTCCAAAGCGGAAACAACGCCCGCCGCAATCATGATGACAGCCGCTGCAAGGCAGCTTATGCGCATTGCCTTTTTGTGTTTTGCTTCCATGCCCTCTTTTACAAACTCGGCATCAAAGATTCTGCCGCGGCCGGAAATTGCGGAATAGAGCAGATACAGACCGATAACGAACATCACAATGTCGAAAAGGCTCACCGATTGGCGGTTGACATTGAGCTTTACAGTCTCTTTCAATTCGCTGCCGTTGGCGCAGGATGCATTAATGCGAATCTCGCCGAGAACGGAGGATTTCACAAACAGATAGCCGTTTTTTTCGTTGATTTCATAAGTGAATTTATCCGAAGATGCCGGCGTTTCCGAAAGGTTTCCGTCCTTATCCTTTTCAAAAAGCTCAACGGTATATTTAACCGTGTTGTCTTCGGCCGTGCCAGCTTTCGGTGCGTCCGGAGCGGCTGTCAAATCCGGTGCGGCTGTGTCCAAAGCATCGGAACCGCTGTCGGTCTTATCGGTCAAAATTTTATACATATTGTCTTCATAGCAGAAGAATCCGACCGCTGTGTTGACGTTCACCTGAATCGACTGCACATTTTGCGCAAAGGCAAGCTGCCTGTCGGCATATGCAACGGTTGAATCGTCCTCTGCATTGATGCTCGGCTGTTTGCCGCTGCCCATCATGCAGCCTGTCAGCGCAAGACAGAGCGCAAGCACTGCTGCGATAAGAGCCGCAATGCGCACATTGTGTTTTTTGTTTCCTGATTTCATATTGTAAATCCTCCTGTATTCTGCCTTTCAGACATTTTAATTTTTATGTTTAATGCCGCATTCGTTCCGTCTCTTCGCGGCACGGGGTTCACTGTTTTGTTTCTTCCGCATTTACACAGCGCATGAACTCATCGGAAACACGCATTGCCTTGCAAATCGCCAGCGCATCACGCGGCGGATTCACATCGCTTGCAACGCGATACAAGCCGTAGTCCATAAGCTTCGGCAGCACGGAAGCCCTCGAAGCATCGTTTCCCGCCAATGCTGCATCAAGCACGGCAGGTTCAACGTTTTTGAGCCCGATGACCTGATAGTGCATGGGCGCACAGCACGCAACATCATCGAAATGCGTTGTTATCAGCGCAAAACAGCCGCGTCGATTGTTGAAATACTTCACTGCCGCCCGCACAAGCGCCGCACCTTCGTGCGGGTTCGTTCCGCGCGCAAACTCATCAAGCAGAACGAGTGCGGTGCTTTCGGTTTTTATTTCGGAAAGAATGCCGTCAAAATGAATCATCTCCCCGCCGAAACTCGAAAGTCCGCCCAAGCTGTCCTCCATATCCTCACAAAGCAAGTGTATGCCGGCAAAATGCGGCAATTCTGCTTCCCCGCAAAAAACGGGGAAACCGCACAGCGCAAGCAGCACGTTCAGCGCAAGCGTTTTGACCGCAACGGATTTTCCGCCCATGTTTGCGCCCGTGATAACGGTTGAACCGGATAAAAGCTCAATGCTGACCGGGGTAAACTTTCGCCCCGACGAATGCAGCGCATCGGCTGTCTGCGGGTTAATCATTTCGTTAAGAAGAACCCGCTGCCCGTTTGCATAAACTTTCGGAATGCTGCCGCCCCTGCTGCACATAAGCCTTGCTTTTGCAAGCGCAAAATCGAACCTTGCAATGCTTTTAATCACCTGCTCCGCCTCGTGAGAATGTGCAGCAAAAGCTTTTGTCATCTCCGTGCGGATGCGCAGTTCTTCGCTCTCCTCCCTTGCGGCAAGCAGAGTTCGCTCCGCTTCAAGCCCATCCCGCCCCTCGACAGGATCTCGGCGCAGTTCGGCGTCAACCCGTTTGCGCTCGCGCCGAATTTTCGCAAGCTCTGCGGATGCGCTGTCGCTCACGCGAAAAGTCATTGCACGCATTCCGTCCGGGTCAACTATTGAAAGCGCGCGCGGCAGAGGGTGAATATCGATTTCATTCAGCCTTTCGCCGCAGGGAATCTTTGAAAATGCCTCCGCAAGCGCATCAAGCTTTATCAAAAAACGTTTAATTTCGAAGAATTCAACGTCTGTAAGCGTCATTTCGCGGCTTCGCGCGACCGAACGGCGAACATCTTTAAGCTGCATGAGCGCACGCTCGGCGGCGGACAGTGCCTCCCTTGCGGCATCGCTGCGGATCGTTTCCGCAAGCAGGCGAACGTTTTCCAGTTCGCGGCAAAGCCGCGCATTCTCTTCACACGGATACGCATGGGTATGCCGCGCAAGCTCCTCTCCGAAGGGGGAACAAGTCTGCAAATTTTCAATTATGTAGGCAAATCCTATCGCTGCCTGCTGTTGTTTGTCAAGCATAGTCTTATTGTGTCAATTTGTTTTTTATCATTTATTCGCGAAAGCGCAGGAGTATCGATTTTACGCGCACGGGTTTACTCCGCTGCCGCGCAGCCGAATTCGCTCACAACATCAAGCACCGGCACGCGTCCGCCGAGACCGCTGCACATGGCATCGTAAAACTCCGTTTTGTTGTAATGACTGCCTTTTGCGGAAAACGGGTTGACCGTCACCGCAAGCAGCCGCGTTTTGTTCATAACGGTAAATCTTGCACCTGCACGAACAAGTTTTTCATAGTTTTTATGCGAAAGCAGCAGCCTGCTGCCGTCCTCGCAAATAATCTCAAGTCCGTTCAGCGCACGTCCCGCCGCAATGAGCGCATTTGCAGCCGAATCCGGCACCCCGCCGCGCATCAAAACAGCCTCTGCGCCGCCTTTTCGAACAAGTTCCGCCGCGCGGGAAAGCTCCGAAAACTCCGTTTGCTCACCGCCATGGGTCCCGCTGCCGAAAAACACACCGTATTTTTGTTTGCATTGACGCACATATTCCGTCCGCTCCGTTTGCGGCAGCATCATAAGCTCCGCCGAAAAGCATGTATCTTCAACAGTTTTTCGAATATCCGGGGAATAGCTTGCACCCGAGCACAGTATTGCCGCATCACTGACAGCCGGCATTGCAAGCGATTTTCGGCTCAGCGCACCGTCGATAATGACCTTTGCCGCGCCGAGCTCAAACATGCGTTTTTTAAGCCGCGCAAGCTGCGCCGTCATGGACGGACCCGCAAGCTGAATAAAGCCGTCACTGCATGCACGAAGGATAATGACCTCTCCCATAGGCGTCGGCATTCCTGTTGTGTCCAGTATTTCCCGGGAAATACCGCTGTTCATGCCGTTCTTTTGCGCATCATTTCCGGAATCGGACAAATTTCCGCCCGCAAAAAGCAGCTTTTCGGCTGTTGCAATAATTGTGCCGTCATAAACGAAAATTTCGGGCTTTTTCGTGTTCGTCACAAGGTCGCTTCGCTCCCCGTCCCTTCCGATGGATGTCAGCGCAATGCTCTCGTCCATCCTGCGGCAGTCCTTTATCAATCGATTAAGCACCGTTGTTTTTCCCGCATTTTTGCACATGCCGATGAGCGAAACGGAACTATAAGGTTTTATAAGCTCATATAACAAAGCCAAACTCCTCCAATGGTATTATAGCATACCTATACCGAAATGAACAAGGGTAAACATCCCCTGCGAGCACCTTGTTTCATATATAAGTTTTTACATGCTCCCGGGTATGTCTGTTAAAATTTTTTCGCAGTTTTGCAACTTTTGCGTGCCCGCAGCATATTCTTGCAGAAGGGAGGGCGGCGATATGGTAGGATTCATCACATTACGCGGAAGTTTAAGCGGGTCGATTCGGCTTACAATAATGGGCAAAAGCACGCGCTTTGTACTGAAACTTCGTGAAAAACCCCCGCACGGCGGATTTACCGTTTATCTTATTGACGGAGAAGATTTTGCATCATTTCGGTTTTCCGATGACTCCGATGAGTTCAGCGGCACAGCCTTGTTTTCATGCGTTCGTGCCGCCGTAATTGCTAACTCCTTCGGAGATTTTATCGCGGAAGGCAGCATCGGTGCAGTGCGGCATGATTTGCAGGCCGTTAAGGCACGGATTCGGGCAACAGCCTTCTCGAAAGAGCGAAATGCAATGCAAAGGAACCGGCACGACAGCACTCAATGCACAGCTGATTTGCAAATTTCGGGACATTCAGCCGAAAACAGCAAACACCTTTCCGCCGCCGTTAGCGGAAGGGCGGGCGGCACAGAACTGGGGAAATCGGGGCAAAAGAGGCGTGACATGCGCCCAAGTGAAAAAAAAGCGATCGCTCCGAACTCTGCCCTGCCGCCGAACGGCTTGCAGTCCGCAAAATCTCCCGTTACGGAAGGAATCCTCGGCAAAGCGAAAGAATTGTTTGCGGGAAGCGGAATTTCCGCAGCAAACGGCAATCCCGCCGAGAATTCGAATCCTGCCGTTCACCGTTCCGATTTTGATGCGGATATCGGTGCCCTTTGCGAAAGCTGCGCCCGCTCGGACGAAAGCGCGGCCGAAAACCCGTTCCCGCAGCTTTTCCCCAACTCGTATTGGAAAAAACGCCAAAATGACCGCCGTCTGTTCGGCAAAGCTCGCGTTCGCGGCGTAATGTACGGCATCGTCGCCGTGCCGAGTGCAAGCCGCCGTCCTCCCGCAGGTCTTTGCGGAAATCTTCGCCGCGTTCGTTCAAACAGCGGCAGTTGGTTCTGGCTCGGTATACGCCGTGAATGAATTGCATTTTTCGGAACAGCGTTTGCTTACTTTCGGACTTTGTGCCGCTTGTGCGAACAGTCGGTAATCATAATTGCCGTGACGGTTCCTTTTACAGCTGTTCCGTCAACCGCATTTTCAAAAAAACGTTTATTTCCAACCGACAAAAACGGCAGCAAGCTCCGCAGCGGGGAGCTTTCTGCCGTCTGTTTTTAAAAATACGGTGATGAAAAAACCAATTTAAACCGATGCCTTCCGCAGGTTCTCAATCTCACTCGCCGAGCCGTTCAACTCTTCCGCCGTGCAATCCTCGCCGAGCATGAAAATTCCGCGTGCAATGCACATAAACGTGTTTTCATCACCGAACGGCCGCCCGACTGCGGTGTTCAAAAGGCTTTGGACAAGGCAAAGTTTTGCCGTGCGAATTTCCGGCGGCGCATCGATGATGCGGCGAACATCATAATCCTCCGTTCGTCCGCACGGTGCGGCGCAGCTGCCGCAATCCGGAACAAGCCTGTGCTTCTCGGCATGGATTTTTTCAACAGCCTCGGGAAGTTTTGATTTCAGCAATTCTGCCTGCGTCATCTCCGCCTCGGTTTCGCCGACCGTATCCGCCGAACAAACCGCCTCGGCAAACTGTTTCAGCAGTGAAAAAGCCTTTATCAGCAAAGCGAAAGTTCCTTCATCCGTGCGTGAATTCGAATCCGCCGCGCGAACAAGCCCGACAGCCGCCCCCAAAAGCTCCCCCGCACAGGGGACTTTGAGCATTGTTTCAACGGCCGTTGTTTCCCGTTCATCCCTTCCGTTTCTTTCAATCTGCATTTTTGTCATTGCGGCTCCTTTACAGAAAATCATTCATTGCTCGCTTTATCGGCGATTTTATAATATGCATCCGCGTGTTGAAATCGTGAACACTTCAACGGGCAAAGACTTTCCCGCTGCCGCAGCTGCTTTTTTGACGGCAAGTTCAATACCCCCGCAGCAGGGAACTTCCATCCTTGCAACCGTTATGCTCTTTATTTCGTTATTGCGGATTATTTCAGTCAACTTTTCGGAATAATCAACGGAATCCAATTTCGGACAGCCGATAAGAGTTATTCTGCCGCTCATGAATCGCTCATGAAAGTCCGCAAACGCATATGCAGTGCAGTCTGCGGCGATCAGCAGCTCCGCATCATCAAAAAAAGCCGCACGAGCGGGCGCAAGCTTTATCTGCACCGGCCATTGGCCAAGGCATGAATTCGATTCTTCCGCTCGTTTCGATTCTTCTTCCGTCCGTTCGGACCTTGTTCCGAATGCAAACACGGGCGTTCTTTTTCCGCCGGCCTTCAATGTGCGCGCCGCCGTCCCCGGACAGCCGCAGGGTGCCGCAATCGAGTTATGCGCCGTTTCCGTCTGTTTGTTCGCAAGCATTTTTAAACGCATTTGATTTTCGCGAACAGCCGCTTCATCATACGGAACCGCTTCGCGTTCAACAAAGCTTATCGCTCCCGCAGGACAGGCGGGCAGGCAGTCTCCGAGTCCGTCACAGTAATCATCACGCAAAAGTCTTGCTTTTCCGTCAACCATTCCGATTGCGTTTTCATGACATGCCTCCGCGCATTTGCCGCAGCCGCTGCATTTTTCCTCATCAATAACAACAATTCTTCTTATCATTCCGAATCTCCCTTCTCGTGCCGCATCTTCTTTCGGATTTGCTTTCCGGTGTGCCGCCTGTTTCGCTTTATTATAGCATAATCAAGGCAAAAAATCCGCTGTTTTCCGTGAATGCCGTAAACATTTCCCTTTTGCTGCCCACTTTTGCTGCATCTCGAATTTTTTCTTGCCAAGTCGGTCTCGAGATGTTAAACTAAAGCAATGTATTTGGCGCATAAAGTCAAAAGCGGATTCACTCCCGTTTTTCAAAACGATCTCTGTGCGAAAAGTTTTGAGCAGCGGTTTGAAAGCAGCAAAGGAGAATTTATAATGGATAAGCGTATAAGCAAAGACGAATATTACCTTTCGATCGCGGCAGCCGTTGCAAGACGATCCACCTGTCTTCGTCGTCAGTACGGAGCCGTGATAATTAAAAACGATGAGATAATTTCCACAGGATACAACGGCGCGGCACGCGGCGAACCTAACTGCTGTGATAGGGGCGAATGCTGGCGCGAAGCTAACAACATTCCCCACGGTGAACAATACGAAAAATGCGTTGCCGTACACGCCGAGCAAAACGCAATAATTTCTGCCGCACGCCATGAAATGCTTGGTTCGGTGCTTTATCTTGCGGGATTTGATTCCAACGGTGAGCTTGCCGCACCCGCGCCCTGTGTTATTTGCAGCCGACTCATAAAAAATGCAGGCATTGCAGAGGTCGTTTCCCGCGGTGCGAACGGGGAGCCCGTGCGCACGCAATACAATCGATATAACTGATTATTCTTTCTGTTATGTTAGTTTTCGCATGAGGTACACAAATGAGAATAATTAATCCGTCTTTTGAAATCATCAACCGCCCGAACGGGCATGAAGTGCTGCGGCACCTTGAACTTTGCGGACGAGTCTGCTATAAATCCGAGGATGCAATATCGGACGAATCCGCCGAGCGGCTTATCCGCATGATGCTTGAACGCGGGCATGAAAGCCCGATTGAGCATTTCAGCGTGAGCGTTCGCATAATTTGCGACCGCGGAGTTTCTCACGAGTGGGTTCGGCACAGGATTGCCAGTTTTTCTCAGGAAAGCACTCGATATTGCAATTATCAAAAATCAAAATTCGGCAGCGAGCTGACATTTATCCGTCCTTATTTCGCCGAAGAGGGTTCAAAGCTCTTTGATATTTGGAAAAGCTCCATGCAGCAGGCGGAAACGGCGTATTTCGAAATGCTGAACTGCGGCGCAAAGCCCGAGGATGCGCGGAGCGTGCTTCCGAACAGCCTTAAAACGGAGTTCATCTGCACGATGAATCTGCGCGAATGGCGGCACTTTTTCCGTTTGCGCTGTGCGCCCGCCGCACACCCCGCCATGCGCGAAATCAGCATTCCGCTGCTGCACGAATTTCAAAAAATGATTCCCGTGCTTTTTGACGGACTTTGCTGAATTTTAATTTGAGTTTTTTCGGATAGATCCCGTTCCGATAATTAAACAACCAAAAACTGCGCAGTGTTCCGAATAAACCCACTCGATTTGATTCAAGCGGGTACGGGTCCGCTGCGCAGTTTCCGGCTGCATATCGTTCACCGTTCGGACGTTCGTGTCCTTTATTCCGCATTCGGCGCGCTCTGCGCGGGCACGGAAAGATATGCATCGATGATTTCGCCGACATCCGCCATGCTGTGCCAATACTCTTTA
>OHEV01000830.1_pt1 | contig 14853 bp, 12 predicted proteins | sample 1567331 | NCBI WGS metagenome assembly OHEV01 (sample SAMEA3879561, study PRJEB24766) | human gut metagenome | biome: human-associated habitat; feature: feces | place: USA | collected 1985/1987 | reverse complement strand
AAAGCGCATTGATTGCAGGAAATACAGTTTTCAGGGATCCATTCCGGAACCTGGATGGCCGCGGCAGGACGTTCGTAGTGCGATGTGCCTGTGGTGAACGTGCCGTCTTCCCAGCCTTTAAATGTGGAAACGGGAAGATCATCTCCTTCCTGCCGGTTCATGACGTCGCAAACGTCTCTCACGAAATCGGGACGGTTTGTTTTGGCAATAAAGCCGCCTTCGGTCGCATGCGCCCATTCTTCGGGGATGGGGATCTCAACGGCTCCCGCGATACCCGCGTCGACAGCCGCATTATTCATGTCGACTACGTTCTGGCCTTTCCGCCCGTAGGAATGTTCATTGGCGTCTTTCAGGTATTTCACAGCATCTGCTTCGGGAATGATCTTTGTCAGATGGAAGAAAGCGGACTGCATAATCATATTGATCCGTCCGCCGAGACCGATTTTCTTCGCGATTTCAAAAGCATCAATGATGTAAAATTTCGCATGGAGAGAGGCCAGCTTCCTTTTCAGCGCTGCCGGAAGAGCGTGTTCCAGGTCTTCCGGTCGCCATTGGCAGTTCAGGAGAAAGATGCCGCCCTGTTTGAAGCCGCGGAGCAAGTCATACTTATACACGTAGGACGGGCGGTGGCAGGCGATATAGTCCGCTTTGCGGATGAGGTAGGGTTTGCGGATCGGATCGGGACCGAAACGGAGATGGGAAATGGTCACGCCGCCGGATTTCTTGGAATCGTAAGCAAAGTATCCCTGGGCGTACATATCCGTGTGGTCGCCAATGATTTTAATGGCGCTCTTGTTGGCGCCGACGGTACCGTCTGAGCCGAACCCCCAGAATTTGCAGGAAACAAGTTTGCTTTCTTTTTCGGGAACAGGAACGGGGGTGAGAGACAAACCGGTTACGTCGTCTTTGATGGATACAGTGAAATTATGGCGCGGCATTTCAGCTTTCAGATGTTCATAGACGGCCATGATGTCTTCCGGAATGACGTCTTTGGAACCTAATCCGTAACGGCCGCCTGTTAATACGATTGTATCAAGACCTGCCTCACGAAGTGTGGTTGCTACGTCTAAGTATAACGGATCACCGAGTGCACCTGGCTCTTTTGTTCTGTCAAGAACAGCAACTTTCTTTGCAGTCTTTGGAAGAACTTTTAATAAGGAAGCAGATACCCAAGGACGATACAGACGAACTTTGATTAATCCGACTTTCTCTCCTGCTGCTGTTAAGTAGTCGATTACTTCCTCTGCTACGTCACAGATAGATCCCATTGCTACGATAACACGGTCTGCATCTGCTGCTCCATAGTAGTTGAATAAGTCATAATCTGTACCAAGTTTTTCATTGATTTTGCCCATGTATTTCTCAACGATAGCCGGTAACTCATTGTAAGCTGTATTACAAGCTTCACGATGCTGGAAGAAAACGTCTCCATTTTCATGAGAACCACGCATAGCTGGATGCTCTGGGTTTAATGCATGCTCACGGAATGCTTTTACAGCGTCCATGTTGCACATTTCTTTCAAATCTGCGTAATCCCATTTCTCGATTTTCTGAATCTCATGAGATGTACGGAATCCATCGAAGAAGTTGATGAATGGAACTTTTCCTTCAATTGTTGCAAGATGAGCAACTGGGCTTAAGTCCATAACTTCCTGTGGGTTTGTCTCACATAACATAGCAAAACCTGTCTGACGACAAGCATATACGTCACTGTGATCACCGAAAATATTTAAGGACTGGGTTGCAACGGTACGTGCTGACACATCAAATACACATGGAAGCTGCTCTCCAGCGATTTTGTACATATTAGGGATCATTAATAAAAGACCCTGGGATGCAGTAAATGTAGTGGTTAAAGCACCTGCTGCAAGAGAACCATGTACGGCACCTGCTGCTCCTGCCTCTGATTCCATTTCTACGACTTTAACCTGATTTCCAAAGATATTCTCCTGACCTGCTGCGGACCACTGGTCTACGGAGTCAGCCATTGGACTGGACGGGGTAATAGGATAAATAGCTGCAACGTCTGTGTATGCATAAGCTACATGAGCTGCTGCTGTATTACCGTCCATTGATTGTTTTGCTCTGGACATTATTTATTCCTCCTTATTTAAATAAAAAACTTATGTCTTATCGACCTAAATCACATTTTAGCATTTTATTTGTCGATTATCAAGATTATGGACTGTACGAAATGAAGAACAATCATGAATTTCTTCTATAAGAAGTTTTAGTTGCTTTTCCACTGTTTTTCTAGTATGATACGAATTGGTGCATAAGCATGAAAGCACCGTAAATTCAAAGAGTCAGGAGATTTGATTATGATAAGTGCAAACAATGTAACTTTACGAATCGGGAAGAAAGCCTTGTTTGAAGATGTAAATATTAAATTCACGGAAGGCAACTGCTACGGTCTGATTGGTGCCAATGGTGCCGGTAAATCTACTTTCTTAAAGATTTTATCCGGACAATTAGACTCCACCAGCGGCGATGTGGTTATTACACCGGGACAACGTCTTTCCTTCCTGCAGCAGGACCACTTCAAATATGATGAGTACTCCGTTTTAGATACCGTTATCATGGGAAACAAACGTCTCTATGATATCATGAAGGAGAAGGATGCTATCTATGCAAAAGAGGATTTTTCCGATGAAGATGGTATCCGTGCCAGTGAACTGGAAGGCGAATTTGCTGAAATGGACGGCTGGAATGCAGAATCCGATGCTGCCATGTTATTAAATGGTCTTGGCATCCCGACAGAAGACCACTACACCACTATGCGTGACCTTCCGGGTGCTACCAAGGTTAAGGTGCTCTTAGCCCAGGCATTATTCGGTAATCCGGACATTCTGCTCTTAGACGAGCCGACCAACCACTTAGACTTAGATGCCATTGCATGGCTGGAAGAATTCTTAATCAACTTTAACAACACTGTAATCGTCGTATCCCACGACCGTTACTTCTTAAATAAGGTATGTACTCATATTGCCGATATCGATTATGGCAAGATTCAGTTATATGCCGGTAACTACGATTTCTGGTATGAGTCCAGCCAGCTTCTTGTTAAGCAGATGAAAGAAGCCAATAAAAAGAAGGAAGAAAAGATTAAAGAGTTACAGGAGTTCATTTCCCGTTTCTCTGCGAATGCTTCCAAATCCAAACAGGCAACTTCCAGAAAACGTGCCCTTGAGAAAATCGAGCTGGATGAAATCAAACCTTCCAGCCGTAAATATCCTTACATTGATTTCCGACCACAGCGTGAAATCGGTAATGAGGTTCTTACCGTAGAGGGGCTAAGCAAAACTATCGATGGCGTAAAAGTATTAGACAATGTATCCTTTATCTTAGGACATGATGATAAAGTAGCTTTTGTCGGAAGCAACGAGCTTGCCAAGACTACCCTCTTTAAGATTCTTGCCGGTGAAATGGAGCCGGACGAAGGAACTTACAAATGGGGTGTTACGACTTCCCAGTCCTATTTTCCGAAGGACAATACCGAAATCTTTGATACTGACCTTGTTATCACAGACTGGCTGACCCAGTATTCCGAGATCAAAGATGCTACTTATGTACGTGGTTTCTTAGGAAGAATGCTTTTCGCCGGTGAAGATGGCATGAAGAAAATGAGAGTCCTTTCCGGAGGAGAAAAAGTGCGTGTACTGCTCTCCCGTATGATGATTCAGGCTTCCAATGTCTTAATCTTAGATGAGCCTACCGACCACTTAGACATGGAGTCCATTACCGCATTAAACAACGGTCTGATTAAATTTCCGGGTGTTGTACTCTTCGCTTCCCGTGACCACCAGTTCACACAGACCACTGCCAACCGCATTATGGAGCTTCTTCCAAATGGCGGACTCATTGATAAGATTACCACTTACGATGAATACTTAGAAAGTGATGAAATGGCAAGAAAACGTCAGGTTTACTCCATGAGTGAAGAAGACGAGAATGATAACTAAAAATAGCTTTTAAGATAGAAAGCAGGTGTTCCAATCGGAACACCTGCTTTTTTGCTTTACCGAAAATTGCTTTCCTGTAACACACGTTTCTTGCTATTTGCATATATTATTTATACCTGACATTTACACCGTCATTATGCGAATCATAATTATTAACCGGTCACTTAGGTTGTCGTATTATAAATCTCTCCGGTATTATAATTGTAGGTATATGTACCTGTATTACCATATGTATTGCCCTTGGATGCTTCCCGTTCTGCATAATAATCTGCTAAAGATGCTTTTGCAGATACCTGATATCCATAGGAACCATTTCCATTGAACAAAGATTTTACCAAAGACATATCTGCCTTCTTAAAGGTATCCTCATCAATACTGAGTTTGTTATCTGTACCAACGGTAATTCCAACCTTAGAAAGTAACTTTTCATTGGAATCTGTAGTCCGAACCATGGAAGAAACTGCATTGAGAATTCCATTAGTATTGGAATCTTCTGATTTCTTCAGCAGGTTATTGTAGCTGTCTACGAAAGCACTTACTTTCTTATAAATTGCGTCTTTATCATAATCTGTTGTGGTATTACCCTTTGCATCGGTTGTTGTTACTTTGTTAAATACAGACTTCTTGGTCTTATCCAGTAAAGCATCGGATGCACCCTTCAACTCTTCCGCAGCATCTTCAATTTTTGCTAATGTCTTAGTATCATCCTTTGCAGTAGACGTTGAAGTCTTCTTGTTTGTCTCTACAATCTTGCTGGCAGAATCATTTCCACCATAATATGCCTTCATCAGTTTAAAATAGGAACCGGTACGAATTGCAGAATAATCAACAATATTAATCCCTAACAAACCGCTGTTTGAAGTTCTGTTTCCATTTGATAATCCGGAAAACAATGTGTGAATTGAATTCGAATCATAATTTGAAATGCCTATCATATAATCACTCCTTTGATATCTGATGTGTAACATCCTTGTCCCACGTCTGCCTATTGTTAATGCTATTATAGCATTTTAGGCACAGGATTGCAATATTGTGTAAAATTCACAACTTTTTATGTGATTTTTTTCATCTATTGTAACTTTTCACAAAGTTTTTATGGTTTGTTCATAGTTTTGTCATATTTATAGCATACTATAGAACCATCAAAAGAAACTCATGTTTTTAGATATATTTTTTCATAATAGCCTCGGCATCCGAAAGATGTCGGGGCACTCCTCATTTTAGGAATAATTTTTTATGTTGGCTGGATACCAATATATTTGATAACATAAATTACAGGATTTAACAGGTTTCTATGTCAGGCATAAAATACCGCAGTTCTAGAACACATATTTTTCTTTTTACAATATAAAGTGTCTTTCCAATGTTTGACAAACTATCAGCACGGTTCGTCAAAAGGACGGATGTTTGACAAAATTTATTAGGGGCACTTAGAATTTCGTATAGCAACCGGCAACGCCGGCACAGGATGTGCCGGCGAGGTGCAATCTGAACATGGATGTGAATTTGCACCGGTTGCCGGGCAAAACACAATATGTTTCGAAATTCTTAGTGCCCCTTATAAACTTTTATGTAACATCCGTCTTTGACGGACAGTGCTGATAGTCAGTCAAAGCAACGGAAAGACATTTTGTAATCAAGAAAAAATATGTGCTAAGAACTGCAGATATTCCATGCCAATTAACATAGAAATCTGTTAAATCCTGCAATTCTTTGTTATTCAACATTAAAATCCATCCTACAAATTCTCAATCTGCCAGTCTATCGGTGCTACTCCATGCTCTTCTAAAAATGCATTCGCCTGTGAGAAATGTTTGCATCCGAAGAAACCACGGTATGCCGAAAGCGGGCTTGGATGAGGTGCTTTTAATATCAGATGCTTCGGATTGGTAAGCATTGGAATTTTGCTCTGTGCCGGTCTGCCCCACAGCATATAGACAACTGGTCGATCCTGGGCATTGACCGCCTGGATAATGGCATCCGTAAAATGCTCCCATCCTTTGCCCTGATGGGAGTTCGCCTGATGTGCACGGACGGTCAGAACCGTGTTCAATAATAATACACCCTGCTTTGCCCATTTTTCCAGATAACCATTGTCAGGGATATAGCAGCCAAGGTCATCCTGTAGTTCTTTATAGATGTTCTGTAAAGATGGTGGAATCTCTTTCTGATCCGGCAGTACGGAAAAACTAAGACCATGTGCCTGATGTTCATTATGGTATGGATCCTGTCCCAAAATCAGCACCTTTACTTCTGAAAGCGGTGTCAAGTGCAAGGCATTAAAGATATCATCTGCCGGTGGATATACCACATGGGTGCTGTATTCTTTTTTTACAAAATCATATAAATCTCTGTAATATGGCTTTTTAAACTCGGCAGATACACTGTCCAGCCAGTCATTGGTAATCATTGCCATAGTTTTATCTCCTTACTGATACCCCGCGACCTGCAAGATAATTCTTAAGGTCCATAATTTCAAGTTCTTTATAATGGAATAATGATGCTGCCAGTGCTGCATCTGCTTTACCTTCTGTCAAAGCTTCATAGAAATGCTCTTTCGTTCCGGCTCCACCGGAAGCAATGACCGGAATAGATACATTTTCTGCAATCTGTCTGGTCAGTTCCAAATCGTAACCGGCTTTCGTGCCATCACAGTCCATACTGGTCAAAAGAATTTCTCCGGCTCCAAGCTTCTCGACTTTCATTGCCCATTCTACCGCATCAATACCTACATCAATTCTTCCGCCATTTTTATAAATGTTCCAGCCGCTGCCATCTTCTCTTCTTCTCGCATCAATAGCAACAACCACACACTGACTTCCGAATTTGTCTGCCGCATCACTGATTAACTGTGGTGTATTAATTGCAGAAGAATTAATGGAAATCTTGTCCGCACCTTCCCTAAGCAGCACTTTAAAATCTTCTACACAGCGGATTCCTCCGCCTACGGTAAATGGAATAAATACATTTTCCGCTACACGTCTTACCATATCTACTACTGTATTACGGTTATCCGAAGATGCTGTAATATCTAGAAATACCACTTCATCTGCTCCGGCTTTATCATATGCTGCCGCAATTTCCACCGGGTCACCGGCATCTCTTAAATTCACAAAGTTCACACCTTTTACAACTCTTCCATCATTGACATCCAGACATGGAATAATTCTCTTGGTAAACATTATTTCACACCTCCCTGTAATGACGCAAAGTTCTTAAGTATCTTCAGTCCAACGGAGCTGCTCTTCTCCGGGTGGAACTGGCAGGCAAAGATGTTGTCCTGCTCCACAGATGCATGAATAGTGACTCCATATTCCGTAGTTGCTTTTACAATTTCTTCATGCTTTGCCTGTAAATAATAAGAATGCACGAAATATACATAGGCATCCATCGGCACATTCTGAAACAGTCTTCCATTATTCTGTAAATGCAGGGAATTCCAACCGATATGCGGAATTTTCAGCCCATAAGTATCCGGGATTCGCACAATTTTTCCCTCTAAAAGCCCAAGTCCCTCTACTCCTTCTGACTCTTCGCTTCCTTCAAACATTAACTGAAGTCCGAGGCAGATTCCAAGGAATGGCACTTTTCTTTCACAGACTTCATGGATGACCTTGTCCAGTTCATAGCGTTTCAGATTATCCATTGCCACACCAAAAGAACCAACGCCCGGTAAAATCACCTTATCTGCCTGTTCAATGGTATGAAAATCTCTTGTAATTACGCTTTCCTCACCCAGATATGCTAATGCTTTTTCCACACTCTTTAAGTTTCCTGCATCATAGTCAATAATTGCTATCATAATGTTCTCCTATTCCAGTCCTGCTGCTGCAAGTATCCCCTGAATTGCCTTTGTATAATCTGTTCTCTTTGTCATCGCATGCAATTCTGCTGCCTTTTCCTCCGATACACCAAAATGGTCTGATAACTGCTGCAAAATCTGATTCTTCAGTCCTGCCATTTCGTCTGTTATCTCATATTCCTGAGCCAGGTCTGCGCCATCTACGCATCTGCCATATCCACGAATCAGTGCGTCTAAAGCCATCTCGTTTTCATTGATTCCGCTTAAGCTCTCATAAGACTGATATTCTCTCTGTATGGAAGCCAGCACCTGTGCCTTCTTATAGAAATTCTCGTCTTTTCCCTTTACAGAAGAACCAGCTATGGTCTGGAATGCTGTTACATAGGAGCCGCTTGCAAAATCATCCTTTGCCTGCTGCATGTCCTGTCCATACTGCAAATTGGAGCTTCCCAGCAAAATCAAAATAAGAATGGAAAGTGCCATAATAAAAATCAGAATAACCGGCTTCTTTGGAAGAGGCGGCGTACGGTCTATTTCTTTTGGAGGCTTCTCTTTCTTTACCTTTGGTGCCTTCTCCTTCTTCGCCTTTTCCTTCTTTTCTTTTTTCTCTTTCTTGCCCTTCTTACCGGCTCCCTCGTCTGCATCCATCTCTTTTAAGATTTCTCTATTTTCGGATGAAATGCTGCCAAGGCTGTCATCTTCTGCAATCTTTGTATCATCCTCTTCTTCATCCGGTCCAAATAAAGCGGACATAATTTTACTGAAGAATCCCTGTTTTTTTCTCTTTTCCTTTGCTTCCTTTAAATCCTTTAATTCTTCGATACTTCCAAGGCGTTCAAATTCATCCTGGACCTCACTGTCCTCATCTTCTGAATGCTCTAATTCTTCTCCATTTTCATCTGCTTTCAGCAAATCGCCGATATCGGATAAGTCAGCATCTCCGGATAACATATCCATAAGATTAATGGCATCATCATCTTCTGAAAGAAGCGGTTCCTCTTCCTCAGATTCTGTCTTTGATGCTTCCGGTATCTCCGCCGCCGAATCTTCATCCAGCGTATCAAAGAAGCCCAGCGTCTCTTCTTCCCCGGAAGCATCATCTTCCGGTGTTTTCGACGTATCCGGGTGTTCTTCCTCTCCGGAATCTCCAACCTTCTTCCGGACCGCATCCATGATATCATTCACATCTTCCATCATATCTGATGCTGCAGACCCATCTGTTGCCATATCTATGGTTCCTGATGAGATTGACTCCGAAGCTTTCTCGACATCGGATGTCTTGTCTTCATTGACATCAATATCTGCCTGATTTGATGCCTCTTCGTCTAATTCCATTTCGAATTCCTGCAGGAAATCATCTGCTGCTCCTGTTGCCAGCTCCTGTTCAAATTCACGCTGGAATCCTGTGCCGGAGTAGTCCTCGTGCTTCTTTTCCACCGGCTTTTTCTCCCGTTCTCTTGGCTTTGCAGCTTCTTCATTCATTGATTGAATCAGATTCTCGATATCCTTCTTATTATTTCTTCTGTTAGCATCTGAAACTGAATTCAGCAAATCGTCCAGATAATCTTCACTCTTACTCAAATTTATACCTCCATGTATCCAAGTTGCCTGTATATCTGCTTACAGGGTCTGCCACAACATCTCCCAGCAGATGCCGGACAGCGTAAAGGAAAGGGATGTGATGTAACATCACACCCCTTTGTCTGCGTTCTTTCCTTACTTTCCAGTCTGGTCAATCAGTCTGTCGATAGCCTGTACCAGACTTCCAATCTCCGGTTTAGTCAATTGGGCGTCTGCTCCGAGTGATTCACCTTTTCTTCTCATTTCATCATTTACCAGGGAAGAGAAAATGATTACCGGAATATCATGCATGTTATCGTTCTCTTTTACCAGTTTTGTTAACCGGTGTCCGTCCATCAATGGCATCTCGATATCTGTAATAATACAATGTACTTTATCTTTTACATTGCCGGCTTTCTCATAAGCACAAAGCTTGTCCCATGCTTCCTGTCCGTTCATATTGACATTCAGGTTGGTATAACCAGCTTTCTTCAGACAATCTGTAATCAATTGACTTAATAATGGGGAATCCTCTACGATCATAATCGGGGAATCATTACGGTTACGATTTTCCAGTTGCTCTACATCAGATACCTTAAGTCCTGTTTCCGGGCTGATATCAGAAATAATTTTTTCAAAGTCAAGAATAACAATCAACTGTCCATCCAGTTTAATGACTCCGGTTGATACACCCTTGTCCTGAACATTAATTGTTGCATCCGGTTTGATAATCTCTGACCAGGAGACACGATGAATTCCAATAACCTGATCTACATGGAATGCAATATTTAATTTATTAAAGTTTGTGATAATAAACAAACCTTTTCCTTCTTCATCCTGCATACCAAGGCATCTTCTCAGGCTGATTACCGTCAGCATGGTATCTCGTGGCATAAAGATTCCTTCCACACTCGGATGTGCATTTGGTACCGGGGTTACCGGCTGATAGGATAAAATCTCACGAATCTTCGCTACGTTAATTCCGTAATGATTATCCCCTAAAGTAAACTCCAGCACTTCCAGTTCGTTCGTACCATTTTCTAACAGAATATTTGTCTCCATTTATGTTTTCCTCCCAAGGTCATTTCTTAGAATATTTCTATTTCAAATTATAACATAATATCACATAAAAATGCACCGTTTTTTTACAATTCTCTAGATATTTTTACCATTTTATAGATTACAGGTCTTATGTACCGTGTTTTCGACTACTTCCAGAGAGATTTTACTCAAATCTTCCGGTGTACTTTCCGGCACCTCAAAGAGTAAAACCGTATCTGTACCACTTCCTGCTTCAATAGTTCCCTGATATGTTCCAAAGTCATTTAACAGAATTGTGACCTGTGCAACAGCTTCCACGCTGTCATTTAACGTCACGCGGAATGACACCTTGCGGCTTAACATATCACAAGCTACTGCTTCCGTTCCAGCATTCTCTAAATGAAAATGTAAAACCAGGTATTTATTTCCGGCATCTGGCTCTACCATATAGGATGAATTCTGCTGATAAACTGTTGCAAATTCCGCACCGGTGTACTGCGCATCAATGCCCGGTATTGCTACTGCATCGTTTAAGGACACACTGTTGTCCGATGCCTCATTCTCCGGAGTTCCTGTTGCATCTCCACCTTCTGATGGCATCTGCTCAGTGGAATCCGGCTGTTCCACAGCCTCGGTATCTGCAGTCTCTGTTGTCTCTTCACTCTTCGATAGTCTTACAATTCCATCCTGCTGCTTTATATTATACTTTGATACTACATGTGCTGCATAATCTACAATTGTCTGTTCTTCCTGCTCCGTTAATTCAATCGGCTGCTCTCCGCATCCACCTAATAATAACGCAGCCAACAGCACACATGCCGTTGTTTTTATCTTTCTGTCCCTCATAGGCACTCCTTAACTTATCAATCTATTCCTATGTTAGCATTTTTCCGGCTTTCAGGCAATAGTTATTTCACATTCTTCCTCGTTATCATCGCGATTGCTGGTGTCTAATTCTATCCAGAATTCCACACCATCCTCATGGTTAATGACTCCGCACTGCTGATGCATGGAATCCATAATTGCTTTTACAATGGACAGACCAATTCCGCTGCCTCCATAAGCTCTGGTTCTTGCTTTATCTACCTTATAGAATTTAATCCAGATATTATCAATGTCTTCTTCCGGAATCGGCTTTCCGGTATTAAACACGCTGACTCTTACTACATCCTGCTTACATTTATAAGAAATTTTAATCCGGTTTTCACCTTCCAAATGGTTGATTGCATTGCTCAGATAATTGGTTATAACTTCTTCTATCTTAAATTCATCCGCCCATACAAAAAGCGGCTGCTCGTCAAATTCCAGAATAGCTCCCTTCTGTTCTAAGATAATGGCATTACTGGCAGTTACTCCACGTATCAGTTCGGTGATATCAAACCGTTCCATCACAATAGCATCATTCCCAAATTCCAGCTGATTCAAAGTAAGAAGTTTCTTTACCATGCGGTTCATCTTCTCTGCTTCATCTGTAATGACCTCACAATAGAAATTTCTGCTCTCCGGATCGTCCTGCACACATTCCTGTAAACCTTCTGCATAACCCTGAATCAGTGCCAGCGGTGTCTTTAACTCATGGGAAACATTTGACAGGAAATCTTTTCTCATCTCGTCAATCTGTTCCTTCTTTTCGATATCTATCTTCAATTCATTATTGGCACTCTTTAATTCCGATATGGTCCGCTCTAAGATTTCCGATAGCTGATTCATATGCTCGCCCAACTGTTCAATCTCATTATCTCCCTTGACTTCATACTTCGCATCAAAGTCGAATTCTGCCATTTTCTTGGATATATCTGTAAGCCGCAGAATTGGGTTAGTAATACGGCGGGTAACAAAAAAAATGATAATACCACTCACTATTACCGCAACAACTCCTACATCCATCAGCAGACGATTAGACACCTGCGCACTTTCCTTGATACTTTCCAATGGAGTTCTCGCCAGCAAAAGATTACCATCTGCCAGGGTTCCCCAGAGAATCAGATAATCCGACTCCAGTCTGGTATCCTCTTTTTCTCCCATGACATAATTGTCGGTTGCTTTCAGTACTTTCATATTAAGATGCATATCATCATTCTGCACACTTGCCATGATAATTTCCATAAACTGCATCCTGAGATTTTCCACACCATTGGTAGAAGAACGCACTACTGTACCATCGGATGTAATAATTAAAATCGTCAGGTTACCATTGGAACAGATTTTTTCAAAATCTATATCATAATCTGATGTATTTAAGATTCCCTGTTCACTGGCCGCATTAATCTGCTGAAACCCATTTTCCAGCACTTCCTGTTTATAGCGGGTATAATAGCCTTCCAGCAGGGTAACATTAAGAAGCCAGCACAGTAATACCGTGCCGGCCACTAATCCAACGATAGTCAATGTAATCTGTGTTGTAATGGAATGCTGTTTTTTCTTATTCTTTGCCATATATCTTCCACCTTATCACATTCTATTGCGGTGCATCAATGTCCAGCTTATAGCCCATACCCCAGATTGTCTTGATATAATCCCCTTTTTCGCCCATCTTGCTGCGCAGCTTTTTCACATGGGTATCGATAGTTCTGGCATCACCGAAATAATCATAATTCCATACATGATTCAGAATTTTCTCACGGGATAAAGCAATTCCCTTATTCTCCATGAAATATGCCAGAAGCTCAAATTCTTTATAGCTCAAATCAATATTTTTGCCGTCAATTGTTACCATGTGGGCAGCCTTGTCCATTACAATGCCACCTACTTCCAGCACATCATCTTCCGTATAATTGCCGGTTCTCCGCAAAATTGCCTCTACCCTTGCCACCAGGATCTTCGGGCTGAATGGTTTACTGATATATTCATCCACACCAAGTTCAAATCCCAAAAGCTCATCACTTTCTTCACTCTTGGCTGTCAGCATGATAATCGGCACCTTGGAATACTGTCTGATCTCCCTGCATGTCTGCCAGCCATCCATTTTGGGCATCATGACATCGAGCAGGATCAGATGGATCTGTTCGGTCATGAGGATGTCGAGTGCCTCCATGCCGTTGTAGGCTTTTTTTACCCTGTAGCCTTCCAGTTCTAATAGTTTGCCGAGAGATCTTACGATTTCCCGGTCGTCGTCTACGACTAATATGTTGTATTGGCTCATCTCGTTTTTCCCCTCTTGGTTCTATGGTGTTTATCATAGCAGAAAAAACGGAGATTCTTTGGATAAAAAACTGACATTTTTCTTAAAATGTAATCCCCCATTACGTTTTCCTGCTTTTTTTACAAAAAAAACACTGATTGGTAGAGTTGTAAGCTGGTGTAAAAAAATAAAAACAAACGCATATAAATTAGTAAAAATGCCTGCCATAGCACCTGAAAATGTGGAAAAAGATAAAAAAAGTCAATATAAGTGGACAAAATACACAATATCAAACGGGGATTTTATTTGATATAGTGTAAATATCACAAATAAGCAAAGAAAATGCGTAATAAAAACGCACAAAACAACGGAAAGGATGGGGAGTATGGCGAAGGAAAAAATGAAAAAGAAAAAACGCGAGGAAAGACGCCGGGAATACACAGATGACGATACGGAAGAGGACGAGGAGTTTGTGGATGACTACGATGATGAGACAGAAGAGGACGAGCTTTTCGTAGAACCGGAGGAGATCGCCCGGAAGGCCCGGGGTGGATTTCATCTGTTGAGAGGTCTTTGGAAGCGAGGCGGCAGAGATCAGCAGGAAGAGGAGGCCGTAGAGGAAGAGGAACTGCAGGAGATCTATCCGGAGGAAGAGGAAACAACGGAAGCGGCATCTCAGACCGGGGAGACGGAAGAAGGAAATCAAGAGGAACCGGAGGAGACTTCCGCTTACGGGGAGCCGATGTCCGCTGGGGTGGACGAAAATGATCTGGATCAGTGGAGACCGGAGAATGCAGAGCAAAGGGAAACGACACAGAATGCAGCTGCTCCTATGAGCCAGGCGATGAAAAACACGCTGGCGGCAGCCGTGGAGAATGTGCTGGCCGAGCAGGCAGCAGCGCAGGAGGAGCCGGAAAAGCCCGAGAAGCCGTCTCAGTCAGGTCTTGGAATTACCCAGGATCTTGCGAAGGAGATCACGGCAATCTTTGAGGCAGAAAAGAGAGAGCAGTTGAAAGAGAGAGCGGTATCTGTTATGGATGATGCAGCAGGAAAGATCAGTGATGTGCCAAATCTTGCTTCGGATGTTCTTGGCCGGATGACCCAGGCGGTTCAGAGTAAGGTTGGAAAGACATATATTCCGATGGATGTATCGGAAGAACTTGGGGAACCTGCAGAAGCAGAGACAATAACAGTGCCGGCGGAGTCCGCAGAAGAAGAGGATATGACTGCCGGCGGACTGGAGGGCGTGGAGGAAGTACAGCGTCCTGTTGGCATGGAGGAGATTGTATCCTCCGGGGTGCTTCCGGTGAAGGAAGACGACGTTACCATGATCGAGTTGGACCAGATCATGCCGGAGCCGGATATAC
>OHEV01000824.1_pt1 | contig 14908 bp, 21 predicted proteins | sample 1567331 | NCBI WGS metagenome assembly OHEV01 (sample SAMEA3879561, study PRJEB24766) | human gut metagenome | biome: human-associated habitat; feature: feces | place: USA | collected 1985/1987 | reverse complement strand
GCTTTTGCGATGAAATCGCAAAGATTTGCGAAGATTTCGCGAAAATCAGCGATGAAACTGTGAGATTTTTACCAGTTTATGCTAAATAGCTAACATTTACCGTGCTCATTTTCGAGGGCCTAAGACACGACGAATTGAGTAATTGCACCCAATTCGTCAAGTATCCCAAATTTTATCTTGTACAACCTGTACGCATATTCAGCTCATCCAGATCAATTCCATACTCATTTTTGAGATGTGAAATCGCGTCATCGCCGGTTACATCTTTCCCAAAAACATCAGGCCATGAGAGAATTTCATCCACATTTTCCACAACGCGCTCAAGGCGTTTCTTCCGCCATCCTAGCATTTTTTCCAATGCGATCAAGCAAATTGCCACGCCTTGTTTTGCTCCGTCTGCCAATGCTACTTGATAAATTTCATCTCTCATTTGTTCATATGCTGTGACTGAGATTTTCACCGTGTTCCGGTCTTTCAGCGCCTTCATTTACAAATTACCCCGCAAGCAATAAATCCAACCCAGAAACAACAAAAACCAATGAAGGCGTATGCGATAACTTTCATGTAATACCTCCTCAATCATTCTGTGTGATCTTGATCGGCTGAATCATCTCCGGCAGGAAATTAATTTCATAATGATACGGATCAACATGTGCACCGCTAATGTCCTCTACCGTGTAAATTGTCCAATCATTCAAATAAACGTAATCAACTTTATATTCGTCTTGCCCGGTTTCCAGTGTAATAATAAGCTCATTATGATCGTTGTTAGAGATTGAAAAATATCCAATCACTTCCAGAATCGGTTTATCCGTTCTAGCATTGATGACGGATAAACGCCGTTCCACGTTGAAATAGTTTGCCTCTTTCTGCACGTTGTACGTTGCTCTTTCCGCTTCTGTGCAGCCCGTGAGTGATGCAAGCGCAAGGCTTGCTGCAACTGCTGTTGCAATAATTTTCTTTTTCATACTCCTGTACTCCCGAAGCCGTTGCTTCCTCTCTCTGCGATGTCCTCTGTGATAAAATCAGCAACTACTACCGGTGTAATTACCAGCTGGCCGATTCGATCGCCGTCATTCACCATAAAGGTCTCATGGCCTACATTTGTGACAATTGCATGAATTTCACCGCGGTAACCCGAATCAATTGGCGGAAGTTCACAGACGATTCCCTTTGTGCTCAAACCGCTGCGAGGATATACGCAAGCCATATATCCATCGGGGAGAACCAACCCGAGGCCTAAAGGAACCCTGACCGTGTGCTGTGGCGGAATTATCAAAGGTTCAGCAACATGCGCATGCACATCCGCGCCAGCGTCATTTGCGTGTGCTCTTTTCGGTAAATTTTCATAACCGTAGTCAATAACTTTGATCTTCATTTTTAACCTCCATAGTCTTAGGATTATACTTAAAAGCAAGCATACCGCTCATAAACCGGTCCAAACTTTCAGGATTTTGTAAAACCAGATTTATTAAATTACGAATCAGTAGACTATACTTTTTCGCACTTCGAGCGTCTTTTGTCAGACCATTCATTTTTAAAAAGGTCTTTATATCTAACAATGCTTTTTTATAGCCACCTCGGTACGAATCAGTCATTTTTTAACCACCTTTCAAAATCCTCCTTAGAATTCAGTTGTAAGTGCTCGAATCTGAAGCAGCTTGTTTTCCAAATGCTTCGCATAGCTGTCTGTACTCTTGAATAGCAGCGAGTCTACTGTCACATGGTAATGAGTAGCGACTGCCGCGAGAATGTCAACACTCGGAACATGTATCATTGATTCATATCCTCGAAGTGTATTTACCGACACATAAAGCGCATCTGCCAAATCTTTTTGGGTCTCATTATTCAGTCGCCGCAGTTCCTTCAAACGTTCTGAAAAATATTTACGGTTCATTTCTGGTAAACCTCGCAATCACAACAAATTTTTTCCGGCTGAAGTCATAGGCCATATGCCAATCAACCACCACAACTTTGCGGGATAACTGCTCCAACATCGCGGAAGCTCCCTGCCGAGTCATAGACTCAAAACTAGTACACTCAATCATTATTTTCTCCTCCATAGATCAAAGGGAAATCTTCCTTGAGAATGTCCGTCGGTGTAGACGTCCTTTTAATTGGCCGACGGCATGCCATTTTTCCTTCTTCGCACTTACCTCTTGTGCAGAATGGGCCGCACTCGCCAAACCATTCGGGCGAAACCTCATAGAGCTGTTCCCAAACTTTCAACATAACATATTGGGTTTCTTTCGTATTTCTCCGGCAGCTTCTCTGACGGATCATATGAATCCATTGATAAGGCGTAGCTGAAATAATCAAAATATTTCGCAGTCCCTGGGGCGCAAGATACCCTGCTGCATCATTGCCGGCAAATTCAGCAAAATATTTATAATCTCGCATGGCCTGCTGGCACGTTGCCAAATAGGCATCGACCGAATCTTGTCCCCTCTCCAAAATTTCATAGGGCACACAAAAACTATTACTGTCAGAATAATCAGAATACTGAAGAGATGCCGACATGAATTTTACTTCATTCTGATGTCTTGTGATTTGGGCCAAAAATCTACGGCTAGCACCAACTACCGCAACATTTATCACACCAAATTTTTGGATCGTCGGATGCGGAAGGCTTGATAAGGTCATGATAAGATTTCCACTTGCCGGCTTCTCGTACAGTGTTTGAAGATCATCCATATTCTGAATCTCATGGCCTCTTTGGGTCAGTCTTGCTGTAAAGGCCATCATTTGTCTGGCGTCATCAACCGCGTTCGGGTTCAAAATTTTCACTTCAATTGATCGCATTTTCTACCACCATCGCTTTCAACAACAACAAATAATTGATGCTGTCAGAGATTTTTTCTTCCCACTTGCCAATCGAATGCTCACCCTCTGCGCACATATCGTAAATTGATACGGTATGTTTTGCCATCATACCCGCCAAAGCCTGCATCGGGCTTTCATGCTGAAGTTTTGCTGCAACCTTGAACGCATGAAGACGGTCATTTGAATCCGTATCATATTCATGGCCTTTCAGCCCCAGCAAATCCATACACTGGGCAATCTGCTTTTCAGCAATTTCGTTAAATTCCTGATTTGTCATGTATTAGCTCCTTCCACAAATACTTGATATTTTTTACCGCTCACCCTTTTACTCTTGATCTCCAGCCCAAAATGTTTCTTAACCTGTTTTGAAAATTCAATATTTGACATTGGCGTGAAGCTATTCGCCAAACAGAATTCATTATACCGGCGATAAACTTCGCTCGTCGGCTCGTTAACAATTTGGATGTCTTCTTTGAAGAATAGCAAAATGGGGTTGTTTGTTTCCTTGTATTCCTCGATTGATTTTTGCACTCGCTTTGATTCGTTGAATGCCTGATTTTTAAGCACTCTCCGCAAACCATTGATACCCAAAACAATCAAATATTCCAGCACATCTTCCTGAATCAATTTATACTTGATATAGGGGTCATAGTCTGGATCATCCTTTGAAAATTTGGCATCAAACGGGATAATAATCAAGCGATCTAATACTGCGCCAGACTTATCTTTAATTCGCGGAATGTTATTTGCTGAAAATAGCAATTTACAGTAGGGCTTGAAGAAGAATTCTTTTTGGCCCTTGTTTTCACCCTTGATCCAATCACCGGAGACGATCTTCTTAAAGATCGCCGGGTTTGCAATAAAATCGTCTGCAATATCATCGCCAATGTTCGCAAGCTTTCCAAACAGTGAAGCACTCGAAAACCGGTCTCCCAATTCATTCAGATCAAGTGAAGAAGTGTTGCTGTCGCCCAGCAGCTCTTTCAAAACTGCCAAATAGGTTGACTTACCATTTTTCTTATCACCTGTAAGAATGAATGATTTTCGAAGCTCGTTGCGTCGATAAAAACAATAGCCGATTGCCTCTTCCAGCAATGCCCTGACAGAAGAATCACCACAGGCCAATTTGTCAAGAGTCTTGTCAGCAAGCTCGCTGTATGCGCTTGGATTGAAGGCGTGATTGATCTTGTTTGTTATAATAATATCCGGCGAAAACTCTCGCATTTTTTGTGTGTCCAGATCGTAGACGCCATTCTTAAATGCTATCAAATTAGCATTATTTGGTTTCACGTTGTCACGAATCAGAATATCCAAATAACTCATAACCTCAACACGTTTCGCTCGGTTGAGGTTTGGAATATGCTGAATCATTGCCGCCTCAATTTCGGGCTGGCCTTCAACATATATTCCGTCTCGGTAAATATGTAGTTGGTTATTGATCCTGACAATATGGTTATTGCTCTTGAGATATAGCGCAAACTTATCAAAAAGAAATTTACCTTTCTCAAAGAAAATCGGCTTTTGGAAGGCGTCATCTCTGAGAATCGTCTGCAATTCATCTTCATCTAGGCTATCCGGCAAAACATACTTATTGATTAGTTCGATTGTGGTTCTTGCCTCATCGACAGAAAACCCGTTGCTTTGCAACGTCAAAATATAGTTGAATAGAGATTGATTCCTTCCGTCTCCCGCTCCCATTGCCAAAAAGTCTTGTCTTGTTTTGACCGGGGTAAACCATTTTGGAATCACTTCATATTCTTCACCGTCAAAAATGTCATAGATGATCTCTCGCTCTTTACCGTCATATTTCAGAATTTCATAACTGTTGCGGCTGCCAATCTTAATATCGGCAGTCAAACCGCACGCAAGTTTGGTTTTAATTTTGTTTGTTTCTACTGAATCATTTACAAATACAAAATGTTTTCCACGTGAAGTCGCATACACCCGGCATTTCAGCTGCCGCTCCTTCACCATATCCAACATTATCTCGGATTGTTCAAAGTCATCAATATCAATCAAAATAACATTTTCTGCTAATATACCGGCGAACTCCGATAAATTCCTGACGTCTCTATAACTTTTTAACTCAGAAGCGCTCTTATTTTTGAATTGCATCATACATTTTTTATCGCGAGTTGGGACGTATCCCTTAAACAAATTCATTTCGTCACACCTTTTTTACAGTCTGCACATTTTGTTGACATTCCGCGCCTCAAATTGTCCCCGCGAACTCGTTTGACTGTTCCACATAATTCGCATTCACACCACCAATAAGCGCGTTGCTTTTTATCTAAATGCGAAAAACTTATCACATGCCAATACCCGCACTGTTTTCCCGTCATGTCTATAATATTCATGCGATCACCCCGAACTGTTCCAGCCTCTCTTTTGCCAAATTTATATACCATTGCTTATCTAGCTTTCGCGGGACGGGTTTCCCGTTTACATTTCCGTTATCGATGAAACATCGCTCCGGCGTGTTTGCAAATTTTTCAATTGTTGCGCCTTCTGTTTTTTGCTTACCAATATAAGAATCAGACTCTCGCCGGCTTGCAAACACTCTGAAGCATTTTTCGGTGTAGCTTGTTCTGTTATGCCAAACACACTTATATTTACCAGTGAGTTTTACAATTTTTTGAAACATAACCAGCTCATTGCATTCGCAGATCGTCTTTTCAATTGGTGTTCCGCTTTTCATGAATTCGACTATTGCCTTGTTAACAATTGGCAAATCAAAATCCAGAGGGCCAAGAGATTTGGTATATGCGCCTTTTGTTTTCACGCTTCCATCTTCTGCAACAATTAAATAATTGTTAACATCCTTTTGGAACACCTTTGTATATAGATCAAATCCCATTCGCATGCCGGTTCGTTGTTCCCATTCCCAAACTATATCGTCTATTTTTTCGTAGTCGTCAATTGATCGCAGCTTGATAAGAATACCATCAGTATTTGACTGAACCAGCATCTCAATATGAGGTTCGAGCTTTTCAATCAGATCCAACAATAGCAATTGGCCATTTACGGTAATTGCATTATTATCCCGCGGATCATATAAAGGCGAATACGGGTCTTTCAGCTGTCCAGAAATTGCATTATCTGCAATCTTATATGGTAATCTGGCTTTTTTGTCGATTTTCTTAAGTCGCAGGTTTTCCCCATGTATCTTTTCGAAATTCTCAGGGTTTCCCATATTGCGATACCCAAATTTATATTTGAGCTGCAAACTGGGGTAATAGGCTGTAACATCTGCCATCAAAAAAATTCCTTCGCCATAGTAGGGGGTTGCTTTAATAGATTTCTTGCCCGATGAAGCAGTCTTGATTATTCCCGGGGCTCCGTGTAAACCTCCCCATGCGAACGTGTGGGGAATGCCGGCAACCTCAACTATTTGATTTTTCTTATAGTCGCGGTTGTTAGGATCAAGATACCAATCTGCAATATATTTATATTTGGACAGTCTCAGCGTTGGGACAATCTCAAAATCAAATTCATCATGGTAATGAACACCGCGGCCGCCTAAAATTTGGGCAACCCGCTGTGCGCCAGTTTTCCCCATGAATTTCAATGGAAGTTTGAAAATTTTCACCAACCCCATCGCAGCATCAAACTCTTCTTTTCTATTAAGAAATACCTCAATAGTTTGCTCTACGTCGTGCTTGCAATATTTAATTGTTTCGCGGATTTCTTCGGTTGTTAGTTTCCGATCAATATCGAATGGTACACCAGTTTCTTGAATATCATTACCCATGAAGCCTTCCAAAGATTTGAGGCCTCCATCATTCTTTAGCATGACATCAAAATTTATCATCGGCACTTTATTCATTAAAGAGCTATATTGCCAACCGCCTTTATTCTTAACGATCATATAATCAGAAACTTCTTTTGGATCAAAACCGCAAAGAATCGCCTTCATGATATACTGGTCATACCGTCGATTATTGTACCCAACCCAAATTTCTTTCTTGTGGGATTCATAATACTCTTTCAACTTTTCCGGATCGTTAACAATAATTGTCTCCGATCTTTCTACTGGGTTGATAATTACCACAAGCCAATCTTCTTTGAATACCTCAAAATCGTAAAAATTTAGCATTTTTCTTTGCCTTTCTAAAAAGGGAAACCACGCCCCTTTTGTCTGCCGCACCCATTTCACGCATATCTCTTGCAGCGTTCCCGTAACTTTTCAAAAAGTACCAGAAATTGAAAAGTTACACGTACTTTTTAGTTAATCAAGTTCAAAAACCTCTGTAATTTCAAAGGTATTGAAACCCTTGTTTTCGCCGTACTTCAGAGCATATTCAAAATTACCGTCAGCTGCCTCGTAAACGTCTGCGAGAAGTTCTGCATACTGAGAATAAGATTCAAAGTGAATGTCAACATCAGTCTCCAGGCTCTTGAGCAGCTCATCCACAATGTGAATCTGGAAGCCTCGAGTGATAACCTGATTCATGAAAATCAGAGAACCCTTATACTCACCACTGATGACCTTAAACCAAACCTTCACCATCGGGTCACCCTTCTTGGATTCACTGAGTTCCAACTTCTTGATGGCCACCTCATATGTGCCGAGGGGTACTTCCTTGAAGTCGTTGTTGGCGCTCTCTTCAATGTCCTGCTTCAGGCCTTCCAAATCTACCTGCTTATCAAATTTGCTGAAATCCATATGTAAATTCCTCCATTAGTAAATAAATTTGCTTGCATACATATCCGCAGTATGCGTAAATAAAACGTTTGGATATTTCTTGATCGCGAGATCAAACTGTTTCCAATTTTCAGTCTCATATGCTCCCATATGGTAACGGATGCACATGATTTCTTCCTCTGTCAATGTCATGAATTGACTCAGCAGCATAATCGATTTTTCGCCATGACCTTTCAAAAGAACATCTTCATCATGTTCATAGCCATCCTCAGTCTGAGTATACTGATCGACTTTACACAAATCATGGAACATTCCCACGATATATGGAGAGCGTTCCTTCTGCCACTGCAAACCCAGCTTTTTAGTGAAATCTACCAAAGTATCAGCCACTGCTACTGAGTGCATATACAGACCGCCCTCGCAAGCCCCATGATATTTTGTAGATGCTGGAGCGGTTAAAAAATCGTTATCAAACACCAGCCAATCATGAAACTTCTGCGAGATGAAACCTTTAGCTAAAAGATCAGTCAGCTTGATCATTTTTTCACCGCCTATTCAACAATGATTGTGCGTACTTCGTCCAGATTATAGAATGCAATCCAGATTCTATTTTTCATCACAATGAAAAACTTTCCATCATAGGTGTAGTCATCCCATTCGTCCTTTTCCCACTCTGCGAAATTTCCGTCTTTCATCGTGACAGTGATTTTTTCAAGATTCATTCTGCACGCTTCTTTCTGGTTCTGCGCTTCGGCTTTTCTTCGGCGGGTTCACTGGCGGTGCTTTCCTTGGTTTCAGTGTCGTCTACCGCTTCAGAAGAATCAACAGCGCTTTCGTTCTCAGGTTCAGCGCTTTCCTTTCCAGGCGATTCGCTCTCCTTCTCAGCAGTTCCACGTGTAGTTGTTTTAACCGGTTCATTGGTTTTCTCCTTTGGCTTTACACCAGCATTTGCCGATTCGGTAGCTTCTTCATAAACTTCCATCAAGTCCTCATATGTACAAGGAATTTCCTTACCGGTAACATTCAGACGGCCACCACCGAAGATCACGCTATCAGTCTTGAAGCTGATTGTTCTTGTGTTGTCATCCTTGACAATAATTCTTGCAACGATGTCAACCATGCCGGCCAACTTTGTGGCAATAGCTTCCTGAATATTCGGCGCAATCCGTGTAATCTGTTCGCCGCTCTTTTTGGTGATGTTCTTGCTGATGTCCTCATGTGAGCAAATGATAATATTGTCATAGTCAAGATTGAAGAACCGGCGCATTGTGGAGAGGTACTCGGTCTTGATAATATCCCAACCCTTACCAAAGCCGCTGTCAGATTCATGCTGGATTCCCATCTTGTCATACATATACAAGCGGCACATCTCGCGGGTGTCTTCTACCAAATCCAGAGAAATAGTCTTGAAGTCATTCTGCTTCTTTTCCAGTTCGTCAAGAGTTTCCTTGAAAACTTCCCATGCAAACTTTCGATTGGTAACACGGCCAGTGACGGTTACTTCATCCTTGATGTGTACATACGGAGCCGTTACGTTTCTAACGTTTCCGTCAGTCGTAAGGATCAGAGGATCGGGAAATTTGTCTGTCAAGCAAGTCTTGCCGGCAAACGGCTGAGCGTACAGCCAAATCTTTTTCTTTGTGGACACATTAATGTGCCGCCGTTCATTCTTCGGGAGATTCATGTAATCAATTCCTTTCTCACAATAAGGTTGGTATTCGCACCAATCGCATAGGCGCGTCGGATTTTTTATATATTCAGTATCTTCAATACAATGTTTTGTACTGATGAGATACTCAATAACTTTGTTTGGATCATAGTCAATTCGCTTGACTGTAATTTCTTTGCTCTCCAAATCTTTCATACATCTCTTTCGAAATTCATAAAGAGTTTCATCCCGCGGATTTGTTTTGTTCTTATACTTCTGCCGCAACTGGCATTTTGGAACAAACACAAAGTAGAGATTTCTGATGCGTTTACCCGGATTTGTAAGCTCAAAGAAATACTTATAAAGATGAAGCTGTGCCGAATCCATATAATTCGCAACATTGTTGGAATACTTAAAATCGTAAATGTCAAAATATTCTTGACTATCAAACGGACATTTTTCTCCATAAGAAACGCTACCGCATTCTTCCATATATTCGCAACTGCCGCAAATATCCTTGACAGGAACAAGCAAGTCAATAAATCCGACAAAATCAGAAGTTTCAATTTTCACTTCGTGTTCGCCGTCAGGTAACAATTTTTTTACTTTTGGAATCAGATATTCAAGCTTCATGGCTTCGGTGACATGTGCGTCCCGGATAACCGGATATGCGGCATAGTATTCAGATACAGCCGATTGCACATCCTTTTCTATTCCAGTATGCAAGGCGTGTCCCAAAACAAGAGCATTCTGCGGATCACAATTGAAAATTGTTTGTAAATTTTCTATGTACCGAAGTTTGAATTGGTACGGGCATTTCTCATATGTTGAGATTCTTGAATAACTTACCTGCATAATTAATTCACCACATAATAAATGCTTACGGTGGCTGTAACTGCACTCCGATCTTTACCGACTGCAACAACAATTTTTCCATCATTTCTTAAATAACAGCTAATAATGTTCGCCGCTGTCGGATGTGCGTTTGGAATCGGCAGCCAATCACCTTCGCCTGTGGCACTCCCTTTTATTTCCAGAACTGTAATTTCTGACGGCGTTAGACCACTTGAAACAGCCTTCGTTCCACTTGTTGGAAGTGTTCCAATATTCACAGTTTTGCAATATACAGGCTTTCCATTGAACATTCGACCGATCGGAACATTTGAACCAACTACTACATTTTCACATCCCAAAAGAACCCATGCGCTCCATACGCTATTTTCTTCATAGCGTGTCCATACTTTATTATTCGTTCGTTCAATCCAAAATTGCTTATTGTACGAAGCAATTGTGGAATGCGGAATGTTAACAAAATAACCATTTGCTGAACCAGTCGGCTTATTTACGCACCCGTTACCGTAACCGAAAATAAGTTCATCGACTAACAAATTCAAATCTTCGTCAGAAATGTTCGTAGAAGCATTGCTAAGCTTGTACGGAAGTTCGCTTAATACTTCGTCCATCTGTTCTTGCAACAGCGCAACGTCATCATAAATATTGCTCATTTCCAAATAACCTCACTTTCTCTTGTGAATTTTTCTTGCTTCAAATCATGAATAAAATCCTTGAATTTTGTAAATGCTGAAGGATATAACACCATCGCAAAACCTCCTGCTTCACGAATTTTATTAATATTGTAAAGCTGAAGCTCTGACGGTTTACCTTGTTGAGCTTTTACTTCGATTCCAACGAAGTAACCATTTACACATGCCAAAATATCAGGTACACCAGCTTTCGTAAATTGGGAACCCGCCCAATATTTAATGAACCATGCTCCTTCTGCATCAAGGAATTTCTTGATCTTGTTCTCAAATGTTTTTTCCTGAGCCGTCTTTATTCACCTCTTCTCAACGTGATCTTCTTTGCATGCCCGTCAACGATGAGCACGAAAGACGCGGTCCCATCTTCATCCAACTTGATGGAATATTCACCAGGTTCCTGAAGTACCTTGATTTCACGGCAATCTCGCTTCGCACAGTAAACTGATTTTGCAATCAGATATGCTCCGATGATCGCCGCAAGGCCTAACCCAATGAAAATAACAACCAGATCAAATTTGATGTCATAAGATAAGCTGTCCCACATTTTTAATTACCTCCATGGTTTTTAATGTCATCTGACATTATTTATTATACCACTTTCGTTGCATGAGATAATCTACTTTCTGAAAACAACCTACGAATCAATTGTAAACAGCGCTTCAGTGTAGTCACGCCGCATTTTCAAAGTCCGGTAGATTTTTTCTTCAATTGAACTTCGGCATACTAAATAATAGTAGAAACACGTGCGGGTCTGCCCGATTCTATGAATTCTCTTTTTACTTTGCTCAAACAGTTCACTTGATAACGGGGGCGTAAAATATACAATCTTATTGGCCAATTGCAAATTCAAACCCATTGCGCCAGCCTGATACTGTACCAGAATGACAGAATTTTCAAATTTTTCATAAGCCGATAGGTCTTTGGTATTTCCGTTGATAACAGAATATGGGCGATCACCTAATATATCTATAATACTCGTGAGTTCATTCACAAAGTTATAAAATATAATTATACGGTCATCAGTAGAACCCAATAGATCATTCAAGGCCGACAGCTTTTCTTTGTTGGCAAAACCGCAAAGCATGCGCTCATATAGCATTTTTGTCAATGCGGTATCTCCAACAAATTCTTGTCCGCTGTATGAAATGATTGAATCTTTTCTAAATTTGCGGTATTCTTTTGTTGTGGGCACAAAAATATTGCTGTCAATCTGTTGAGGTAGGTCAAAAACCTCATCAGATTTCATAAATACCGCCCCATGCTCTCGGAGCTTTCGCTTTAGTCGGTCCACATTTTGGTAACCATCAATTACCTTTAGTGGAAAACCGTCTTTATCTTCAAAATGAAATTTTACGTATGTATTCCAAAAAGCTTCTTTCGAAATCTTCCAACCTAGTAAACGGCACTGTGACCAAAGCTTTTCATATTTACCGCCGGTTGGTGTACCAGATAACAGGATTACGTTTTTCGGTTTTAACTTTTTCAGAATAAACTTTGAACGTTTTGACATTTCATTTTGGATCAGCGAGGACTCATCGAGCATCAAAGTAAATTCTTTCAGTTGTCCCAGTTCCGGACGGCGAAAAATCAAGTCATAATTGATAACGCCAACAAATTTAGGTTGTGGTAAAAAACTCTTAGCCGTAATTGCTTCAACAAAACATTCGAAATCCTTTTTGTTTGTTAAATCCAAAACAGAATACCAGTAATGCTCTTTGAAATGTTCAACCCAATCTCCAACTTTTGATTTCTGGCAGACAACCAAATTTATACGCTTGTCAAGTTCTAGCATTTTCTCACTACCGACGAATGTTTTTCCTAATCCCATATCCAAAAAGTAGGCCACACGATTTTGAGAAGATGTCATCTCAAGTGCTTGTTTTTGGTGAGGGAATAGCTTTACCATTCTACAACCTTCATTCCAGGGTCAGGCTCGCTGCAGAAATACATACCATAATCATGTTCAATGAAGCCGGAATTCTGCGGAAAATTCCACTCTGTGGGCTTATGACCTGTTCGCCATTTGCAACCATTCTTTTCAGCTTCTTCCATGAAACTTTTTTTATTTTCAGCTGTCAGTTTCACAGAAATTTTGTGATCCTTGAATGCTTCCCAATCGAAGGACTTTTCCCATACGACGACTTTTGACCTGTCTTTGGGCTCATCATCGCTAAGCTTAAGCTTTCCGTCTACCACATGAATATAAAGCTCATTGCTAAGCGCATCGACTCCTAGTAACGACAGAACACCCTTAATCTCTTCCGGCATACTGTCATAAGACTCAAACGGGTTCCATTCCGTTGCAGTATGGTCTTCCCAATTGCAATCATTCTTTTCACATTCCTTCAGGAAATCGGCAATTGTCTCACGAGTAACTTCAACGAAGATGTCACCCTTGATAAAACTGTTCCAGTCAAATGCTGTTTCCAGTGTGGGCTCTGCAAAGCCAAGCATCCGATCAAAAGCAATCTTTGCGCCGGTTGCAAAATCGAATGTATCTTCAGGACAGCATCTTGCAAGTCCTTTTTCCATCACCGTATCGTTGATATAGTACTTTGCGATTGTCTTATTGCCTTTGCGAGTGATGACGATCTTCTCTTCAGACAAATCAAAGCATTCTTCCAAAACTGTGTACTGGTTAACTTTGATTTTTCCATTGTTCAGTACATCTGTCACGATTCCCTTATAACCCTTGCGGGTAATTCCATAATACCCATCAGCAAGGTCATTACCGATAACCTTGTCGCCAATCTTGAATTTTCTCGCAGTGACCGGAATCAATGCTCGACCGAATGGAGAATTGGGCGTGAAACTGTTCGGAGCATATTCACCTTCAACGGTCTTGTAATAGCACCATGTGCGATCGATTCTCGTGATCTCAATGATGTTTCCGGTTTCGCAAGAATCTCCGCCTACCTTATAACGTTCACCTACAACAAACTTTCTCATATTATTCTCCTTCTTTATCACTCTCAAAATAAACTGCGCCATCACTAAATGGGACAGTCATAGATGCGGTATCAAACCGATACGCCAGAGAACCGCAGTCACCCAATATAAAGCCATCTTTGTTTACTCGATATGTTTCCCCGACTGTAAAAATATGGTTTGTGGTGGGGGCGCACAAACATTGAACAACCATTTTAACAACCCTTTCCGATATATTCTTTTAGTCGTGGCTCGCTAATATAATACGTCCATTTGCTTGACATTTTAACCGCGCAACCAAATGGAAGGATATTTCGCTGCAAGCCGATTCGGATAAATTGCTCACTCTTCCCAAGCAATTTAGCGGCATCCTTCACTTTCATTGTTCTCATCCTCAATAAATATTTTTCGAACGTCGTCACCAGTCAAACAATAATATTTCGCAATGATCGCAATTTCAGTTTGGGTAAATTCACCTCCGCCATTTAATTTTGCTGAAGCCGTCTGCCTGCTGATCTTCAGCAGCTTAGAAATGGCAGTCACAAAATTTTCATCTCCGTGAAGAACCATCTTCGACTTCAATAGTTTCACATTCAATGTATCACCTCCTGACATTATTTATTATACAACTTTCGTCGTATTCATTATGTCGTTTTAGTCGAACACTTTTTGAATGAATTGTAAATATCACTTGCTAGCTTGAATCGCGTCAGCGTCACACCTGAAGCACGTGACATATATTATTTTAACATAATTTCCCTGTTTTGTATGCTGACAAAACGACTGAATTTTTCTATTCAAAACTATGTAAATTCAACAACTCATCCAACTTTTCTTACATTTGGTGTGATGTTTTATATTATATTTAGATAGTATTTGCAATGCAATACCACAAAAGCGTAACCACATTACGTTTACAAGCATTTGTATATTACGTATAATAGCTCATGCAATCTCAGAGAAACTAAAGGGGGCTCACATGCAAACGGGTGAGGTTATAAAAATTTTAAGAAAAAAATTTGGGATGACTCAAGGCGAACTCGCCGAGAAATTACGTGTTAACAAGTCCAGCATCCAAAAATATGAATCTGGCGCGGTCCAAAACTTGAAAATAGAAACAATTCGCTCATTATGCGAAATATTTTCAGTTGCTCCGTGGGTTTTCATTTTTTCTGATCTGATCACCCGAAAAGAAATGCTTATGCGTACGGCAAAATTTAGCGCGGAATACCAATCGATTACAAAACTGAATGAAAAGGGGCTTGAGAAGTTGATTGACTATTTTAGAGATATAGTAGAAATTGAGAAATATAAAATTAAATA
>OHEV01000814.1_pt1 | contig 14969 bp, 11 predicted proteins | sample 1567331 | NCBI WGS metagenome assembly OHEV01 (sample SAMEA3879561, study PRJEB24766) | human gut metagenome | biome: human-associated habitat; feature: feces | place: USA | collected 1985/1987 | reverse complement strand
AGGTCGCAGGTTCAAGTCCTGCCTCCGCAACCAAACAGGAACCGCAAACCCATTGATTTCAAAGGGTTTGCGGTTCTTTTTGTTTTAACCGCACCCTTAAATCTCTTTGCTCATTTTGCTGTGACACCAACCGACACCAATGTGTCAGCGTCCTGCATTGTTCGGGCTTTCGGATATTTGATGTTGCGAAAGTGTGGTTTTCTGATACTCTTTCATGCTCTTGACACCAACGATTGACACCAACCGTTTCCCTGACACCAAATGACACCATTTTCGTTGGCAAGCAATACCGAAAAAAAAGCTGCTCATTTGAGGTTGTTTTTCAATTCTGGCGTGGATGGCTTTTGCTTTGACTCCAACGCGTTGGTGTCAAAATCAGCTTGCCTGAGCTTGTTCCTCGTTTGCGTTGGTGTCAGCGGTTGAATCGTGAATTTGCGGCATAGCTGTATTGGTGTCACCACTCAGTTCCAGTCCTTGGATATCCTCTGCAGCGATGCTGATGGCCGGCTCTTGATTATGCTGGGCATCCTCTATGGTGCTAATGATCGGGTCTTGAGTCTGCGGTACATCTGCGGAAGTATCATCGGAACTGCCGCTTATACTGCTGCAGCTCATATAGTTGCCTCGCATTTTCTCCATGCTGATCTTCTTATGATCCGGAAGAACATGTCCATAGAGATTAAGCGTAGTTGATGCCTGCGCATGACCCAGTAATGCAGACAAGACCTTAATGTCCATGCCTGACTCCAACGCCCGTGTTGCAAATGTATGACGCAGCGCATGGAAGTTCGCAGATTCGATTCCAGCATCGGCGACTATGCGCTTAAAAAGCGTTTGGTAGACTTTTGGGTCGTTGTGATGACCCAGTGGCGTGGCAAAAATATAGCCCTGATCCTGATACTCTGATCCCAGTGCATCCTTTAGAGCGTTCTGCTTTTCTTTGTATGCCATCAAGTCGTTCCACAACTCATCGAACAATGGTATCTTCCGCATGGACAATTCAGATTTAGGCGAGCGCACAACGATTTCCGTTGATGGAGTTCCTTTTTCTTTTTTAACGAGATGCCCTTTTTCATCAACCTTCTGCAGTCTGCCAAGTGTCCGCCTGACGTAGATGTAGTGTTCTTTTTCATTTACATCTTTCCAGCGCAAGGCAAGCAGTTCACCCAAACGAACTCCGGTACTGACTGCAAAGGTTATCCCATAGGCATGAAGTTCATCAAAACGGCTTACAGCTTCCTGTAATACCACCTGCTCTTCCACGGTTAGAACGCGCATTTCTTTGGACTTGACCTTTGGCAATTTGACATTCAAAGTCGGATTCCTAAGAATCTTGTGGTCAGCAACTGCTTGGTCTAATGCCGAATGAAGCATATTGTAAATATTCCGCAACGTCTTCGGTGCTAACCCCTTCTTCTCTTCTGTACCGGCTTTTTCCTTAAAGAACTTCTGGAGATCCCTGGTGCTCAAAGATGTCAGCTTTATTTGCCCTATCTCCGGGACAAGGTGTATCCGTACATATCCTTCATAGGAGATGTATGTTGACCGCTTCACCGTTGGCAGGGCATATAACTCTAACCATTCTCGTAGCCATTTTTCCACGCTGTATTTATTGGGTTCTACGTAGGCACCTTTTGCAATCTCGTTCAGGATCTCGTTGAGTTTCTGCCTCACCTCCTCGAAAGAATCGCCATAGACCGCTTTTCGTTTGCTTTCCACTGTATAGCGTCCCATGTAGCGGCCATCTTTGCGTTTTGTAATGGAGCCTTCTCCATTTGCTTTCTTTTTGCCCATACTTTTATTGATCCTCCTTACTGTCGTACAGGCATACAAATCGTACCATGTGGGATATAAACCTTTAGGTTTTTCCACACATAATATCTATACGACTTTCCGAAGGAAAACTCAACAGGAATCAAAGCAAATAACAAAAGTGCCTTTTATGTATTGTTGCGTTCTTTACCAAAGTTGGCGTCCATCCACTCCAAAAAGTGTTTTTTGCTGATGATGATTCTTCTGCCAACTCGGATTTTAGGAAAATCATACCTGTTTACGACCTCATAAGTCTTATTTTTAGAAATGCCCAAAATCTTTGACAATTCGCGCGGGCCAAATATCATGGGGATTTCTTCTATATCTTTGTAGTGATCCATATCACATCTCCTTATCGCTTTTTGTGCCACCTGCCGGCCCATTTCCTGCGCTCTCTTCGACCGCGTATTAGCAGGCTGCCGCTGTGCGGCACTTATGCGGTGGGTGCGCTCCCTTGTGTTCTCGCACACTATCCGCCGCTCCTGTATAACCTCCGGTGGGGCTGTTCAGTTTTCAAGGTACATGTAATAGAACCAGCCATCTTTTGACTGGCTTATCCTTACACTAAATAAAAAGGAAACAGGAGGCGTTAATTTAACATGTGGAGGAAAAATTTTTCAAATTCTCTATATGGGAGATATTATTTCTTGACTACTACAACATATTGTGGTACTATCACCATGTAATTATTTTTTGTGCACCGCCTATACAGGCATTTCAGAGTATTTCTGAATCGCACACGTTGTTAAGTTTGTAATTGAAGTCAGCAATACCACTCTGCCATAGAGCAGTGGTTTGTTGGCTCTTTTTTTATTATTGGGGATCATGTTCCCACTGCGAGAATGACACCGGCCTTGCCATCGGCAGGCGCAAGTATCCAAAGAGGATCGGGATGTCATTCTCGCTTTTTTTATTTGCCCAAATGCCGAAAGGCTTTGGAATATATTTGAAAGGTGGCATCCACATGAGCAGAAAGAACAACCACAGCACACGCCGGTATCGGTATCGAGGAGGAGACCGGCGCAGGCAGAAACTCAGGAAAACGGAGCGGAAGGCGGCAAAATACCGCCGCAGCTATACCCGCGTTGTACCCCATCAGATGGGACAGCGGAGGGCGTAGCCATGGCAGTCGCAAGCGAGCCTTACGCACCGTCAGTCCTGGTCAGCACGGAGGGCCTTCCGGAAAAAGAATGGCTGGAGTATCGGCGCAGAGGGATCGGCGGCAGCGACGCGGCCGCCATATTGGGGATCTCCCCGTTTGCTACGGCACGGGATCTCTTCTATGACAAGCTGAAGATCGTGCCGTTTGACGACTCGGAGAGCAACTGGGTAGCCAAGAAAATGGGGCATCTGCTGGAAGATCTGGTGGCAGAGATATTCCACGTAAAAACGGGGTATCGCATCTACCAGATCAAGAAGATGTTCTATCATCCGGTGCATACGTTTATGCTGGCGGATATTGACTACTTCGTAGAGCTTCCCAAAGGCCGTACTGCGATCCTTGAGATCAAAACGACCAATTACAACGCAAAGGATCACTGGTGGTCTGAGGACGGACAGGAGATCGTTCCCCTCAACTATGAAGCTCAGGGGCGGCACTATATGGCTGTGATGAACATTGATGAGGTCTTCTACTGCTGCCTGTACGGCAACAATGAAGATGAAGTCATCATCCGGCATATTGTCCGTGACCGGGACTATGAGGAGGAGCTGATCGCGCTGGAGCAGGATTTCTGGGAGAACCATATTCTCACCGGTACACCGCCTCCCTACACGGAGGACGGCGACCTGATCCTCAACAGCGTCAGGCGTCATTTCGGGCCTGCTGACCCATCGGCGCCGGAGCTGATACTGGAGGGGAATATGGCATTGCTTGTCCCCCGGTATCTGGAACTTCAGGCCCAGCGAAACGCGGAGAAACGAAACTATGAGCACATTGAAGCGGAAATGCGGCGGCTGCAAGGCCGTATCGTCGCAGAAATGGGACGGAGCTGCACAGCTGTCTGCCAGGGGCGTGAAGCGGCTTACAGCATCAGCTATAAGCCTGTGCGCAAATCCGGCATCAGTAAGGACAACCTGCAGCGTTTGCAGGCGCAGCATCCGGACATCTACGAGCAGTACGTCACTGTTTCGGAAAGTCGGCGCTTCTATGTGAAAAAACAACGAGAGGAGGCTGCATGAGTTGGCTTATACAGGCATCTATGAACGGACGATCTTCTATAACCCTGTCAACAAGTACAGCGTGATCAGCGTAAAGACCTCAGACCGTTCTATCCCCGAAAAAGCCCGCAGCGCATACCGGCATCGGGACAACATGATCCATTTTGCCGCCGTGGGCTATGAGCTGCCGCGCACCGATCAGGTCAGCATGATACTGGACGGTGAGTGGAAAGAGGGCAAGAACGGCGTTCAGCTGCATGTAACGCAATGTGAGGAGGTCGTGCCCCAGACCCGTGAAGGGATCAAGGGGTATCTGTCCTCACGGCTTATCAAGGGCATTGGCGGCAAGACTGCAGAACTGATTGTAGACCGGTTTGGCGCGGACACGTTGAATGTGCTGGAAAATGAACCGGAGCGGCTGCTGGAGATACGAGGCGTCAGCAAGGCAAAGTTGGAGGAGATCATCGCTTCCTACAACGAGAGCCGCGCCCTGCGCGACCTGATGCTGCTGTTGGCTCCCTTCCAGACCACACCCACCACCGCCACGAAGATCTATGACCATTTTGGCGCACGCAGCGTGGATATCCTGCGGGATAACCCCTTTGAACTCTGCCAGGTGTCCGGTTTCGGTTTCAAACGTGTGGACGCGATTATGCGAAAGAACAACTGGCCCCTCAATTCCCCCATGCGTATCCGCGGCGCGGTATTTGCGGCGTTGGAGAGCGCAAAGGGTGATGGCGGCCATCTGTATCTTGAGGCGGAACAGCTTCACAAAGAGGCCATGTCGCTTCTGAACAGCATGATCCCCGTTCCGCAGATGCGGGTAAAGTCGGATGATCTGGATGCTGTGATCGATGATATGCTGCTGCAAGGCAAGATCATCAACAGTAACGGCAACTATTATCTGGTCAAGGCCTTCGCGCAGGAGGACGAAACGGCCCGCAGCATTGCAAGGCTGCTCTGCCGCCCGGTGGAACGGGTGGATGTGCAGGACCTGCTGACAAGGGTGCGGCGTCAGTTAGGCGTTGAACTCTCGCTGCGGCAGACGGAAGCTGTTCATATGGTGTTTCGCAGTGATCTGTCCATCATTACCGGCTCACCCGGTACTGGTAAGACGACCGTCCTGAAAGCGGTCATTGAGGTATTTAAGCTGCTGAAGCCATCGGAGAAGATCCTGCTGGCAGCCCCCACCGGCCGGGCAAGCCGCCGCATGGCGGAAAGTACCGGCGTAGATAATGCCAGTACACTTCACAGTTTGCTGGGACTGTATGGCGAGGAAGGCGGCTTCCGGAAAGGTGAAGAGGATATGCTGGACGCAGGCCTTATCATCGTGGATGAATCGTCTATGATGGATATGTGGCTGGCGCGAAAGTTCTTTTCCCGTATCGGGCCTGACACGAAGGTGCTGCTGGTAGGCGACGCAGACCAGCTGCAAAGTGTCGGAGCAGGTGATGTGTTCCGTGAGCTGATCAACTGTGGGCTGATTCCTGTGACGGTGCTCAATGAGATCTTCCGCCAGAAGAAGGACAGCCTTATCGCCTATAACGCGCAGAAGATCAACAACAATGACACCAGCTTTTTCTATGGCAATGATTTTACTGTCTGCAAATGCGCCAATCAGGAGGAGGCCGCCGAGCATATACGGAATATCTATCTGGCACAGGTGAAGCAATACGGCGTAGACCGTGTACAGATCCTCTCGCCCTTCCGTTCCACCGGCGCGGCCTCTGCTGACCAGCTCAATGAAGCGATCCGCGAACTGGTGAACCCACAGACGGAGGAAGCCGACCTGAAGGTGGGCAGCCTCTATTTTCGGGTAGGCGATAAGATCATGCAGAACAAGAACAGTACCAAGGCGTCCAACGGCGATATTGGTTTCATCCGCAGCTTCCGCCATGACGAGCGGGACGGTATGCGTATATCGATCCAATTCTCGCCCACGAGAGTCGTGGAGTATTCTATGGAAGAAATGGGCCATGTTGAGCTTGCCTATGCCACCACCGTCCATAAGGCGCAGGGCAGCGAGTTCGATGTGGTGATATTCCCTCTGCTGAGAAGTCATGCCCGGATGCTGACGCGGAGCCTTATCTATACGGCTATCACCCGCGCCAAGGCCAAGGTCATTCTGGTGGGACAGATCGGTATGCTCTATATGGCTGTCCACAAGGATGATACTGGAAAGCGCAATACACAGCTGGGACGTAGGATCGCACTCTATGTCAATACGTTCAAAGTACAGAAACGCAGTGCCTGAGCACAACTGTAAATATTTTGTGAAAATGAGACAAGGGTGTTAAATTCGCACCTTGTCTCGTGTTTTTATTAAGAAAGGAGCCTTTGAAATGAATGCACCCGAATCCATTCTGTTCAATGCTGTCCCCGTTATCTCTGAGCTGAACCGCGTTGCCGGCTTCGATCCGCTGAAGTTCTTGAAAAAGACTGCCCGCGGACATGAGCTGGAGCTGCGGTACAAAAAGCTCTGGTTCCGGCTGAAGTACCCTGCCGGGCGCACACGGCTGACACCGCTGCGCATCACGGATCAGTTGGCGATCATCGAGGCGAAGGTGTTCTTCGACAAGGATGATGCCGATCCCGCCAGCAGCTACATCGCCACCATGACGCAGGAAAACGCGCCTGCCGGCCTGTATATCCAGGCCGCGGAGCATGATGCGCTGGACATGGCGTTGACCAACGCCGGTTTCGGCGTCCAGTTCGCACCGATGCCCAAGGCGGATACGCCTTACGCAGAGCCAGCCGCACCTACTATGGAGGCTGAGCCTGCCACTGCCCCTCAAGCGGCAGCGGAACAGGTCAGAACGGAACCTGCTGCGGTACAGGCCGACATTGGGCCTGTGGTGGTACAGCAGCCTGAACAGGAAGTGGTTCACCATGCAGAAAAAGCCGTACCTGACACGGCGCCGGTGGAAGTCTCTGCGGAACAGCCTGCGGAGGCCGTTGCGGAGCCTGTGGTAGAAACGGAACTGCCCTTCGTATATGACGAGCCGAATGTCGCCAGCTATACCAAGGACATGGACGTGGACACCATCTGCACTCTGATGACCGAAGCAGAAGCCGAGGAGATCATCGTGCCCATCGGCACATGCAGCGGGCAGACGCTCAAGCAGGTCGCCGAGCGGCGCCCTGCCAGCCTCAAGTGGTACGTGAAGGGCTATTCCGGTGATGACAACATTCTGCGGGCCGGCGCCAAGCTGATGCTGGACAAGCTCCAGCGTCTGGCAAATGCCAGCTGACGGGTGATTTACGCAAGATGATGGTAAGGAGGTGGCGCGGTGGCGCAGCCACAGGAGTTCCCGTTCAACATCATGGATGTGGCCGAGCTGCTGCATCTGCATATCAGGCGCAGACAGGCGGACAGCGTATATGCCGACTGCCCGATCTGCGGTGATAAGCGGGGCAAAATGAACATCAACTTCGCCAAGAACCTCTGGCGCTGCAACTACTGCAATGAAGGCGGCGGTATGCTGGCTCTCTACGGGAAGGTATACGGGATCAGCAATTCCGAAGCCTACCGTGAGATCTGCGACACGCTGCAAAACGGCCTTACGGCGCCGGAGTACACCGCAAAGGAACTGCCGGAGCAGACGGCGATCGAGCAATCCGTCCTTGCCTCACCGCAGGAGATCCACCAGACATTTTCCATGCTGCTGGAGTTGCTGACGCTCTCTCCGCAGCACCGCAAGCACCTTCAGGAGGTACGCGGGCTGACCGATGAACAGATAGAACGGCTGGGGTACAAAAGTACCCCGCCCTTCTACCTGTGCCGGTCACTGACGGAGAAGCTGCGCAGCCGAGGCTGCAAGGTGGAGGGCGTGCCCGGCTTCTATGTGGGCAAGGATGATAAATGGACGGTCAACTTCAATTCCATCACGGCGGGGATCATCATTCCCGCCAGAGGGATCGACGGGATGATACGCGGCGCACAGATCCGGTTGGACACACCTATCCGAGATCAGGAGAGCGACCCCGACAAGAGCGGGACAAAGTACCTGTGGCTATCCTCTTCTTCCAAGACGCGAGGGGTATCCTCCGGCAGTCCCGTCCATTTCGTGGGCGATCCGTTCGCACGAGTTGTCTATGTGACGGAAGGGCTGTTGAAAGCGGATGTGGCCCACTACCTGATGGATCGTTCCTTTGCGGCTACGGCCGGTGCCAACAACGTCAATAAGCTGGATATGCTGTTTGCGCTGTTGGCTGCCAACGGCACAGAGGTCATCATCGAGGCCGAGGATATGGACAAATACCATAACGCCGCTGTCAGCAAGGGGGCATCGAAAATCTATCTCATGGCACGCAGTCATGGGTTGGAATGCCGCCGCCTGACGTGGGACCCGAATTATAAAGGCATTGACGACTGGCAGCTTGCTATGCGGCAGAAAAAAGAACAAAGAGATGTTACCCAAATGAATTTCAGAACGCGGTTTGTCTGCGGGCTCTGTGCCTTTGACGCCATCAGCGAGGAAATCGCCGCATGGCATGACCGGGACACAGACAGCAGCACGCTCCACGATTACCTGGGCCTGAGCGAACAGGAGTATGCCCGCTTTTTGCAGGATGGAGACGCGGCGCTGGAGCAGTATCTTCTATCCCTGCGAACGCAGCAGCATTTTCGCATCTACCAGCCTGATGTATCTGAGGGCAAGGCTGCGGATTTCGCCTTTGGCGGGATCAAGGCTTTGCAGAAGGCCGGCTATGAGCAGCCACCCGCCTCAGAGTACGCGCTGGTCTACGATGGGATACTGATGTGTGAAGCGCAGCAAAGCGACACCATACGCCTGAAACTGGTCGTAGCGCGATACAGCGGCGATCTGCCTGCGGACTATCATGGACGCAGCGTTTCACCCTCCACGGTGATCGAATTTTATGATGAAAACGGGCGCAGATACTTTTACTGTGATGGGAATGATAAATTCCTACCGGCAAAGTTCTCGCCAAAGCTGGCAAAAGATAAACGGGAACGGCACTGAGCTGTTCCACCATAAACGAACGGCATCGGGCAGGTGTTTCTATCACCCGCCCAATGCCGTTTTATTTTGAAATGGAGGAGCCTTATGGGAGTATATTCAGAAATGGCCGCAGACTTGCGGGAAGATGTGCAGGAGCGCACCCCGGCGGTGCAGGATGCCGCCGAGCTGGCTGCCAGACGGGCAGACGAGCGGCAGCAGGCTGAGGAGGAGCAGGCGAAGGCTTTGCTCTCCCAGATACAGCAAAACGCAGATGATTCCCCTTCACCTTCCAATCTGAAAGCAGATAAAAAGGCGGAAGAGGATCGTAAGCGGCAGGAGCATGAGCAGGCTGAGGCCAAGCGGAAAGCCGAGTGGGAGGCCAAGCAGCGAGCCAAGGAGGAAGCCGAGCAGGCCGCGTGGGAAAATGCGGTGGCAATGAGTGATGATGAAGTGATGGCCGCCTCCATGAAGCGTGTGGGCGATGATTCCGAGCGACTGACCCGCCGCAATATGAAGCAGTGCGTCACCGAGTATATCCAGACGCTTTGCCTTGAGAATGTGTCTTTTGCCCGGAATGTCATGCACCCCCGTAAGAATATGGTCAACTGCTTCCGTTATATCAACCGCAAGGCGCTTGAGTTTGCCAAGCAGGAGATGGAGGACAATGACGTCAAGCCCTCTGCTGAAGGCTATGGCATCGATGTACCGGACGGGCTCTGCTATCAGTGGGCGGAAGAGTATTTCAAGGATCTGAACGCAAAGGAGGATCGTGGACAAGAAGAAAAGTTTGTTCCCAGACCGTATTACGGCGGCAGGAGCAGCACGACGAAAAAGGCAGAGAAGAAAAAAGCGGAGAAGCCCGCCGCCAAGAAGGAGAAGGCTGCCAATACAGCAAAGGAAAATGAGCCGTTGGACGACCAACTCTCCTTCGATAGTCTGGGGGTGAGCGCATGACGCGGAAGATAGACAAACGCGCCTGCCGCAAGTTTGCCATACCGGAGCTGGAATTCAATCTGAATGAAGGTATACTTCATGTGGAGCGCTGCCCTTATATTATCCGCACAGCGGTGCACAATATTTCCGGGCAGCGTATCCTGGTACTCTATATCTATCAGAGTGAGAACATTCTGGCGGGCAGTATCAAGCCCCGTTGGGTCATGTTCCACAGCCGGGATGATTTCGCCACACTTTCATTTAGAGAGAATGCGAAGGCCACATGGCAATGCTCAACATTGGATTCCTTGGACCGAATAGGAGGCTTTGACAGCAAGTGTGCTTTCTACCGGCAGCAGGATGAAGCTCGCGTAGCTCGCTTTTGTAAATGTGAGCGCGGCGCTATTTCGGTATTAGGGTATCTGCAACGGCTGATTTCACGTCACAGAGAGTTGGAGCGCAAGTGGAAGAAGCAGCGTGCGATCATAGAACGGATGAAATATGTGCCAGTGCTGCCCCGAGACCTGAAAGGTTTTATCCACCGCGAAGTCATGCCGCAGTATATCTTCTATGATTACCAGCGAAAAGCGCCGGGGCATGCATATTGTACCGCTTGCCGGCACGAGGTCCGTATTGCGGCAGCTAAGCACAACACCTCCGGCCTCTGCCCTCGCTGCAAAAAGAAGATCACATTCAAGTGCAGAGGAAGGCGTGGACGTATTTTTGACCGTGCGACGGTTCAAGTGTTGCAAAAGGCGGAGGGTAACGGACTGGTACTGCGGATCATAAAGGTGTACCGTTCGTTTGCTGACTCAGACATCCCAAACCATTTTGAGATCTGGGAAAATGCACGGCAGTTTATTACCCTTTCATCGAGCGGACAGTGCAGCGTTGATGCCTACTACTATCATTATAAGGCTGGATACGATTTGACTCCGTGGTGCAATGGATACCGCCCGGTATTCGACCGGTGGAAATATAATTTTACGGCAGATATGAGTGGGGTCTTATATCAACGCAACTTATCTGATACGCTGAAGGATACGCCGTGGGCCTATTCACAGCTGGAGGCATTTTCCGGCATCGCTTCGTTTTCGGGAGTGGCAACATTCTTGAGTGCATATATAAAACGGCCCAAGATTGAGCATTTGATCAAGATGAAGCTTTACCGCTTGGTGAGTGGCATCATATATGGAGGTTATAGTTACTCCGCACTTCAAGCCATCAATTTCAACGGTGAGAACATGCGGGCCATATTAGGTATTGATCGGCCTTATTTTCCACTCTTACGGGAGTTGAATCCTTCAATCGACCAATTACATCTGATTCGTCAGCTGCTCCAAGCAGATCACAAACCGAGCACGGAACAAATAAAGTGGTTTATTGCCAGCAAGATCAGCAATGCCGACGCGGCGAAAGAGTTGCTTGCTCACATGAGTGTGCATAAACTGCAGCGTTATGTGGAGCAGCAGTTTGCTCCGGAAGATGAAGCGGCTTTGAAGCGTGTAGACTATTACAAGATGAACACGCTGATCACCGACTACCATGACTATCTTTGTATGTGCAAGGAACTGCAATATGACGTGAAAAATAGCTTCATACTGTTTCCGCGCGAGCTGAAGGCTGCCCATGACAGTGTAGCAAAGACACTGAAGGACAAACGCACGGCAGAGCAGGAAAAAGCTATCGCAGGCAGCTTTGACGAATGGCAGAAGCGGTATCAGTATCAGAGCAAAGAACTCATGATGATCCCTCCGCATTCCGCAAAAGAGATCGTGGATGAAGGTGCGGCGCTTCATCACTGTGTGAGACTCTATGTTAAAAATGTTGCCGAAAAAAAGAGCGTCATTCTCTTTGTGAGGAGTGTTGACGAGCCGGACAAATCACTTTGTACCGTAGAGGTAAAGGACGGTCAGGTTACGCAGGCACGAGGCTTTGACAATGCGGAGCCTCCAGCGCAGATCACGGCATTTATTGAACAATGGAAACAGCGGGTGCTGTATGCCTCCGATAAGGCCGCAGCATAAACCCGCAAGTAGATCAATGGAGAGGCAGGGCGTATTTCGCCCTGCTTTTTCCATAATTTAGGAAAGGTGTATATGAAATGAAAGAGCTTTCAGAGCTGAAAAATGAGTTTTATGAAGTCATGTATAAATACGAAAAGAGCTTTTCGGAGAAAGGCGTTATGGCTGATCTGACAGCCTGGCAGACAGCGAAAGCAGACCTGATTTCGCTGCTGCGGTGCCACCCTGACTGGAACGAGACAGAGCAGGCCATCATCTTCGATTGCAATCAGGCACTCTCTATTCAGCCGGACATGGTAGATGAAACGGCTTTCACGCTGCTGGACATTGCCTCCGAGATACTCAGCGGTGAGCAACTGGAAGATTTTCGCGCAGCGCTGCACGCCGCCGTGTCAGGCTATAGCCGTACCGTCTCGGAAGAAAATCTGGAGATCCTGCGCCAGCGCGGCGGAATACGCTGCACCAGCGATCAAAAGGCCAGCCGCATTATCGGAAAACTCTGCAGAAAGTTCGGCGTCGATAGCCATGATCGGTACAACGCTGTTTTTGCGCAGTTGGCTGATGCCCTGAACCCGCTGATCATGCAGGAGACCGGCGTACTCTCTGTGCATCCCTGTGATTTTCTGGAAATGTCCAGCAAATCCAACACATGGATGTCCTGTCACCGGCTTAACGGCGGAGGATACCAGGCGGGGTGCCTCTCCTACATGAACGATAGCGTCAGTATGGTGTTTTATGCCGTAGATGCCGATGTGCATGGTGAGTACCGTAAGGCCATACGCAGATACCGTCAGATGTTCTTCTATAAGGATGGCACTCTGTATCAGTCCCGGCTCTATCCTGCCGATACGGGAAACGCCCTGGAAGTGTCCAAGCTGTTCCGGCATCTGGTGCAGAAGGCAATTTCCCGCTGCCTGACGGAGCCAAACCTCTGGTATCTAAAAACGAAGCGTTCGGACTTAGATGCCCATTACTCGACTCGCAGGGGTAGCTTGCATTATCCGGATTATAATTTTCATGGGAATCTCTCTATCCTGCAAGGGCACAAGAAAGACACTGTTCTGCCTATCGGAGCTGCGGCCCTGTGTGTCTGCTGCGGCAATGAACTATGGAGCAATGGTGACATAAAGTGTTCTTGCAAAGAGGTAGTCGTCTGCCGGAAATGCGGACAGACAGTAGCGCGTGGTCAAGGGATCTATCTTGAAGATGGTTTTTACTGCAAGACGTGTCTGCATATTTGCGAGGCCTGTGGCCGGCCCACTTTAGGCACTATGTACCCCGCTTATGATAGGCGCGGGTCCTTGCTGCAGATTTGCCATGACTGCTACCAGCAACTGACTGCCAGTTGTACGTCATGCAGCATGGCGGCAGCCTGCCGCACAATGGGCTTTACGATTTGCAAAAAAGCCACCATACCGGTGGTAGCTTGAGGAGGAACATGATGAACACTTATGAGACTGCGGGAATGAATATGGCCTGCTTTGAAAGCATTCTGAAAATGACGCAGGGTGAGCTGAAGGAATATCTTGCGCAGCAGCTGCGCGTGTACGGCTATGAGCCTGTCTGCGAAAACGGATTCCTCTATGCAGAAGGTACTGTCCCAGTGCTGCTGGTTGCCCATTTGGATACTGTTCATACCCATCAGCCGGATATCATCTGCCGCTCCGAGGATGGCCGCTATCTGATGTCGCCTTACGGGATAGGCGGTGATGACCGGGCCGGTGTGTATATGATCTTACTGCTGATGCGTAAGTGTCGGTGCCATATCCTATTTTGCGAAGAGGAAGAGGTCGGCGGTGTGGGCGCAAGGAAATTCGCCAAGAGCAAGCTGCGGCCGGAGGTCAACTATATCGTTGAACTGGATCGGCGCAGCACAAATGATGCTGTGTTCTACAACTGCGATAACCCCGACTTTACGGAGTTCGTTTGCAGCTTCGGCTTTGAAGAAAACTATGGATCGTTCAGTGACATCTCTGTGGTCGCGCCGCATTTGGATACTGCGGCTGTCAATATCAGCGCAGGCTATTTCAACGAGCACCGCCTCCATGAGATGATCGACACCTATGCCATGTGCAAGAATGTCCTCAGACTTACGGCTATGCTCCAGCAGCAGACCGGCCATTTCCCGTATCAGGAGCGTATACACAGACGAGGCTCCATATACGGTGCGCAAACCAGTCTCTTTGCGCCGATGATAGACAGGCAGCCGCAGAAGTGCGCGTGTAAGCTGCTGATGCCCTTGCCGGAAGAAACACGGCTCTATATGGGACAGCATCAGATTAGCTATGCACCGGAGTACATGATGGATCGTTCCGGAAACCTCTACATGTATCTGGAATGCCTGAAAGCTGCCGTGGAAACGGAGGGCGTGTTTGCCTGCGATGAAGATGGCCAGCCACCTGCGTTCTCAGCGGTTCGCGAGGGAAAGAAATTCCTACAGGTGTATACTTACGAGGAAGCTGTTGAGAGACTTGAACAAGCAGAGGATGCAGGGTAATGTGGCGTTTTTTTGCTGGACGTTTCGGCAAAAAGCGTGTATACTGATCGTCGGTAATCTGATAGTCATTCTATTGTCAGGTGTAAGTGCTGTAAAGGCAGCACGAGAAAAACAACCGAGGAGAGTTATCATGAACAAAACCGAATTGATCAATGCCGTAGCTGAAACCAGCGGACTTACCAAGAAAGACAGCGAAGTTGCTCTTAACGCCATTCTGGATACGATCCAGAACGCTATGAAGAGCGGCGATAAAGTACAGTTGGTGGGCTTTGGTTCCTTTGAGGTCAAAGAGCGTGCTGCCCGCACCGGCAAGAATCCGGCCACCGGCGCTACGATTGAGATCCCCGCATCCAAGGCCCCCGCATTCAAGGCCGGTAAGGCTCTGAAGGATGCCATTCAGTAATCCATAATTGCTCCAGAAGCCCCGACCAATAGACGGGTGTCCGTAAAACAGTTAATCCTCCGTATGGCTTAGACCATGCGGAGGATTTGTTTATGTCTAATCTTCAAACTTGCTGGCGGCAAACGGTTTGTCAAAACCGTTTGCGGACGGCAAGTCCACAGGGGATAGCCGCATAA
>OHEV01000808.1_pt1 | contig 15092 bp, 10 predicted proteins | sample 1567331 | NCBI WGS metagenome assembly OHEV01 (sample SAMEA3879561, study PRJEB24766) | human gut metagenome | biome: human-associated habitat; feature: feces | place: USA | collected 1985/1987 | reverse complement strand
AATTATATTATTGCTATAGATAATATTCAAGAATTGTGCTTCCACCATATATATGATAAAATTTACTCAGTTAGTATGCTCTAACCAAATAGTTTGGTTGGATCTGTCAGCCCCATCACTGCGGATTCTGATGGGCTGCCATCAGGTTATGGGAGGTAAATAAGATGAAACGGGCATATTCAGTATCGAGCTATGCAAAGCTCTATAAAAAATACTGCAAAGAGAATCTTTCGTCCGAGGCGGATGGTATATTCAAAAAGGCTGATGAATATTACAGGGAATTCATGCGCAAGGACATGCCGGATCTCGGCAAGAACATGATGGCGACCAACATGTATGACTGGTTTACCATTGTATCATTCTATGAGGCAAGCGGCCACAGGCTTGACGGCGAGGTTCTTCTCACCATCAAACGGGATGCCGCTGAAAAGATGAAATTCCTTGGGAAAATAGTGAATGGCAACAGGAGCAACTGGCCATACAAGCTATTTGAAAAGACTTATGTTAAATTCAACAAGATGCAAAAAGAACACCAGGCAAAAGGCGAATGGATGGATAGTTGGAAGGTTGAGATCAACCCGGATGGAAGGACTGAAGGGTTCTGCTTCCATCTGATTGGATGTCCTATAGCGAAGCATGCAAAGGAGCACGGCTATGCGGACCTGCTCCCTTATCTGTGCAGGACTGACCACTACCTTGCGGAGGTCATGCACGCCCGCCTGATCCGTACACAGATCGAGGCTCTTGGCGGGGATTGCTGCGACTACTGGTATGTCGGCGACGAGAGTCCTGCACTGGAGCAGTATAAGGATCTTGAGAAGATATAACTACAGATCAAACCAGTCAAGCACCTCAACCTGTTCAAGATTCTCGTCCGAATGCTCTATCTCCCTGGAATATCTGTAAGAGAGCTCTATGAGATCATCCGCCGACAAAGTCTCACCATTTCTGAGCCATCTAGCCATGAGCAGCATATAGAGTTCAACCGCATGTCCGACGCATGCGTTTACCTTGCCGGATATATTATCATCGTACACTGCGCCGAGAAGATATATCGAGATGAAGTAGACTATGATCTGTTCAAGGAATATGTCCATCGTCATGCGAAGCACACCCTCAATCACATTGTCCTCAGTCACAACACTCTCAGCAGTATCCGATTCCTGTCCAGGATGACAACCTGTAACCTCGCAGTTGTCCCTCCACCACTTTTCAAACCATTTCTTATTCTCCATGAAAACTTTCTCACCCTGTCCAAACAGCAGCTCCTGCGACTCTATGAGCACATCCTCCCAGTCATCATACAAAAGTTCAAGATCTTCAATGAGAAACATAGCCTGCTTCTGAAGTAACATATACTCTTCATGGTCTCCGTGGATCTGTGGCTTATCCTGCTCCTCACACTCATCCCACATGACCAGATCGCCCTCGTCATAGTGTCTCTGAGCCGACGCACCGATCTGAATCACCCGCTCTATTCTGCTCCGTATGTCCACACTTCTGTCCTGAATGACATTCAGTATCGCCTCCCGGATATCCTCCAGATTGGAATAAAGGAAATAATCAAAGTCATCGAACATCTCGTCCTCGTCATCTTCCTCAGTCACAAATGTAACCTTATCCGTGATGTTCATCAGTATACGTGCCACCTCAGGACATGAAAGTGATAACGAAACCTCGCGCACATTCTCGAATTCTTCCGTATGTCTCGGATATTCCCTGCAGGTGGTACAAAGGCTTTCCTTACCCATATGTATATACAGATCACACAGCATGTCATCTCGCAAAAATGCACACTTTCCACTTCTGCCATGCCTGAAAACGCCCTCTTTCCAGTTCACTTTCCTGTGAAGCTCCGGTCTGTAATCTCCATCGTACTCCTGATACCTTTCAAGAGAATCGTCATCTATCACTATCTGCCATTTGCCGCAGCATGTGTCCGGGCATTTGTCCGCTATGCAGCTGAATTTCTTATAATAATCCGGGTATGTGTAAATCATATGTACTCCTTTATATATAATCATTCCATTATTCCATTCATCGTCTCTGCAGCACGATCACGAACTTGTTACCACCCTTTTGGGGAATAACACTTAACATTCCGCCCTGTTTTTCTATGATCTCCCTTGACAGATAAAGGCCTATTCCAACACCATCATTGTCACCGGAATTTCTGCCACGGTAAAACCTCTCAAATATATGTGTACGCTCATCCTCTCCTATTGGTTCATTCTCATCTGTCACACTGATTTCAACCGTGAGCCCTAGTTTTCTGACCGACAGGACTATCTCACTTCCAGTTTTTCCGTATTTTATCGCATTATCCAAAAGATTGAAACACGCTTCCGCAGTCCATCTTCTGTCATGCTGTATATCACATTTCACCTGTTCATCATATTTGATAGTTATACCGGCGTTTTTCGCACTCACATATACATCTTTCACTGCCTGCAGCACAGTGTCATTTATACTCTGGCTTTTCACATCGAGATTGATAAGTCCGCTTTCCAGTCTGGATACCTTTATCATACTCTCCGAAAGAAATGACAAGCGATCCACCGCCAGTTCAAGGACTTGCAAGTACTGAGTACGCTCATCATCACTTATATCCGGATTTTTCAGAAAATCCGTGTACATCCTCAGGTTCGATATTGGCGTCTTCAGTTGATGGGAAAGATCTGATACCAGCCCCTTAATATTCTCATGCTCCAGCCTCTCTCTGGAATTCTGAAGCTTCAGCGCATCGATTATCTTGTCAACCTTGCTCTGCAGCCTTGATACCAGCGAGTCATCATTTTCCGGAAATACCTGCTGCCGTTTCAGCTCAGAGAGATTGTCCAGAAGATCCGACATAGCTGCCACGACCTCCGAAATAAAGTCATCATCCGCCTTCTGCAGCAACTTTATGACAACAAACATAACTACACCACACGCCAGTGCACCTATGACCGCAAGTATTTTTCCTGAACATACATACTCAAATACTGCTAAAAACACAAACAAAAGAAGTGAGCATACATACAGCATCCTCACTCTCTTCGTATATTTACCATAGTTTTCAATATATTTATCCATATTATCTCTGTTATCTACCCATGCCTATGTCTCGCCAAATGTATATCCAATTCCAAACACCGTGATCACGTACTCCGGATTGCCGGCATCCTTTTCTATCTTCTGACGCAGTCTTCTGATATGCACATTCAGCGTGTTCTCATCCACATAATTTTCATTGTCATCCCAAATCTTCTGTATGATCATATCCCTTGTGAGAACGCGCCCCTTATTTTTTATCAGCAGTTCCAGTATCCTGTATTCCGTAACGGACAGCTTTACCGGTTCATCCGATATGTACACCTGCATCCGCTCAAAGTCAACACTCATATCTCCATAATGAAAACGTTCGCGCTTTACCCCATCCGGTACATTTTCACTTCTTCGAAGGACTGCCTCTATCCGCTGATACAGAAGTTCCACGGAAAACGGCTTCGCTATATAGTCATCGCAGCCGGCCCGGAACCCCTCTATCATATCAGCCTCCGTATCTCTTGCCGTGAGGAAGATGATCGGGACCTTTGTGCTTTTTCTCAGTTCTCTGCAGTAGTCAAGGCCCCTTCCATCGGGAAGGTTTCTGTCAAGCAATATCAGATCGAAGCCATGTTCCAGACAGCCATCCGCCCCCTTGCATGAGTACGCAGTTTCAACTTCGTATCCCCTCTTTTCAAGGAATAGCTTCACACCTCCACATATGATCACATCATCCTCCACAACCAAAATACGTTTCATACTTTCTCCTATCAATTACATGCTGATTCCATATCATTTTCACGACTCCCGGTCTTCCAAATATCTATGATGCTTCTCTCAGCCGGCTTGTCACCGTATCTTTTGTCACAAGTCTGAACACCATCGCCGGAACCACAATGCATATAGCAAACAGCACAACAACGACTCCGGCAACAAGTGCATACGGATAATGAAATACTGCATAATCGGCTATATTCACACTTAGCCGGCCAGCTCCATACATCATAAGGCTTCCAAGTGTCACAATAAGTACTGTTGTTATAATACCATAAAACATGCCCTCGTACATAAGCATATTACGTATCTGCCTCTTTGTCATCCCAACGCTCTCAAGCACTGCCAGCTCCAGTTTTCTCGTATATACACCGGTGATCATGACATTGATATAATTCACCACTCCGATAAGTATCAATATGATCGACATTCCACCGCCTATCACCTCAAGCGACAGCATAGACTTCTTGAATTCCGAGCCCTCCACCGACTTGATATCACTCCCGGCTATGATTGGATTTTCCTTTACGATGCGCTGTACATATGGTGTCACTTCTGTTTCTTTTCCTTTCTCCGCATCCGCAATGATGCATGAGATCGCCGCATCCGGAAACAGATCATCCATCACCGCATCACTCACAAATATCGCCTCCGGAGCTCCACCAAGTACCCAGTAATATCCGGCGGTGATTGCTGACTGCTCTGTTCTCATCATGGCTGCACCGACTGAGATCTGTCTCTTCCCGCCCGTCTGGTCATTTACAAGTGTCAGAGTCTTATCCGTCATCCGCTCCGACGCTGATATGGAATCTACATAACCTATCAGACATACCTCTCCTTTTTCGAATGCATCTATATCTATCTTCTGTCTGGCAGTTTTGTTGTAGAGCTTTATCATATCTGAATTGACCGATATCAGCGGTGCCCCATACTGTGCCTCACTGTTGGTCGTTGTCTCATAAAATGTCGCAAGAGATTCCGGGTCATCCTCGGTCTCAATAAACGGTGCATAAAGTTCAGCATCAAATGGCAGTCTTACATTTGCGCTTCTGTCCACCTCTACAGTACCCATACCCGGAATGTTTCGCATCTGATCCGCGATATCTGCCATGGTCGCCTGAGGCTTAGAGTTATCTGATTCTCCGTCGCCATATAGCACATAATCATTGTGAAGATAGTGCTCTATATAACTGTCCGCATCCATGCATGATATAAATGTATTCACACACAGAAATGTAACTGAACCCATGAATATTGATGCGAACACAAGTATACTTCTCTTTTTTTCACGAAACACATTTCTCCATGCCATCTTCCAGGGCCTTCCTCCACTGGTGGACTTATATCTTGTTCCAGATATATTTCCAGCATATTTCATAGCATCGATTGCAGATATCTTCCCGGCATATTTTGCCGGTTTCCTTGCACTTATAAATACAGTTGCAAATGCAAATACCACGGAAAATACATATATTCCCGGATTGAAACTGACCGCCGATGAAAGTGCAGCTTCCCTGTCTACCGACAGCATGTTCATAGCAAGAGGAACAACGCCAAATGACACCGCCGTTCCAAGGAGTACACCTATCGGAATTCCTATACAAGCCAGATATAGTGCCTGTTTTTTCACTATCTTCTGTATCTGGGACATCGTGGCTCCGATGGTCTTCAGCATTCCATAGAATCTTATATCCTTTGTGACAGATATATACATTACATTATATATAAGAAGATATCCACTAAGGAGTATCATAAGAGCTATAATGCCTATACTTATAGCTATAAAAACACGGTTTGAACCATTTTCAGACTGAACATCATATTTCACTTCAAACTTCTGATCCTGCCTCAAAGTAACATTTTTCTCAAGTTCATCTTGGAGTTTATCACCCTTGCCCTCCTTTGCGGAGATACTGACACGTCCATCCTTCTGCATATCTATTCCCTGGGAATCCACATATTTCTTTGACACCAGGCATACGCTGCTCTTGGCAAATCCTGTGTACCAGCCTGAGAGCACAAAATTTTTCCTCTCACCATCCATCACCAAAGTAACATTCTGACCTACCTTTGGCGACGTGATACCCATATTGTCAAGTATCTGCTTTGTGAGCATTATCTCATTCTCATCCTTCGGATAACTGCCATTTATATCGGTTATGGCCGGTTTCAGATTCTCATTAAATTCCGTGTCATCATCATACTGAAGCAGATATCTGTACTTGCCTGACTCCGTGCTTACCGTCTGTGCATCGATCTGTATTCCCGCCGCAAGAAGTGACGGACAGGACTGTATATCTGTTATCTGATTCTCAGATGGATGCTCCATATATATAGAAGATCTTGTCCCCTGAAGTCTGAGCTGCATCTGGTTAAGATTTTTAGCTATGGAAAATCCCAATGTAAATACAGCCGTGAACATAAATGTTGTGAGAACGATCGCCAGAATAACAATTACATTTCGCACTTTGTTCTGCTTTAACATGCGGTGATATATCCTGCTCACCGCCGCCTGGTTATTGTTTCTAAGCATCCTTCTCACCCCCATCTGGTACTCCTGCTGAGAAGATTCTGCCATCTTCGATCCGTATCATCTGGTCTGCCATGGTTGCTATCTCTTCATTATGAGTGATCATCACTATCGTCTGTGCAAACTCTTTACCAGTCAGCTTTAACAGTGCAATGACATCCATGCTGGTCTTGCTGTCCAGATTGCCTGTCGGCTCATCAGCCAATATGATAGAAGGTTTTGCTGCCAGCGCTCTGGCTATCGCAACCCTCTGCTGCTGGCCTCCTGACATCTGGTTCGGCATGGAAAATTTCTTTTCCGATAAGCCGAGCACATCCATAATTTTATCTACATACGCAGTGTCTATCTTTGTTCCATCCAGCTCGATCGGAAGCACTATATTCTCGTACACATTTAATATTGGCACCAGGTTGTAATTCTGAAAGACAAATCCTATCTTTCGTCTTCTGAATATCGTAAGTGCCTCATCGTCCATTTCAAAAATAGCTTTGCCGTCCAGTATAACATCTCCTGATGTTGGCCTGTCGAGACCTCCTAAGAGATTTAGAAGTGTTGACTTTCCGCTTCCCGAACTGCCTATGATAGATACAAATTTTCCCTCTTCAATATCAAGTGACACATCTGTAAGCGCATGCACGACATTGTCTCCTGTTCCGTATGTCTTTGTAAGATTGTGGGTTGATAATATATTCATGATACCTCTTCCTTTTCATTTTCTTGTCTGTTCTATCTGATGATTTTATTCTAACATCCGCATCTTACAATCTTATTACGTTTAATATTAAGATTTAGTGGTCACTGCTTACATTATCAATATATTAAAAGACCCAGCCCCTGTTAATAAGAGACTGAGCCTTTGATTTCTATCCATTATTTATGACTGTTTCTATACTCCGCCTACAAGTTGGCTGCCAGCACCTGCTCCATAACCTGGAGCACTCCACGTTCCTCATTGGATGGGGCGCGGAATCTTGCAAACTTCTCCATGCCAGGCTGCGCATTTGCCACGATATAGCTGTAATATACCGTCTTCAGCATCTCCGCATCATTGAAGTTGTCGCCGAATGCCATCATCTCGCTGGTATCGATACCAAGAAGTTCTCCGATCTTTCTCATGGCCATTCCCTTATTGATACCTTTATTCATGATGTCGATCCATTCTCTTCCGCCCACAGTGACTGAGAAGTTATCTCCAAAACGTGGCGTATAGATCTCTTTGTACTTCACGGCTGCATCCTTATCTGGAGCAAATATCGTAAACTTATTGGCCTCGACGTCAAGGCTTCTCATATCATCAACAAACACAAGATTACTGAGAAATGCTTTGAAAAACTTCGCATACTTCTCATGTTTTTTCAGGACATATGCTCCGGATAGAGCACACAGTACAGCAACACCATCCGTCTCGTCCTCCACAAAGCGTATCATACTCTGGTACTCTTCCACATCCATCAGGCTCTTGTATATGATCTTGCCGCAATTGGAAATAGCCGCACCATTATCACCGATGACCACCATCTTATCCATCTTGTCTCCGAACATGTCCCTCAGGGTGTACATCGGTCTTCCGCTGGCTACAACAAAACGAATCCCCTTCTCATCCAGCCTGTCAATGTAATCAAAGAAACCATCCGGGAGTTTTCCATTCTCCATAAGCAGTGTGTGATCCATGTCGGATGCAATTAATTTTACGTTCTTCATGACTTCACTTTCCTTATTTAAATAATAATGCACAATTCTTCTCCAGATCATACTCCCTTGTATAACCGTCATCATCGTACAGCATATAACTGCTGTTCTTATAACCGATCAGCTGCATTGTGGTCTTGTCAATATCAGCAACGCACTCCGCCACATCCACGACAGGTATACATTTGCCGTTTCTTACAAAAAGGATAACTTCATTCAAAGGTACCTCAACAAAGTGATGTCCCGCAGGCATCTCCGTCTGCTCCACTGAGCCATCTGCCGTAAACCTTACAAGCATCATATTCTCTGGCAGATACACATATCTTCCGATGGCATTCTGCGTGTAAACCGGTGCGATCATGATCTCATTTCCAAGCATGAGCTGATCCTCAACATGAGCCGCGATCCTATCATCCGGATATTCAAATGCCAGCGGCTTGAACATCATGTCGTCCGTCAAGGCAGCCTTCATGTACTCGCTGTATATATATGGAAGCAACCGGTAACGGACACCGATCACATTCCTGAAATCCTCTATATGCTCAAACTGATAGCACTCCTGATTTCTTGTGCCCTCACAAGAATGGTCACGCATGAGCGGTGTGAACACGCCGAGTGCGAGCCATCTGAGAAGAAGGTCTCTGGATGTGTCGCATCCAAATCCACCGAGATCCGCGCCCGTATACAGGAAACCGCACATATTCATGGACGGAAGCATCTTGATGTTGAGCAGGATGTGTGACCACCACGATTTGTTATCGCCCATCCAGACTCCGCCATAACGGTGCATTCCGATATATGAGGAGCGTGAAAACAAAAGTCGTCTCTCATCCGGTGAGATCTCCCGAAGGGCCTCGCCTGCTGCCCTTGTCATGTTATATCCAAAGAGGTTATGAACCTTGTCGTGACGCACCATCTCACCATCCACATTGTGATACATAGATGCGTAATCCTTCGGATTGTTGCCAACACCTGCCGCTATACCCGAGATGCCCCAGACATCGTCCACAGTCTCGTCCTTCTCAATGAACTTCTTCATAGCTTTCTTCAGCTCGCTCACGCCCTCCGGGGTGAAGAAGATCGCCGGCTCATTCATGTCATTCCAGAATCCCTCTATACCTGCATCCGTGAGGATCTTATATTTTGCACCGAACCAGCGTCTCGCCTCAGGGTTCAGCACATCAGGGAAATGCGTATATCCCGGCCATACCGCCGCAACGAAATCACTTCCATCTGCTCTCTTACAGAAGTAGTTATTTGCCACGCCCTCCTCATACACATCGTAGCCTTTCTCTATCTTTACTCCGGCATCGATGATCGGGATCAGGCGTATATTATCCTTTTTCAGATTCTCCACATACTCCGAAAAATCGCCAAAGTCGTCATTTATGGTGAAATCCTTATAGCTGTCCATGTAATCTATATCCATGTAGACCATATCGATCGGGATGTGGTTCTCTCTGTATTTTCTCGCCACCGTCTCAAAGTCCTCCGGTGTCTTGTATCCCCAGCGACTCTGTCCAAATCCAAATGCAAACTTTGGCGGGATATAACTCCTTCCGATCATCTTCCTGAACTGCTTTGTGATATCATATGGGCTGTCACCTGTTATCACATAGATATCCAGATCTGCGCTGTCACAGAAAATGTGCAGCTCATCGCACTTCGTATATCCCACGTCAAATGTGATCGTGGATGGATAGTCAAAATACAGGCCAAATGTCTGCGCTCCTGAAACTATAATAAAGTTGTGTGATGCATACAGTGAGTATACATCCTCGTGATGATGCGGATTGTCTGCATTGTTGCTTATGTACTTGTAGCCTCTCTTGTTGATTCCTCTGTTCGCCTCGCCAAGGCCATACACTATATCACTGTCCCCAAGACCAAATGTGTACGAAAATCCGGCTGTTAAGTCTATATTGCCGTGATCTGGCTGTCCTTTTTCTGCTGCGATATCTACCACTACTGATTCTGTCTGAAATGGCTTTCCGTATGTATACTTCTTTATCATGCTGTCACCTCTATGCATCTCTCTTCTTCCTTCTGTATCTCTTTTTCTTCTTCCGAACCGTCTTGCCGCGCTTTGCCGCCTGGGCTTTGCGGAATTCCTGTATCTGCTTGATCATGGCCGCATAGTCCCTCTCGAACAGGATCTCACTTATCTCATGATGCACGATCTCCGCCGGAAGTCTGTCCACTATGAGGGTTCTCACGAAGTCCTTGCTCTTGCCCTTATACATCGGCAGACTGTAGGTCTCCTGAATATGCGCAAGCTCCGGTCTCCAAAGTATTCGGATGGTGCGCAGAATATCCGCTTTGGGATTGGTCTGCATATCTCGCACTACATAGAAGTCTATCTTATGCGTCACTTTATCAGATGGATCAGTTGTGCCTCCACCAATTGCTTTGCCACCCATATTCACATCTGCATTTTCGCCTGCATCTGGCTTGCTGCCTGTATCTGACTTGCTGCCCGTATCATATTCTTCAACAGATATGATCCCCCAATAGTCTGGCACATGCTCAGCCACATGACTTGCGTGTGTGCTTCCCACCACAACGATATTCTGATCAAAATACAGATCATAATCCGCAACCTGTCTCTCAAGCCGTGTGTATGTATCCGCGTCACTCTTTATCTCGATTCCAACTATCTTGTCCGGGATGACCATTACCACATCCGCACGGGAACTGCCCACAGTCTTTTCCTCAAGGATCCGCACCTTTCCGTACCTCTCCTCCAGAAATTCAAATAAAGGCTCGCGTATATCTTTATCTAATAACATCTTTCCCTCCAAAAATCAATTGATTTAAGTAACCTTCATATGTGATTTTGTGCTATATAAAAAATCAAGGCAGTGAACTTTTAAAGTGAGCTCACTGCCCTGATTTCTTAAAACATATATTATCCCATATCACCAAAATTCATTAAATCAGTACCAGATTCCGGCAATATCTCTATCAGCCTTTATTCACTAGTTCTGTGAACTTCTTAAGTGCTTCCTTAGCCTCCGGTGAAATATTCCTTGGAACTGCAATTCTGACTGTCACATAATGGTCTCCATGGGTATTACCGCCTCTCGCCTGAACACCTTTGCCACGAAGCCTTATCTTGCTGCCCGACTGTGTTCCCGGAGCTATCTTACACTTTACATCTCCAAACATCGTGTGGACGAGAAGTTCTCCTCCGAGAACAGCCACATCAAACGGTACAAGGGCTGTGGTGTAGATATCCAATCCTTTTCTCTCATACCCGGCCTTGTCCCGGATATTTACCTGTAGGAGCAGATCGCCTGGCTGTCCTTTGCCTGTTCCGGGATAACCCTTGCCGGCAAGCCTTATCACACCGCCATTGTCTATACCTGCCGGTATGTGCACTTTAAACTGTGAACTTCCACCGCGTCCATCGTTGAATGACAATGTCTTATCACATCCATAGACAGCCTCGTCAAAGTCTATCGTGACACTTGCCTCCATATCTCTGCCTCTGGCATTGAAGTTACCGCTAAAGCCGCCGAAACCGCCTCTCTGTGAGCGACCTCCTCCTCCGCCAAAAAACGAGCCAAATATATCGCCAAACATATCTCCGAAGTCTCCACCTTCAAAGTGAAATCCTCCGCCACCAAATGGATCTCCTCCTGCAGCTCCACCTGAGCCATCAAAAGCAGCCATTCCAAATTGATCATACATCTTCCTCTTCTCAGCATCAGACAGTACCGCGTAGGCCTCAGAAGCCTCTTTAAACTTCTCTGCAGCTGACGCATCGCCAGGATTCGTGTCCGGGTGGTATTTCTTCGCCAGGGTTCTATATGCTCTTTTTATCTCAGCGTCTGTGGCTGTCTTCTTGACGCCGAGAACTTCATAATAATCTCTTTTTGAAGCCATGATTCCTACCTCCCGATAAGCCTATGTATAGTTTAACACTATCTGTCAAGTGATTCCACATTTTTAATGTCAAAATAAGCACATATATTATGAAATTTTTTAGGCATTTTTATATAATTGATAACTAATTGATCAGCTGTAATATGCCATATAGATTTCCGAAGTTTACAAATTATCCCTGCAAGCGGCAAAGTCACGTGCAAACACCGTCTTTGGCACGTTGCACGCAAAAAAAGCACCTCCACCGATATTTGATTCATTCCGTCAGTGGAGATGCCTTTGTATGGCTAATACCATATATGTTATATGCAAAATGTGCTACTTCCTTGCAACATATTCTGTATAACATTCATTTTACTTATATTATCCTACTGCTTTATGTTGAAAGCCTTGATTCCAGGATATACTGCGCAGTCGCCAAGCTGTTCTTCGATTCTAAGGAGCTGGTTGTACTTTGCAACTCTCTCTGATCTAGAAGGAGCGCCTGTCTTGATCTGGCATGTATTGAGTGCTACTGCGAGATCTGCGATAGTTGTATCTGCTGTCTCACCTGATCTGTGTGATGATATTGCTGTGTATCCAGCCTTATGAGCCATCTTGATAGCCTCAAGTGTCTCTGATACTGAACCGATCTGGTTGAGCTTGATAAGGATACAATTTGCACATCCCATCTCGATACCCTTTGCAAGTCTCTCTGTATTTGTAACAAACAGATCATCACCAACAAGCTGAACCTTGTCTCCAAGTCTTGCTGTGAGCTTCTGCCAGCCTTCCCAATCCTCCTCATCGAGACCGTCCTCGATTGAGATGATAGGATACTTCTCAACAAGCTTTGCCCAGTGCTCGATGAGCTGCTCTGCTGTGTACTCTGTTCCAGCCTTTGGAAGCTTGTACCAGCCCTTGCCCTTCTCGCTCTTCCACTCTGATGAAGCAGCGTCCATAGCGATCTTGAAGTCCTTGCCCGGCTCATATCCAGCCTTCTTTACAGCCTCTAGTATTGTCTCGATAGCCTCCTCGTCAGACTTGAGTGCCGGAGCAAATCCACCCTCATCACCTACTGATGTGGCAAGACCTCTCTCCTTGAGGATCCCTGCAAGTGCATGGAATACCTCTGCACACCATCTCAGACACTCCTTAAATGAAGGAGCGCCAACAGGCATGATCATGAACTCCTGAACGTCAAGTCCTGATGACAGAGCATGGCATCCCCCATTTACGATGTTCATCATCGGAACCGGAAGCTTGTTTCCTGAGATTCCGCCGAGGAATCTATAAAGAGGAATGTCAAGTGAGATTGAAGCTGCTCTTGCCGCTGCGATCGAAACTGCAAGAATAGCATTTGCTCCGAGTTTTGACTTGTCCTTTGTTCCATCTGCCTTGATCATCGCTGCATCTACTGCATATATGTCAGACGCATCCATTCCTGTAAGTACGTCATTGATTGTTGTATTTATATTCTCTACTGCCTTCTGGACACCCTTGCCAAGGTATCTTGATTTGTCTCCGTCACGAAGCTCAAGCGCCTCAAACTCACCTGTGGAAGCTCCACTAGGTGCAGCCCCGCGGCCTACTGTTCCATCTGCCAGATATACCTCTGCCTCAACTGTTGGATTTCCTCTTGAATCAAGGATCTCTCTTCCTATTACCTTTTCGATCTCAAGATAATTCATCATTTTTATATTTCTCCTTTCCTTGTATCGCCCCCTCCCTTTCGGTCGGCGGCAGTTCGTCGGTGCATTCCGATATGTGCCCACAGGGCACATGGCACCTCCTCTTTCCTTGTATCGCCCCCTGCCGTCCCTCCGATTCAGCAGACTGCAGAGGGTACATAAGCTCACATGATTTACGGTGTTAGTTTAATCTAACCAGCCTGTAAAATCAACATTTGTAATTGTGGATATTTTATCATTTAACGTAATAGCCGGGGACGGAGGTACCTGTCCCCTTTGCCAATGTGGAGATTTTTTAGTTAGCCAAGGGCTACGTCCAGCACCATCATCAGTGCAAAGCCAACCGCAGCTCCGATGGTTCCTATGTTGCTGTGATCCCCCGCCTGAGATTCGGGTATGAGCTCCTCGATGACAACATAGAGCATGGCTCCCGCCGCAAATGCAAGAAAGTACGGAAGAAACGGCGTAATCTGCACCGCCAGAAGTGCCGTGAGGAATCCTCCAAGCGGCTCTACCGCACCTGACAGTGTTCCATACAGAAATGCCTTCTTTTTGCTCATGCCTTCACCCACAAGTGGCATGGACACGATCGCTCCCTCAGGAAAGTTCTGTATGGCGATTCCTATCGAGAGCGCAAATGCTCCAGTGATCGAAACTCCCACATCGCCCATGGCTGCTCCGGCATACACAACCCCCACCGCCATTCCCTCAGGGATATTATGGAGTGTGACCGCAAATATCATCATCGTGGTCTTCTGCAATTTTGCTTTAACTCCCTCCGGCTTATCACTCTCCAAATGCAGATGCGGTATCAAAGTATCAAGAACCAGCAGAAACACTATTCCAAGGGCAAATCCGATAAGCGCAGGCACCCATGCAATCTTTCCCTGTGACTCCGCCATGTCTATGGACGGCATGAGCAGCGACCATATGGATGCCGCAATCATGACTCCCGCCGCAAATCCCAGCAGTGCTTTCTCCACCATCGGAGATATTTTTTCTTTCATAAGAAATACCATAGCCGCTCCAAGGGTCGTTCCGGCAAATGGTATAAATAATGTTACAAATTCAGCCATTCAATCACCTCTTTATAATATGTAATATCTTTTATTTTATACATATTCATTTTTTTAATCCTGTGCACATTTCCGACTTAAATATATTTAGAAAAAAATTTGCAGATTTTTGTCATATCGATCCATAAATCATGCCGCAAATTGCATTTACAATTTAATTTAATGGCAAGCCTTTGTCAACACAAGTCCACACACATGATACAAGTTATCAACAAGCATCACAAAGTTATCAAAAATTATTGCATTTTATCCACATATAACTGTAATTTTGCAACACAAATTTATGGTGATATTTTGTCAATACATGTTATAATATGAGCTGTCATTAAATTTCAGGATCAGTGTGTAGATGAAAATAAAAATGGGGATAAATATGAAAGAAGTAACAAAGCTTGGCTTAAAGCAGTTTTTAAGGCTTATACTTATAAACGTTATGTG
>OHEV01000794.1_pt1 | contig 15314 bp, 15 predicted proteins | sample 1567331 | NCBI WGS metagenome assembly OHEV01 (sample SAMEA3879561, study PRJEB24766) | human gut metagenome | biome: human-associated habitat; feature: feces | place: USA | collected 1985/1987 | reverse complement strand
TCCCGTGCTAACTAAAACAATATACGGCGTAAGAAATCCTCGCCCCTGTGTAACGTTTGCTGTCAAACTTAAAACGGCAAGTGCAACTGTCAACTCAAAAATTTGCTTGTGTGCTGAAAAATCACCATTTTTTTTGCGTAGTGTATAGCATTCTTTCAATGCATTGAACCATAAGATCATTCCAACGATTCCTTGAGTAAAAAGGCCATACAAATATGTATTGTCCCAAAAACTTAGTCCCCCTTCTGCTCCGCTGCCATAAGCAAATTGATTATATGGAAGTATCAACTCGGCAAAAGAAACTTCGGATAGGTTTTCCGTCCAGCAGTACACACGTTCATAAAGGCTCAGGAATACGCCCTTTGTTTCAGAACGGGAAAGCCAAAAACACAAAGCCAATATGCATAGAAAGCATATAATGCCTAAAACGGCCAAATTGTTTTTATGAATAGTCTGATGGTGAAGGTCTACAATCCATCTAAAAACAAGGATAACGGTATATATTACAATTGCGCTTTTATTGGTAGAAAGCACCATGCACACTATTGCAATAACGTCCCAAAACATTTGTTTCCGTGGAATCGTTTATTGTGATTCCTGCAATTATGATATAGTAACCGAATGTTGCGAAATTTCCTGATAAGCTTGGTGCTCTGAGCAAGCCAAAACTATGTGCAACTTTAATTTTTGACAACGGGTCTTGGCCGTAAAACTCATGTCCTGTATAGAAAACGCTTGTCCATTGCCAACCTTTCACTTGTTCTACAGCTGCTAAAATCAACCCAGCGATCAAATAAAACTTAAAAAATTTCACAAGGCGTTTGGTATAGATCTCATTTTCATTATCTGTAAACGGAATCATCATACATGAAAATGCTGTTAATGGGATGTATATATCGCGTATTGCATATACACCCTGCTCTGTGAGTCCATGCCTTGCAATGTTTACGGTAACTACCAGTGCTGAAAAAGTAAGAAGCAGAACGAAACAACGTTTCATTTTCCATGCGTTGCTTTTTACTCCTAATAATGCGATAAAAAGCAGCAACACTTCCGGAATAAAAGCAGTGAATTTGATATTGTGAATTTTACTATTAGGCCATACATAAATACATATGCTATGTACAGCAACCGAAGGTCAACAGACCATCGTATGTTTTTTCTCATCTCATTATGCTCCTACTGATAAAATCCGGATTCCTTTTTTCCACAGCCTTCGAGGTCTGTTGTCCTTATGATTGGATATTTTTTTGCAATTATTGCTCGGCAAGTGTCAAATAGCACTTTTCCATATATTTTGCTTGTTTTGTAATATCGTATCGTTCATCGTAATAAGTTTTTCTTTGGGCGTTTCTCATACCGACTGCATGCTGCGCCCATATTTCTGCCGGGCTATTCAACGATTCATACTCACAGTTTCCAGTAAAGTTTACTTCACTTGTAACGACATCTGAAAATAAAACCTTGAGTCCGGACATCTGTGCTTCAATGCCAACTAGAGGCAGACCTTCCATGAAAGAAGGCATCAATAATAGATCCATCATCTGGTAAAGGCAGTTCACATCATTGCACCAAGGAAAAGCACCTTGTTCTCTAGTTTTTTCTCCGCTACTTTTTCTTCCACGCGTTCTTTTAACGGGCCTTCACCAACAAGGATCAAACGTGAATCTGCGGTTATTGCGCATGTTTTCGCAAAAATATCGATAAGATACTCGTGATTTTTTTGGGGACTGAACCGCCCAACATTTCCAATCACCAGTGTGTCTTTTGAAAAGCCGAATTTTTTTCTCAGTGCCGACCTGATATCAAGGTCAAAGCCATATTTTTCAAACTCGACTGCGTTATTAAAAATCTGCACCTCATTGTTCTTGACGTTCCCACTGCCAAATAGTGCCTTGGCGGCATCTGTTCCGCAGGCCCAATGTTCATTCGTGGAAATTTTACTCAACCATACTTTTACATGGAATGTTATCTTGCTCAAAAAACCTTGGGGGCATTCTGCCATATGGGAATGATTGATTCGATGCTTACATCCAGCTGCCATCCCAACAAAACCAGCGATAAATGCCCATTCCGTTGTTGCAATATGAAGAATATCAAAGCCCTCATTGACGCGTTTTTCAAATATTGTCTTACAATCTTGCGGGTTGCATGCCATAGTTGTTGGCATCTCGCCTTTACGCATTCGGTCGAAAAATTCTTTCTCAGGCATAGTATTGTCTGTTCCATAGATTACTTCACCAAATGCATAAAAAAGAGTGTGGATATCAATGTTGTTTTCTTTAACATAACTTGCAGGTAAATCGGCAGTTGTGTCAGTTGATATAAGAAAATCTTTCATAAATGTCAGATCCTTTCTTGATTTATTTTCTGTATTATAATATCATTAATGAAGTGATATTCCAAGATATAAGATTAATTGCATTGTAATAAATTTTGCGAATAAATTTTAATAATGGGGTTGACATATATTGTTTAGGATGATATCATACAATAGTTGCAAAGCAAAGCAGAGTGTCCACTCTCACCTCAGCGCATAGGGCGACTCGGGTTGATATTTAAGAATTACACATAATATAGGATTGTGTTTTGATTAAAGAAAGTGGATAGCTGTGCTATTCACTTTAATTTTTTATATGGGGGTGTACCGCTATTAACGAGTTAATGATTAACGAACAGATCAGATGCAAAGAGGTTCGTGTTATTGGAGAAGAAGGACAGCAGCTTGGAGTTATGGCATTAAGAGATGCTTTAAACATGGCTAAGGATGCAGGAGTAGATTTGGTAATGGTTTCGCCATCAGCTAATCCACCTGTATGCAGAATTGTAGATTATGGCAAGTTCAAGTACGAACAGCTCCGCAGGGAAAAGGAAGCTAAGAAGAAACAGAAGACAGTAGAAGTTAAGGAAGTTCGTTTATCACCTAACATCGATGTCAATGACCTTAATACTAAGTGTAACTCAGCAAGAAAGTTCATTGAGAAAGGTAACAAGGTTAAAGTATCATTAAGATTCAGAGGAAGAGAAATGGCTCATATCGACTCTACTAAGCATATATTAGAGGATTTTGCAGAAAAGCTTAGCGATATAGCTGTAATTGAGAAGGCTCCTAAGATGGAAGGCAGGAGCATGATGATGTTTTTAACTGAAAAACGTTAAAATAAATAACAACTAACAGACATTTTTAGGAGGATTATTATGCCAAAGGTAAAGACAAAAAGAGCAGCTGCAAAGCGTTTTAAAGTAACTGGAACAGGTAAGTTAAAGAGAATGAAGGCATACAAGAGCCATATTCTTACAAAGAAGTCAGCTAAGAGAAAGAGAAATCTTAGACAGGCAGCTATGACTGACGCAACTAATGTTAAGACAATGAAGAAGATTATGCCTTATCTCTAAGATTAATGGTATAACAACATTTATTTAGAGATATAGTTTAAGGAGGAATTTATAAAATGGCAAGAATTAAAGGCGGATTAAACGCAAAGAAGAAGCATAACAGAGTATTAAAGCTCGCTAAGGGTTATAGAGGAGCAAGATCTAAGCAGTACAGAGTTGCTAAGCAGTCAGTTATGAGAGCTCTTACAGAGAGTTATAAGGGCAGAAAGCAGAAGAAGAGACAGTTCAGACAGTTATGGATTGCCAGAATCAATGCTGCTGCAAGAATTAACGGACTTTCATACAGCAAGTTCATGTATGGTCTTAAGTTAGCTAATATCGATCTTAACAGAAAGGTATTATCTGAGATGGCTGTTAACGATGCAGAAGGATTTGCTAAGCTCGCAGAGGTTGCTAAGTCTAAGCTTGCATAATTGATTATATATTATATATCAGAGATAATAGGCTGTCGTGAAAGCGGCAGTCTTTTCTTTTTAAAATGTATGATATTTCTGTGAACTAATATGAACAGATATGGATAAAATCTCTTTTATGTGATATAGTATGAAAGTCAATTTTTTACTTCTGTATAAAGAAGTAAGAGCGGAGGTTTATTGTGAGAAAAAGTTTTTTAAGAAAAGCATCAATAGTTTTATTATCAGCAACAATGCTTATGGCAACTGCATGTAATAAAGAGATTGAAGTAAAATACGATTATAATGTTAATGATTATGTACAGCTTGGGAAATATGAGGATATAGCTGTAACTGTTGATAAAACATCTATAGAGAATCAGCTTGTTGATGATAAGATTGCTGAAGATATAGAGAATAATACTACTTATTCAGAAGTCAGCAGAGGTGCTGTTGATGGAGATCAGATACTGGTTACTTATGTTGCTACAAGTTCGGGTTCACAGTCAACAGGGCTGTCTAATACAGATGGTGTTACAATGATACTTGGCAAAGATAAACTTGGACTTGATATAGAAGAGCTTGATGAAGCACTCTATGGAATGAAGGCTGGAGAGACTAAGGTTATGGTAATCGACTTGCCGGAAACATATAGCAATACCGTATATGCAGGAACTAAAGTAGTGTTTGAGCTTACAGTGCAGACGGTTTCACAGCCTAATGTGCCAATGCTTACTAATGCATATGTTAAGGAAACATTTGGATATGATACAATTGAAGAATATAGAGCTTCTGTTAAAGATTCATTAGCATCTACAATCGATTCTAAGGTTGATGATGAGATTCAGAAACAGGTTCTTTCAACACTTCAGGATACATGTAAGGTAAGTGGTTATCCAGATACACTGCTCAGTACATTACGAGACAGATATGACCAGTCTGTCGGATTCTATGCTGATTTTACTAACCAGTCAAAGGAAGAGTATTGCCAGCAGTTATATGGAATGTCATATGATGATTTCATTAAGAAGTCAGCAGCACAGCAGCTTATTATGGAAGCAATCGTGAAAGATCAGAAGTTCTCTATGAGAGAATATGATTACAAGGGCGATCTTGATGAATTCGCAGGAGACAATGGATATTCTGATGAGAATGCATTTGTTGAGAAATTCGGAAAAGATAGTGTAGTTAAGGCTATGCTTGTGCAGAAGGCACAGGATTATGTTATTGAGCATGCCAATATTGCGTATAAGTAAGGTTGGTTGACAGAATTTAGGTTGTGTGTGGGAACCGGTAGCATATTATTGTGCGAGTCCTCATGGCGGCTGCACCTAGTGGGAGTAAATGCCGCTCTATACAGAGTTTATTACGGTGAGAGAAAACAAACGCGCTTCGCTTGAACGAGTTTTCTCTCACCGCTCTTTTGTATAGAGCGGCATAACTCCCACACGGTTCGCGCCTTAAATCGGACTCGCACAATAATATGCTGCCGGTTCCAATCTACGTTAATTCTTTCTTGCCTTGCTTATGCCTTCGGCATGTTGCAAGGCGGGCTGTTGATGTGTGACCGGGGTGGCTATGAAATGTGGTGGGATAAAAAAATCCATCTTGCTTATGCCTTTGGCATGTTGCAAGATGGATTTTTTTTACTTTGTGCCTGTTGAGCCGAAGCCGCCTTCGCCTCTTTCTGTGTCGTCAAGTTCTGCTACTTCGTTGAAGTCTGCTGTGATGTATGGTGCTAAGACTATCTGAGCAATTCTGTCTTTTGGTTCTATGGTTACAGGTTTATCTGAATGGTTGTGGAGGGCTACTATGATTTCACCTCTGTAGTCAGAATCTATTACGCCTACTTTGTTGGCTGGGGCGAGCCCTTTTTTACATGCCATTCCGCTTCTTGCGTAGATGAGACCTACGAGTCCTGCTGGTATCTCCATTGCTATTCCTGTTTTGATGAATTCAGTTGTGCCTGGCATAACTGTTACAGCTTCTGGCATTCCTGAGTAGAGGTCTGCTCCGGCTGAGAATTCTGTTCCGTATGTTGGGATACAGGCGTTAGGATTTAATTTCTTAATATTAACTTTCTGTGACATTGTGTAAACTCCTTTATATTATTAATCGTACAGAAGTACGATATTACCTGATTCGAGTGATTCTTTTACAAGGATTGTCCTCTGATTAGATGAACCCTTGAACTGAAGCATCATATCCTTCTTGTCTTCTTCATATTTGCCGTCAACTATGACGTCAATGTATTGAAGCATTTCTTTAGTTTCTTTCCATTCATTGCACATTCTTCCAACAATATCCTTGTCAAACAGATATCCTGTAAAGCACCATATACTCAGGTCAGGATATATTCTGCGTACTTCCCTCAGCAATGGAAGGAGTCCCTGCTGGTTGCTGTGTTCAAATGGTTCACCTCCTAGAAGTGTGAGCCCTGTAACATAGTCTGGGGCAAGGGAATCAATGATTTCTTTGATTGTATCGTCTGTGAAGTCCCTGCCATAATTAAAGTCCCATGCAATTTCGTTAAAACAACCTTTGCATCGGTGTGTGCATCCACTTACAAAAAGAGATGTACGCACCCCTGGTCCGTTAGCAATATCACAGGTTTTTATCTCGGCATAATGCATAATATAAACCTTCTTTCTAAAAGTTGCAATAAATCTGTATTATTAGCAAATAATGACATCTTATCACATGAATTACAGAATTATGAATGCTATATTAAGACTATAGCAAATGATTTAAATCTGTTGTACAATTATAGCAGATTTGCTCGTGACAAACAATGGAGGGTACATATAATGAAAATTTATTTTGACAAGCTTTACAGGTATGACAGATTACAGGAACCGGCAGGCATAGCACTTCCTTTTAAGGAAGGAGAGTTAAAGACTGCTGACAGGATAGCTATTACACAGAATGGCAGAAAATGCATGGTTCAGCCGAAGGTTACATCGAAGCATGCAGATGGAAGCATAAGATACCTGTATGTGGATTTTCTTGCTGATATTCCGGCTAATAAGGGCGCAGTGCTTGAGTTTGAAAAAGAGTCTGATGGAAGCTGCGAAGAAAAGGGAGTATCTGTTACTCAGACTGGACAGGGGCTGTGTGTTGACACAGGCTGTGTTACATTTACAGTAAAGAATAATTCCCAGAATATATTTGAAACACTTGATGATGGAAGAAAACATTATACCGCTCAGAATTTTGAAGGACCATATCTGAAAGATGATATGGGATTATACGACATTAATATTGGTGAGTGGAAGATTATAGATGCAGGTCCTGTAAAATGTGTAATCAGAGCTAAAGGAAGTAACATTCTTAATAATAAAAAAGTTGATTTTGAGATAACACTTACATCATATGCAGCTAAGTCATGGATTGATGTTTCATACAGAATTATTAATACGACTTATGATGAACTTCATATCAAATCACTGGTATTTTATGCAAAGCCTGATGAGACAGTCACTGCAAGTGATGATTTGTTTGATATGCACATTAATATGGGTAATGATTCTACCGGATGTGGAGATGTACTTACGGATAATTCTAAAGAGAATGGACCTGTGTATCACACAAGAGGAACCGGGGAATTAGAGATGATATCTGGTAAAGCACCTGTTTCCAATGTAAGAACACTTGTTGGAAGCTCTAATTATAAGACTGATTTCTATATTGGAAGAGATGGAGTGCAGGTTAATAAGATTATCGATGATGCATATCTTGTAAAGGAAGCAAATGAACATTTTGCAGAGGTATTCTATGGTACATTTCTTGCAGATTATACTGATGGAAATGATGGATTGTGTATAACTGTATATCAGGCACAGCAGAATTATCCGAAGGCAGTTAAGGCATATGACGGCGGAGTAGCTGTTATGCTTGTTCCAGAGGATATTGGAAATGTTGTTATGCAGTCTGGTATGGCAAAGGAACAGAGATTCCTGATGCATTTCCATGAACCGGATATGCAGATGTGGGAGCTTGATAACAGAAGTACAATATACCAGATGCCTGACAGACCATGCATAGCACCAGAGGAATTCAAGAAGGCAGAAGTGTGTATGGATGTATTCCCTGAACATCTTGTGAATGAAGTTGAAATCGCACTTATTGCAAGGGCTGATAATCATTCAAGATGCTACGGCATGCTGAATTGGGGCGATTCTATTGATATGGGATATACTTTACAGGGAAGAGGCGGCGGAAAACCTGTATGGAGTAATAATGAATATGATTATCCGCATTCATGTGCTCTTATGTATGCAAGAACTGGAATCAGAAGATTCCTTGACTATTTAATAGTTTCAGCAAAGCATCAGATGGATGTTGATGTATGCCATTACAGCAAGAATCCATTAAGAATAGGTGGACAGTGGGAACATACAGCAGGTCATTGTAAGAATGGAATAATGGTATGCTCACATGAATGGGTTGAAGGAGTGATTGATTACTATCATTTTACAGGTGATGAGAGAGGTCTTGAGACAGCTATAAGTATAGGTGATAACATATTAAGACTTCTGGATACACCAATGTATGCAAAACCGGGAGAAGCCAATGCGAGAGAAACTGGCTGGGCTTTACGTGCACTTGTTGCATTATATGTGGAGACAAGAGATGAAAAATGGCTTGCAAAATGCGAGTGGATTATTGACAGCTTTAAGATATGGGAAGAGGAGTATGGCAACTGGCTTGCTCCGTATACGGACAATACTCTTATAAGAGTAGGATTTATGATATCAGTAGCTGCAGGAAGCGTAATGAGATATTACAGGGTATTCCCAAGAGAAGATATTAAGCAGATGCTTATAAGAGCAATTGATGATATTGTAGAGAATTGTACTCTTGACAATGGTTTGTTCTATTATAAGGAGCTTCCTTCACTTTCAAGGAATGGAAATAACACACTTCTTCTGGAATCACTGGCAATTGCCTATGAACTTACAGGTGATAAGAAATATCTTGAGTATGGTTTCAAAACATTTGAAACTAATATTAATAACACAGGAAGGGCAGGAATTGGTTCTAAAAAGGTTATAGATGATGCTGTTATTGTTTCTGGTGACAGTACGAAAGGATTTGCACAGAGTTTTATACCACTTGTTACATATTATAAGGCACTTGGAGATACAGGATTAATTAATAATGTAAAGCTGTATTGATAATTGAGATAAAGGTGCATACAGAGTTTAATACGGTGAGAGAAAGCAAACGCGTTTCGCTTGGGCGGGCTTTCTCTCACCGTTCTTTTGTATATAGCAGCATTAACGCCCTCACAGCTTGGAAAAGTCGCAGATATTTACTGGTTTTTTTATGTAATATATAGTATAATCTTTCAAAAGTGTTTGTAATTGACGGAAAGGTGGTTTTTTATGAGAATCGGAATAAGAGCACATGATGTTGCATACGCTCCATTAGAGGAGCTTATACCTAATATACATGCACAGGGTTTTCACTGTATGCATATTGCACTCAGTAAGTCTATTAAGGAGTTTAAGCCGGGCGTGGAGACTATGACACCGGGACTCGCTATGTATATTAAGGAATTATGTACAGAGAATAAGGTTGATGTTGCAGTACTTGGCTGTTATCTTAACCTTTGCAATCCTAATCCTGAGAAGCATAAGGAGATTGTTGAGAAGTATAAGGCACATATAAGATTTGCAAGTATTCTTGGCTGTGGAGTTGTTGGTACTGAGACTGGTGCGGTTAATGAGGAGTATAAGTATGAGCCAGCTAATCACAGTGAGGAGGCACTTCAGTGCTTTATTGATAATTTAAGGCCAATAGTTAAATATGCTGAACAGTTTGGCGTCATTGTAGCAATTGAGCCTGTATGGAAGCACATTGTATACACTGTTGAACGTGCAAGAAAGGTGCTTGACGCTATTGATTCACCTAATCTTCAGATTATATTCGACCCGGTTAACCTGTTATGTGTTGATAATCTTGCACAGCAGGATGAGATTATTGAGAAAGCATTTGACCTGTTATTAAAGGATATTGCTGTTGTTCACTGCAAGGATTATATTGTTGAAGGCAGTGAGCTTAAGTCAGTGGCAGCAGGTACAGGAAAGGGTAATCCGGTGACCGGAGGAGGTCTTAATTATCCACTTCTGTTAAAGAAGATTAAGGAGCATAAGCCATATGTACACTGCACACTGGAAAATACTGTTCCTGAGAATGCAGTGGCTACAAGAGAATTTATGGAAAGAACATATGCCAGTGTATAAATAATGGGCTTAGGAAAACTATAACGCTGGACAATTACCAGAGAATGGAGGCACGTATGCCAGAGAATATAGAGTTACCAGGCGCAAGCCATAACAAAACTAATCAGGTTGAAAGAGCGGTGGATACACCAGCAGATTTTACAAGTCCTGAGGAATTATATAAGAATCTTATTGCAGCTATAAAGAAATACCACCCATCTACAGATCTGTCTGATATTGAGAAGGCATACGAGACTGCAAGAAAGGCACATGAGGGACAGTTCAGAAAATCGGGTGAGCCATATATAATCCACCCTTTATGTGTTGCTATTATTCTGGCTGAATTAGAGCTTGATAAGGAGTCAATTATTGCAGGTCTTCTTCATGATGTTGTTGAAGATACAGTTATGACAAGTGAAGATGTTGCAAAAGAATTTGGTGATGAGGTAGCACTGTTAGTAGATGGTGTAACAAAGCTGACACAGCTCAATTACCAGCATGATAAGATTGAGGTCCAGGCAGAAAACCTTAGAAAAATGTTCCTTGCAATGGCAAAGGATATAAGAGTTATCCTTATAAAGCTTGCCGACAGACTGCATAATATGCGTACAATGCAGTATCAGTCGCCGGCAAAGCAGATTGAGAAATCAAGAGAGACAATGGAAATATATGCTCCAATAGCCCACAGGTTAGGTATTTCCAAGATTAAGGTAGAGCTTGATGATTTATCAATGAAATATCTTATGCCTGATGTATATAATGATCTTGTTGAACAGGTCAACTTAAACAGACCAGGCAGGGAAGCATTTATAAAGAGCATAATTAAAGAAGTCGGCATGCATATAAGCAATGCCGGTATTGAGGCTGAGATAGACGGAAGAGTTAAGCATTTCTTCTCAATCTACAGAAAAATGGTCAACCAGAATAAGACGCTTGACCAGATATATGACATATTTGCAGTAAGAATCAAGGTTGACACAGTAAAAGACTGTTATGCGGCACTTGGTGTAATACACGAAATGTATAAGCCTATTCCAGGACGTTTCAAGGATTATATCGCCATGCCTAAGCCTAATAATTACCAGTCGCTCCATACAACACTTATTGCATCTAACGGACAGCCGTTTGAGATACAGATAAGAACTTACGAAATGCATAAGATTGCTGAGTATGGTATTGCAGCCCACTGGAAATATAAAGAGGGAAAAACTGGCGAGAAGGACAATCAGAGTGAGGAAGCAAAGCTTAGCTGGTTAAGACAGATTCTTGAATGGCAGAAGGAAATGTCTGATAACAAGGAATTCTTATCATCAATCAAGAATGACCTTAACCTTTTCTCAGACAGCGTATACTGCTTTACACCTACGGGTGATGTCAAGAACCTTCCGGCAGGCTCATGCCCGATAGATTTTGCGTACAGCATTCACAGTGCTGTAGGTAATAAGATGGTAGGAGCGAGAGTTAATGGAAAGCTTGTTACTATTGATTATGTTATTAAGAATGGTGACAGAATCGAGATTATAACATCGCAGAATTCAAAAGGACCAAGCCGTGACTGGCTTTCAATTGTAAAGAGCACACAGGCAAAGAATAAGATTAACCAGTGGTTTAAGCAGGAGTTAAAGGAAGATAATATCATTAAGGGCAAGGAAATGGTTGCTAACTACTGTAAGACTAAAGGAATTGTTCTTTCTGATATTACCAAGCCTGAATATGTTGAAAAATGTCTTAACAAATATGGCTTTAAAGACTGGGATTCTATTCTTGCAGCCGTCGGACATGGTGCACTTAAAGAGAGTCAGATAGTAAACAGGCTTAATGAGGAGCATTTAAAGACTAAGAAGGCAGAAGTTACAGACAAAGATGTGCTTGAGGAAATCGTTGCCGCTGAGTCTAAGGAAAAGTCAAAGAAGAAGGAAGGCAAAGGTGGAATTGTCGTTAAGGGAATCCATGATGTTGCTGTGAGATTTTCAAAGTGCTGTAATCCGGTACCTGGTGATGAGATTGTCGGATTCGTTACACGAGGAAGAGGTATATCAATTCACAGAACAGACTGTGTTAATATAATCAACTTCCCGGCTAATGAGCGTGCTCGACTTATAGAGGCTGAATGGGAGCAGGGACAGACAGCAGGCGATACCTATGAGGTTGAAATCAATATATTTGCCAACAACAGAACAGGTCTTATTGTTGATATATCAAGGATGTTCACAGAAGCGGAGATTGATGTAAAGTCTATGAACTGCCGTCTTAATAAGAAAGAATTCGCTACCATAAGTGTTGGTTTTGATATTCATGGCAAGGAAGAGCTTAACAGAATTATAGATAAATTAAGAAAGATAGACGGAGTTACTGATATAACAAGAACTGCCGGCTAAGAAAGGTTTGCAGATTATGATTAAGATAGAATCAAGAGTATTGGGACCGGTAGCTACTAACTGCTATCTTATAATTAACTTAGATAACAACGAGAGCATTATTGTTGACCCGGCAGATTCACCAGAGTCTATATATGATATGGTTGTGCGTTCAGCAAGCAGGCCACAGGCAATACTTCTTACACATGGACATTTTGACCATATAGGTGCGGCTAATGAGGTGCGTGAGCATTATGGAATTAAGATATATGCATCATGTGACGAGGAAAAGCTTCTTGCTTCACCTGCAAGAAACCTGTCGAATGCATATGGCATGAGTCTTAGGGTTACAGCAGATGTATTTCATAATGATGGAGATATTCTTGAACTTGCAGGACTTAAGATAAAAGCAATCCATACACCGGGACATACAGCAGGCGGAACATGCTATTATATCGAATCAGACAAGACACTTATGTCAGGTGATACACTTTTTGCCGGTTCAGTCGGAAGAACAGATTACTCTACAGCAAGCTCTGCTGCAATGATGGAGTCACTTCATGACAAGCTCTGCAAGCTTCCTGATGATACAGATGTATATCCTGGACATGGAGAGTTCACAACGATTGGATATGAAAAGCAGAACAATCCGTTTATGTGATGCCCGCAAGAGAAAAGGAAGCAACGCGAAGCGTTATTTACTTTTCGCGGGGCATCAACGAGCAAACAGCCTGCGAAGCAGGCGGAGAAGCACGATAGTGCGGGTTTGCGAGTATGGAATCAGCAGGCGAAAAGAAACTGACGCGAAAAGGAAGCAACGATGATATATATTAAGATTGATAATGATGTATTTTATGATGATGCGGTTGTGCTTGTCCGTTCATTTTATCCAAGAACTGAGGTTATGGCACTAAAGGCAGATTCCAAACCGGAAGAGAAAGATGAGATTCTTTCAATAGAAGTTCCTGATGTCACAGGGCTTGATAAGAAGAATGCCCACGAAGTGTTTAAGGACAGCTTATATAAGAAGCTTTCAGAAAAGACAGGCAAGAAGCTTCCGTGGGGATATCTTACAGGAGTAAGACCAAGTAAGATTGCGTATACAATGCTTGAAGAGGGTGCAACCAAGGAACAGATTAAGAAACATTTTATGGACAAGCATTATGCAAGTGAAGAAAAGGCTGAACTTGCGCTCACAGTAGCAAGGAAAGAACTGGATATACTTACAGATATGGATTATAAGACAGGCTACAGCCTGTATATTGGAATTCCGTTCTGCCCAAGTATCTGCCTGTACTGTTCCTTTTCATCATATGCACTTGGTGCATACAAAGATTATGTAGATAATTATGTGGATGCGCTTATTAAGGAGATAAGATTCGTCGCTGAATCAATGAAAGGAAGAAGACTTGATACAGTGTATATGGGTGGCGGAACACCTACAACTTTAAGTGTAGCACAGTTAGATAAAGTACTGACAGTGGTTGAAGAAGCATTTGACTTGAGCAGATGCCGTGAGCTTACTGTAGAAGCTGGAAGACCGGACAGCGTGACACCAGATAAATTCAAGGTTCTTAAAGCTCATAATGTGGGAAGAATATCTATTAATCCGCAGACAATGAATCAGAAAACACTTGATTTAATCGGAAGAAAGCATACGGTTGAAGATATTAAGAATGCTTATGCAATGGCAAGAGAAGCAGGACTTGATAATATCAACATGGATATGATTCTTGGACTTCCGGGAGAGGGTGTAGACGAGGTTTACCATACACTTAATGAAATTAAGGAGATGCGGCCGCAGAGTCTTACCGTTCATTCACTTGCAATCAAGAGAGCTTCAAGACTTAACATATTGCGTCAGCAGTACACAGAGCTTTCAATTAAGAACACAGACAGCATTATCGCAATGACTGAGCAGACAGCAAGAGATCTTAACATGCAGCCTTATTATATGTACCGCCAGAAGAATATGGCAGGTAATTTTGAGAATGTTGGCTATGCAGTCCCGGGACTTGAATGTATATATAATATTCTTATTATGGAGGAGAAGCAGACGATAATTGCATGCGGCGCAGGAGCTTCAACTAAGGTTGTGTTCCATAATGAGTCAGATGATAATCACTCAGTACGGATTGAGAGAATTGAGAATGTTAAGGATGTCAGAAGCTATATCGAGAGAATTGATGAGATGATTGAGAGAAAGCGGAAGTTCTTTGGGGAGAATGAGTTTTGATAAATGGAATGGATTGACTGGCATGGGGAATGTGATAAGCATAGGTAATCAGGGCTTTGATAGTATAAGAGAGAACAATTACTTTTTTATAGATAAAAGCAGTCTCATTAAAGAATGGTGGGATTCTGGTGATGTTGTTACTCTGATAATACGCCCTCGCAGGTTTGGCAAAACGCTTAATATGAGTATGCTTAATTGTTTTTTCTCTAGTAAATATGCTGGAATGTCAGACTTGTTCAAAGGCTTATCAATATGGGATGATTCCAGTTACAGAGATATACAGGGAACTTATCCTGTCATATATCTCAGTTTTGCTGATGTTAAGCAGACAAGCTATGCCGAGGCAGTTTCTAAGATTAAGAGCATAATATTGGAAATGTACTCACAGTATGAAAGAATGATTGATAAGGATGCTTTGACGGACAGTCAGAGACAGCTGTTATCAACAATTAAGGTTGGAATGGATGATATTGCAGCCCAGAATTCATTAAAAATATTATCTTCTGTACTTGCAGTGCACTAGTCAACAAAAAGTAGACACCACTTTATATTTTCATTACATGTAAGATGGAAATCACTAAATATCTCTGCTTTTATCCAACCGTTGATTGATTGCATAAGTGACAGTCTGTTTCAGTTTAGCAGTACTGACTTTTCTTTCGTTTGATTTAAGGTACGCAAATAAAGCATCAACCAGTGGCTTTAT
>OHEV01000792.1_pt1 | contig 15316 bp, 8 predicted proteins | sample 1567331 | NCBI WGS metagenome assembly OHEV01 (sample SAMEA3879561, study PRJEB24766) | human gut metagenome | biome: human-associated habitat; feature: feces | place: USA | collected 1985/1987 | reverse complement strand
TCATTAATAAGCAATAATGATAACAGGAATGCAAATAAAACGGTAAGTGCTGCATCAAGAAATAACTGACTGCGGATTTCTTTTGATTTTGCTCCCATCAGCTTTTCTATATGTATCATTTTAAGTTGCTGCAGGGTACGTGAGAGAGTCAGATTTGTATAGTTGAAACAAGCGATGATAAGCACAAGCAGGGCCGAAATCAGACTGATATATAGTAATAATACATCACAATGTTGGAAAAAAGCCAACTGTTGCTGCTTGCTGTCTTTTCCTGTATTAAAGTATAGTTCTTTTATCGGATCAATATAATATCGTGAATCCGGTACTAATGCTGGAATCTTGTCTTTTTTAATTTTTTCCTGTAAAGCTAAGGGAGATGCACCTGGTTGTAGTTTCAATAATACAGGACCACCCCATGATTTGTCGGATAGTCCTGTCAGCAAATCAAAATGCAGAAAAGATTGTGGACGATCTTCTAATATAGCTGCTACTTTATAACTTTTACTTTGTCCTTCTTTATTGATTATTTCCAAGATTTCTCCAATACCGGAATGATTTCCGAAAAGTTGGTGGGCAAATCTTTTGTTTACAGCAACTTTGTCCGGAGTCGTGAGGACTTCTTCCAGGCTGCCTTCTGAAGTTGTATAAGGAAAAAATTGATTTAAAGTAGAGTCGGCACTGATAAAAAGAAACTGTTTGATATCTGTTCCATTATATTTGCAAAGATTACCAGACATTCCGTTTACACGCAGAATATCTGTAATTTCAGCATATTTTTCTTTTATCTGTGTGGCTGCGTCTGAGGTAGAGTAGGCTACTTTAATACCTTCTTCCATTGGAGAGTCTTGACGTAATAGATAAATGAGGTTACGGTCGGTATTATATTTTTCCACATTATATTCATGGATAAAAAAAGTCATAAGCAGATTGGTGCATCCTAATCCAGCTGTAAGACTGAATAGCGAAATCAGAAAAAAAAGTTTGTTTCGCCACCAGTTGCGGGCAATAAGTTTGATGTTTAAGAAGACGTTCATTGTTATAATATCCTTTTGTTATTATAGAGGTGGTTTAACCACCTCTATAATAAATTGACTTATATTTTTATTTCATTCACCACCTGCCCGTCAAACAAATTAATGGTTCTCCCTGCATAGCCGGAATCGTGTTGGGAGTGGGTAACCATAACAATTGTTGTTCCTTCTTTATTCAGTTCGGTCAGAAGTTCCATTACTTCCTTGCCGTTTTTGGAATCCAGATTGCCGGTAGGCTCATCTGCTAGAATCAGTTTCGGGTTTGCTACTACAGCACGGGCTATTGCAACACGTTGTTGCTGTCCGCCGGATAGTTGTTGTGGGAAATGTTTTACCCGATGGGCAATAGCCATACGGTTCATGGCATCTTCTACCCGGCGTTTGCGTTCTGCCGCCGGAATCCCCATATACAATAAGGGTAACTCGATATTTTCGAATACATTCAATTCATCAATCAGGTTAAAGCTCTGGAACACGAATCCGATGACCCCTTTACGTAAATTGGTGCGTTGTGCTTCGGTAAATTTGGAAACGTCTGTTCCGTTCAGTTCGTAAGTGCCTCCCGTAGGATTGTCCAAAAGGCCGAGGATATTCAGCAGGGTGGACTTTCCACAACCGGATGGTCCGATAAATGCATTGTTCAATGCCCATGTTTCGACTTCTTCTGTTTTGAAGATTTTCTGTAAGTTTACTGTTTTGATCATAATCTTATATTTTATAAAGTTATTCGTTCTTGATTACTTTTGCAGGGTTAATTCGTGCAATTCCCAGAATACGGAATAATACCGTGAGGGCCGTAATAAATGTTATTCCGATGAAAATTCCTGCCCAATATATGATACCGTCATTAAAGAATACAATATATGCTTTTTTCCATATTTGTATGACTATATAAATTAATGGAAATGCAATAATTGCGGAAACAGTCAGCAGTTTTATATAAAGGCGGGCAAACAATAAAATAATCTGTTTCAATCCTGCTCCATTTACCTTCCGGATAGCTACTTCCTTTTGTCTGCGTTCCGTATCCAATGTGATGGTCGAATAAACTCCCAACAAAGTAATGAGCAGGCTGACGATAGAAAAGAATAGAATAATCCCTTTCAATTTATTTTCTATTGCTTGTGCTTCATATATATCTTCCTGCAATGTAGTGACATGAGGATGAATACTTTCCGGGAGTGTTTCTTTCAATGTCTTTTCTATCATTTTTTTTATATCAGCCGTTTCCCCCGGCTCGCATTTCAGATAGCAATGACCTACATAATAATTGAAGTCGCTGGGTAAGAATACAAATCCAGGACTTTGATTATATACATCGGCGATAAAATCGTCACATACACCGCAAATGGTATAGCTTTCCGAGTAATTGTATAAAATAGTTCCTAACAGATCTTTTTTCTGGCGTTCCGCCCATGTTTTGTCTACTACCAAATCCTCTTTGGCTTTTAATGTGTGTCCCGATAGTAAAGGTATGTTCATGAATTGGAAGAAGTTAGTGGAAACATTCATGACATTTACTTCAAAACTGCTTTCCGGGTTACCTTTTTCCATTTGCATCCCAGTACCTGATATACCTTTCAGATAACTGATGTCTGCCAATAATTTGTCTTGTACACCGGAAAATTTGGATATACGTTCTATTAAAGCCAGTTTCTCTTCATTCTTCATAAACATATAATCTATGGAGAAACTTAGTATATTGGCTTTTTCTTTTTCAGTCAATGTGTTGAATAGGGTAGATTCCGTTTTCTCCGCTTGCATATAAAGAGCTACGGTAAATGCGACAAAAACCCAGCATATAAAAAATTGGATACCTAACAGTATATTCCGCATTCCATGTTTATGACGTTTTATCTCACTGCCATGAATCTCTGTCTGGATGGGTGTGTAATGTATGCGCAATACAGTTATAAAGCATAATATCATACATAAAAATAAGATGAATACCATATACTCTGCGGTCTGTATAAACAAGAGGTTCTTTTCAATGATAAGAACGTAATTAAATAAATTGAAATTCAAATAGGGACTGATTATTTCAATCAAGCAGAACGTAAACAAGAAAGCGATGAATGCAATGATGACAGACTGGACAAAGAGTTGGTAAAAAAGTTGCTGGTTTCCACTGCCCATAACTTTGCGTATCCCGTATTCACGGTTACGATTCAAAAAAGTTCCCATAAGAAAATGGAAGAAATTAAGAAGTCCGGTCAGTAAAATCAACAGGCCTACTATCATGGTTATTCCTGCAAAATAAGGAGCAATGGACTTATCCCAAAATTTCTTTCCAAAGGGCGAGGCGGTTATAGCTGTTTCTTCGTCATATATGTGGTGCTTCATATTTATGGAGCGAAAACGGGCTTCTAATTTTCGAGCTGTTTTACCCGGATGTAGCAGGGCAAAACCAAAACCTCCAGTCATATTATTACGACCGTTGAATTGCAATGTTCCTTCACTGTCATTCAAAGTCAGCATGTCCAGTTTCTCAAGAAAACTCAGGCTGGTATTCAGGGGAATATCTTCTATCACGGCTTGAATGGTATAGGCTATGCCTCCAGTACGAGGAGTGGTATCCGGTGCTGTAAAAAGACGTTGTGTCAATATCATACGTTTGCCTATGAGATTTTCTGATTCACCGAAAATCCTTTTTGCTAAAGAGCGGGTCAGTATGATGGCATTGGGGGTGTTGGAGGCTACTTCCCATGATCCCTGTAGTATTCGGGGAGTGAATACTTTCCTAAAAAGAGAGTCTACTTCCATTGTCATCAAATGATCGTATGGCAATTCTTTCCCTTCTTTTATCTCTACGTTGTAACTCCGCTCTCGGGGATAAACGGTAAAGGTAAAATCTTGAACCTCATCGAATCTAAGTTTGCGCAATTCTTCAATCGTTGTTGCCGGAATACCAGAATACAAATCTCCCCGTGTTGTACATAAATTTATGTCTGCTATGAGTTCTTTATTGGAAAAGCAAGAATCTACTTCGCTGATGAACCGGCTACAATAAAGACAGATACTAAAACATAATATCCCGACGGATAGCCCTACGATAGATATCAGATTTTGTATCTTATTTTTTAATAAGTGGCGCATTGCCATTTTTATATAATGCCTTAACATATTTCCGTTGTTTTATAAAATTATTCTGTTTTCATGATTTGTGTCGGATTAATATATGCCGCCTTTTGTATTTGGTATGCTAAGGTGCCCAGTGATATGATTATTACCAACAGCAATGATATGATAAAAATGTCTATACTGACAGGTGCCCTTACTGCAAAATCTTGAGTATAGGTATTTATCAGATAATAAGCCAAAGGAATAGCTATGATAAATGCTATAATTAAAACGGTTATATATTTGCGGAATAACAGTCGGTAAAGGTCTTTGGCACTTGCACCGTTCACTTTACGAATCGCTATTTCCCGATATCGTTGGCGAATGTCAAAAAGAGAAATCCCTAACAGACCAAGACTGGAAATAATAATAGCCATACCTGCAAAAATAGAATAAATAGTGGCTGTTTGGCGGTCTTGTGTATACATCGCTTTGATATCATCTTCCAGGAAAGTATATTCAAAGTCTTCACTTCCATAGACTTTATATTCCAAATTACGTAAGAAATCAATCACTTCTTTCTTTTTACCGGGTGTATAAGCTATCTGATAAAGATCACCACTGAACCGTGCTCCGACAGGATAGATAGTAGGCTTGATTCCTGATGTCAAATGTCCTTCAAAATAATCCTCTACTACTGCAACGATAGGTTGAAGAGAAGCGTTAGCATTAGCCCTTTTTTGATTTTCTTCAATCACTCCAGCGCCATTGATTGAAGTATAGCCTAATGCTTTCAGTGCGGCTTTGTTTACAACAAAAACAGTGCGCCGGTCTTCTTTATTTATATCGGGTATCTCACCTTCAATTACTTTTATATCATATAATTTGAAAAATGCAGGAGTGGCGTAATGAATATTCAGAAACACCTTTTCTCCTTTATTGTTCAGATAATTTGTACCAAAGGTAGGAGTAAGGATATTCTCATAGCTAGGTTCGTACAATTCAATAAAAGGGCATGCATTAAGTTCATTATCCAATTGCATGACACGTTGGCGGCGTTGTTGCATACTTTCATAAGTATAACTGCTAAAATCTTTCGATTCATATACTAAATTTACATTCATTATGTTTTTAGTACGAAAGCCGGGTTCGGTATTTAACAACATTCCAAGTTGTCGATTAAAATAAAGTGATAATACCACTAACAAAAAAGTTATAATATACTGTGCCCCTAGAAAGAACATACGAAAATGTTTGGAATGACTTTGGACACCGATAGAGCGAATGGAAAAAATGGGGGAGGTGTAATTGTATTTAATGTATGGATAAATAGAAGTTATTACTGGTAACAATAATAAAATACTTGCCGAAAGCCATCCGTCGAAAGCCGTATAAGAAAAGTGAATGTCGAACAAATATTCAGTAGGGGCAGACATTATTTCAATAATAAGCCAGGATACTAATAAGGCGCTCAGAACTAGTAATGTATTTTCAATCCATATATTGGCAAACAATGTTTTGCCGCATACACCAAATACTTTCTTCAATCCATATTCTTTTCCGCGGCGTAATAATGCTACCAGGTAAAGATTAATAAAATTCAAGATGCCGGTGAGGAGCAATAACAGGCATACGCCCGACAAAATAATTAAGTGGGAATGGTTTCCCGAAAGAAACATAGCAGGTTCACGGTCTGTTAAAGAACCGTCCCAGTAAATATCCTTCACAGAAATTAAAGAAAATGTATGTGTGCGAGTGTCATATTTAGGGTCATTTATATATCGTGGGACACTACCTGTCTTATTTATGGCATTTATATCTGTACCGGGTAGGAAACGATAGAGCTCTGTATTCATCCTTTCCCAATGTTGGGATAATTTAGAAGAGAGGATGATATCAAAGTTAATTGTAGTTTTACACTCAGGTTCTCCTACAATGCCTTCTACGGTAATATCTTTGCCATTGCTATAACGTAGTACTTTACCTATCGGATTTTCATTACCGAAAATCTTACGGGCGTATTTTTCTGTTAATAATGCCGACTGAGGTGTTGTGAGAGATAGCTTTCCTTGCACTATAGGATAATGAAATAACTGGAAAAATACACTGTCGGTAACGAGGCAACGTGCCGGAATACGGTTGGTACCGGAAATGACATAGTCCTTTTCCAATGGAATATAGGTGGTCATAGCTTCTACGAAACGATTGTCGATAGAAATGGTATCATAGTTATATTGTTTCAGTCCACTCAGTCCCCGGTTACCTTCTGTATTGGTACAGATAGCATACACATGCTCCCTGTCGATGCAATGTGTGTCCACTGTCAGTTCCCTATGGATATATCGCATCAAGATGATACTGCATGCCAGACTGAATGCCAGTCCCAGCAAATTAATGATAGTATACGATTTAGAACGCATTAAAAAGCGCCAAGCATATTTCAGTGTTTTCATATTTAATGTGTGTTTATTCTGATCTTATAATTTTTGCGGGATCAATTTGAGCAGCTTTGTGTATTTGCCAAATTAATGTGCTTGATGAAATAAAGGAAATGATAGCTAGAACTGCTAAATAAATTCCTATATCTACAGGTATTTTTAGTACAAAATCCCGTGTATACATATATATGAGGTAATAGGCAAGTGGAATAGCCAATACAAATGCACAACCTATTACTTTGATATATTTGCGGAACAATAGCAGGTAAAGGTCTTTCATCCCTGCGCCATTTACTTTGCGGATGGCAATTTCACGATAACGTTGTCGGATATCAAATAAGGATAATCCAAATAATCCCAAACAGGAGATGATGATTGCTATCAAGGCAAAGACAAAGTAAATGTTTGCTGTTTGACGGTCCTGAGCATAAAGTTTGTGGACTTCATCTGTCAACCAAGTATAGGTGAAGTCTTCGGTATTATATATTTCTTTCTCTGTTTTCTTCAGATATTCTATGACTTCTTTTTCTTTATCGGGGCTGACGGCAATCAAAAAATCGCTGTTGCCGCTGCTGGGCCCTACGACAAATGCCATCGGTTTTATTCCTTCAGTGAGATGGCTTGGGTAATAATCGTCTATTATAGCCACTACAGGCATAAGTTTGGTTCCACCTTCTTCCATTTCTCCTTTTTCGCTGACACTAATCCAAAGCGGGGATTCGCTGCGTACAAAAGCATCTTCTAGCCGAGTATAGCCCATAGCTTTCATTGCTGCTTTGTTCAGTACCATTTTATAGTCACTCCAACCTTCAAATTTTTGGGGGATTTCTCCTTCCAGTACTTTTAAATCATATAGTTGGAAGAATTGTGGAGAAGGAAATAGGGTGAGCATGGGTTGACGGGTATCCTGGTCATTTAACAACATGCAGATAGAGCCTCCCCTTAATATAGAATAATGGGAATTCATCCACATTTCAATGTGAGGACACTCGTTTAATAGTTGCTTGATACGGTCTTGGCGGGCAAAGCGCTCATTGCGCTTTTCTTCTGTATCAGAGCGCAGATAATTTTTGTTTTCGTGTAACAACTCAGCTCTGAGAATTCTTTCTGTCCGATATCCGGGAGAGGTATTCAGCAGGAAATGCAGTTGCTTGCCAAAGTAAAAGGACAGGATAAGGAGTAATATGGTTATAATGTATTGAAAAAAAAGGAATGTCATACGTACAGTGATAGCATGACGGTTTGATGTTATTGAACGGATAGACACAATAGGAGGGAGATAATTATATCTGATGTATGGATAAATAGAAGTGACCAAAGGTAATAATATGATGAATCCCAAAGACAATTGCCAGTCGAATGCCGAATAGCTAATTTGTTCATTCATCAACCGGCTGACTGGTACTTGGGTTGCTTCTATCAACAGCCAGGCGGTTAGCAATGCGGCAAAGGCTAATAACAGATTTTCTATCCATATTTGTAAAAACAAAGGCAGACGCTGCAAGCCGAATACTTTCTTTACTCCATATTCTTTAGAACGTTTCATCATAAATACCATATAAATATTGATGAAATTCAATATACCTACCAATAATAGCAATATGGTTACTCCTGAAAGAATATACAGGTGTGTACGGTTACCGAATTGCATGATGGAATCGTAATCGTCATCGTGACCAATGGAATTTCTCCAGTATAAATTTTTCCAAGTAATAAATTCCCAGCGTATTCTGTTTCCCCTTTTGTCCTTTCTGTACACATTGCTTGCTTTGTTTATCTTATCCAGATCTACACCGGGGAGTATGCGCATCAGTGATATATCCATACGTTGCCAGTGTTCCACCAATCTGTATGATACCAGTAGATCGAACCGAAGTAATGATTTGCATCCCAATTCTCCAATCACTCCCTTGATGGTGATGTTTTTACCATAATATTCCAATACTTTTCCTATCGGATTTTCTTTACCAAATATATTACGGGCATAGCGCTGGGTGATGATGGCGTCACCAGGGGCATCTAAATGGGCCTCACCGGCTGCAACCGGGTAGTGGAAGAAATGAAAAAAAGTGGAGTCAACTGCTGCTATATTCATTGCATAGTTACTGTTTTCATATACCACATTGTCTCGCTGCTGTAACATCAGGCGGCATTGTTCCACTATTTGATGGTCAGGAATATAAACAGAATCAGTTTCAGACCAGCCTTGTTGCAAACTTCCCGGATGAAGATTTCCTTCTATATCCCGTATAGGAATGATGATATGTTCCGGATTTACGCTATGTGCATCCACCGTCAGTTCCCTATGGATATATCGCATCAAGATGATGCTGCATGCCAGACTGAAAGCCAGTCCTAGCAAATTAATGATAGTATACGATTTAGAACGCATTAAGAAGCGCCAGGCATATTTCAAAGTTTTCATGTTGCATGTTTTATTTTAATATCAATTCTTCTGCGTCACCAAAGGTATCATATCCTGTGATAATTACAAATTCTCCAGGCTGTAAACCTTCAGTGATTTCATATTGAAGCGGGTTTTGGCGTCCTATATTCAATGGAACTTTTACAGCTTTTGTTTTTGATGGGTTTATTTTGTAAATCCATTGTCCTCCAGTAGACTGGTAGAAATTTCCACGTGGGATAACTATAGCTTGTTCGGGTTGACCCAATTCTATTTGTACCCGGAAGCTCTTTCCTACACGGACATTCTCGGGCATTTCTCCGGTAAATACCAAATCTACATCAAACATACGGTCTTTTACTTCAGGAACTACTTTAGTAATTCTCAGGGGGTAGCGTTTCCCTTGATAGTTTACGGTAGCCGGAAGACCTGTTGTGATGCGGTCAATGTAATATTCACTTAAAGAAGTATGAATTTTATATTGATCCAGCACTTTTATTTCAGCTATACTTTCTCCCGAAGCAACCTGTTGGCCGGGAGTTACTTTCACAAAACTTAGTTGGCCGCCAATCGGAGCTTTTATTATCAAATCCTCCAACCGTTCTTCCGCACGTTTCAGTTTTTTGCTTTCACGTTCCAGATCATTTTTCAATAATTCTTTGCGGATAAGGGTTACGGATGAATCATGTTTCAGGCTTTCCATTTGTAATGCCGTATTTTTCAGTTTATACTTATATTCATCTTCAGATACTTGAAGCTCAGCCTTGCTCTTAATTCCCATTTTGAATTCCTCTTTGTCCAGTCCGAAGCTCTTGCGCAGTCGTTCCATCTCATATTGTGCCTGTAATGTCTGTTGCTTCAGTGTCAGACTCTTTTGTTCCATTTCTATCTCTTTTTCTTTATAAGTGATTCGTTGTTTTTCCCATTCGTCACGTTGGTCTTCAATGGAACGAATCAGATCCGGATTAGTCAATATCAATAAGGTGTCACCTTGTTTCATCATATTCCCTTCTTCTCCAACAATGCGGTCTACACTGCCGGCTTCACGAGTATTTACTTTGATGGTAAGAATGGGTTGCACCAGTCCTTCCACATCTACATACTCCATAAATTTGTCGTTTTTTACTTCGGCTATCTGAATGTTGTCTGTTTCGATACGCAGCTTGCGAGGACCTAATGAAAGGCTTATCACATAGATAAGGAAGATAATGAAGGCCAGTGCAGCTATCATATAGTAGCGATAGCGGATGTACCACGGTTTCTTTTCAATTTTTATATCCATTAGTTTATGTTTTTTGATATAATTTTTTTATTTCTTTTTTAAGTATGGCGATAATACAAAGATCATTTATATCTGCCGTGTAGTTAAGGTTTAGGTATAGTACATGAAATCTCTGCTTTTCTGAGGAAATCATATCCCGTCATACTTCTAATACCATAATACAGACTCCAATAAGTTTTCAAAGCTGTTATATAATTTCTCCGTGCGGTATCTTTTTCTGTAATGGCGGCATTGAGGTCTAGAATTGTCGATTTTCCTAAGATATAAAGCCGGCGTGCTACATCGTGGCGCCGGTCGGCTGTCTTGTCCGTCTTGGCGGCTACTGCTACACGGTATGCTTGAAGATTGAATTGACGGACCATTTTACATACATTCAATTCAAAATCTTTCATTCCCTGTTCAGCCTGTGTATCTACTAAGTCTACATTGGAACGAGCTACACGAACGCGTCCTTTTCCACGACCCCAATCCAGGATAGGTAAAGAAATACCAATACTGGCATATTGTTGGTTCATGGGGTTTCGGTAAGAATCTGCAAATTTATTTCCGGTTTGAGAAAGCCCGAATTGTACATACAGGTCGGCTTTCAAACCTGCATTGGCTTTTGCAGAAGCTAATGCGCTGCGGCTTTCTAATTGTTTGCGTTTATAAGTGTCAGGATCGGGACTGTTTTTGAATGCCAGTTGTAATGCTTTTTGTAAAGGGATTTCGAGTTGAGGAATGCTGTCTTCCGGAATGACTCGTAAATTTATTTCCCGATTAATGCCAAGGAAGGAACGGAGTGTTTGCATTTGGTCCTCTACTTCGATGCGGGCATTCATCATATTGGTTTCTTCTGTCAGTTTGTTTATTTCCAGCTGTAGCATTTCGTTTTCAGTTATGGTTCCTATATTATATCTTCCCTCGGCATACCTGTATAAAGTATCGGCAGAAGCATAGTTGTAGGCGGCTATGTCAAGATTAGTTTGTGCAGTTGCCAGGTTGAAGAAAAGAGTGCTGGTTTCTGAGGCTACAAGTTCCAATGCTTCTGCATATGCTTTACGGGCTTCCCGGTAGCGAAGGGGTTCGATACGGTGATCCCATTTTAAAGAATTATATCCAAAAAGTTGCTGCTCGTAACCTATTACTATGGGTTGGGTGTTATACGCTGTATGATTATCTTCAAATTCATCAATGCGTTGGGTGGTACTTTTTACAAACAAGCTGCCACCGGTAAACCATATATTTTGATTTATTTTAAGGCTGAGATCTGTGCTTAACTGGTCTTGCTGGATAAATTGATTTGTTCCATCCGGTTGGGTAATCTTGTTTATCTCCCGATTTAGGGTAGGAGATGAAGTTAATGTGACGGAGGGAAGATAATTCGCCCGGAAAAAACGGTAGTTCCAATAAGCTGCCCGATAGGTATGACGGGCAGCTTGTGCTTCCGGTGAGTTTTCTTGTGCTATTTCAATAGCTTGTTGCAAACTCAATGTTATTGATTCTTCTTGTTGTGCTGTGGCTGTTTCCGGGCGAAGCAGAAGAGAAAGTGCTATAATACAATATAGTTTCATGTTCGTTTTTTTTATGTCTTTATACCTATTAGTACTTTTGGCTTATAGTTAGGTGAACAGGAGTGGGTCTTCGGTGTCTTCTTTGGATAAGTCGCTTTTTATTTTGGTTAATGCTTCCTTTGCTTTTTCATGACCGTTGTCTATAGCTTTTTGGAACCAGAACCGGGCTTGTTGTAAGTCTTTTTTTACACCTTTACCCCACTGATACATGCGGCCCAGGTTGTATTGTGCAGGAGCATTCCCCTGTAAAGCAGCTTTGGTCAGCCACTCAGCTCCTTTAGCAAAGTCTTTTTCCATTCCTTCGCCATAACAATACATATTTCCTATATTATATTGAGCTATCGGATTATTCTTATCTGCTGCTTTTTTAAACCAAAAATAAGCTTCTTCAAAGTCTTTGGGAACCCCAAGTCCGTTTTTATATAAATAACCGATATTGTTCATGGCGTCCGTATTACCATGAGCTACAGAACGTAGGTACCAAGTCATAGCAATGTAACAATCCTTACGTACTCCCCAACCGTTTTTATAAAGGCTTCCCATGCCAATTTGAGCTTCTGGATTTCCTTGAGTGGCAGCTCTGTTCAACCATTTGAAAGCTTGGCTGTAATCCTTAGTGACTCCCAAACCATATGTGTACATAAAACCTATATTGTTTTCAGCATACGTGTTTCCGCCCGCTGCCGATTGATGAAAAAGTTTCAAAGCCTTATCATAATCAATTTCACCTCCTAAGCCTTTTAAATACATATCGCCTGTCAGATATTGGGCATGATGGGCCGTATCAATGTGAGCTATCTTTTCTAATAACTCGCGTGCTTTTTCATATTGTCGATTAACATAGTGAGTTTGTGCTTCTTCCCACAATTGATGGCAGTCACCTATATAAAGCATATAGATCTTATTGCCGAATAGAGTTACTATGCTTGCTATAAGGCATAAATTGATAGCTATTACTGATTTTTTTTTCATAACTTAATATATTAGTATTGTAGACTAATCAAATAGCGTGCCATTATCTTATCTCTTTGTTTACCAGATTTTTGTGGGATAAAAGATAATGATGTCTCTGTGCGGATACGCACTATTTTTGTGCGTATCCGCACAGACAACACATTAAAAAAAACAATATCTTTGCAAAAAAGCGGATAGAAAATCTTTTATTCGTATAACAAGATATATTGAGGATAAAATAATGAATGCAAAAGGAAAAATATTGATTATAGATGATAATGAGGACGTGCTTTTTGCACTAAACCTTTTATTGGATCCCTACGTGGAAAAAATAAAAGTTACTACTCAACCGACTCGTATTGAGCATTTCATGACTACTTTTCAACCTGATGTTATTTTGCTTGATATGAATTTTCGTCGGGATGCTATCAGCGGGCAGGAAGGATTCGATTGTCTAGAGCAGATATTAAAGTTAGATCCGCAGGCTATTGTCTTGTTTATGACTGCTTATGCGGATACAGATAAAGCAGTACGGGCCATTAAGGCTGGAGCTATTGACTTTATTCCCAAACCTTGGGAAAAAGAAAAACTACTTGCTACGCTTTCATCGGCTATCAAACTTCGTGATTCTCGTAAAGAGGTCAGGCAACTGAAAGAACAAGTTGTAGCATTGAGCGCGCAGGATGAAGAGATGCCTCAAATGATAGGTCACTCAGCGCCTATGCGAGAGGTTTTTGATACTATTCGGAAATTATCGGATACTGATGCTAATATTTTGATATTGGGTGAAAATGGAACCGGTAAAGATTTGGTGGCCCGTTCTCTACGTTATTTTTCTCCTCGTCGTGAATGTCCTTTTATAACGATTGACTTGGGGAGCATACCTGAATCATTATTCGAAAGTGAATTGTTCGGCTATGAAAAAGGGGCTTTTACAGATGCCCGCAAAGCAAAGGCGGGACGTATGGAGGTGGCATCAGGAGGAACGCTTTTTTTGGATGAAATAGGGAATTTGTCATTACCTATGCAGGCCAAATTACTAACAGCCATAGAAAAACGGCAGATTTCACGTTTGGGAGCAACGGATATAATTCCTATTGATGTTCGGTTGATAAGCGCAACAAATGTAAATATCCGAGAATTGGTGGAGGAGGGTAATTTCCGTCAAGACCTGTTGTATCGTATCAATACGATTGAGATTACTATTCCTCCATTGCGGGAAAGGGGAGAGGATGTTCTCTTACTGGCTGATTATTTCTTACAAAGGTATACTCATAAATATAAGAAAGAGATAAACGGACTGAGCCGCGAAGCCAAGCAGAAACTCATGCGTTACCATTGGCCGGGTAATGTCCGCGAATTGCAGCATGCCATAGAACGGGCAATTATTCTTTCGGACTCGCCATTGTTAAAGCCTGCAAATTTCATGTTGCAGCCACAACCCGAGAAGAGGGTGAATACGGATGAGATACTGAACTTGGAACAATTAGAACGCAATGCCATAGAACGTGCTATGAAACGCAGCGAAGGGAACTTGAGTCGTGCAGCGGAATATTTGGGGATTACCCGTTACGCTCTTTATCGGAAACTTGAAAAATTAGGGTTATGAGTCGTTTACAAACTTTACGGATGATAGCTTGTATGTTATTAATGGGGGTAGTAGCTATAGCTGCATATCTCTTTTATCAACATTCGCTCTATTTTTGCTTGTTTTTTTCGCTGATGATTATGGCAGGTATTATCATTTATATCTGTCAGTGGCAGTATAAAACGACCCGTATGATATCGCGAATGATAGAAGGTATTCGTTATGCAGATTTCTCTTTGAGTTTTTCTACCCAGCACAAAACTCGTACAGAACAACGATTGGCACAAGAAATAAATAATGTTGTTGCTGAATTCCGTACTCGGTTGTCCGAGAATGAAGAGCGATATCAATATTATGAAACATTATTGAATACTGTTGACAGCAGTTTGCTGGTAGTAGATAGTCAGTGCAATATACATTGGATGAACCGGGCAGCCATGCAGGATTTGTGCGGTTATCGTATTCATTCTGTCAGGGAATTGGCTCTGTTAAATTCTGATTTTCCTACTATTATCCTGTCATTACAGCCTGGAGAAATTAAAACAGTACGAATACATAAAGGAGATATTATACAAGAATTGGCTGTTACGGTATCCGAATATTCCGCTCAACATGGTACGGAACTCCGGTTGGTTAATTTAAAGAATATCCATGCTGTATTGGAGGAAAATGAGATGGAAGCATGGCAGAAGCTGATTCGTGTACTCACTCATGAAATAATGAACTCCATTGCGCCCATTATTTCATTAAGTGAAACATTAAGTGAGCGTGCTGTACAAAATGGTATGAATGAGAGAGATTACAATATCATGTTGCAAGGGATGCAGACTATTCATAGAAGAAGTAAAGGGTTGCTGAATTTTGTGGAAAACTATCGTAAACTTTCTCGTCTGTCTGTTCCGATACTGGCTCCAGTAAATATAGGTGATTTACTGAGTGATATGAAAAAACTGTTTCCTAATAAAAACATACAATATATATATAAAGTAGAAAACCCAGAAACGAC
>OHEV01000789.1_pt1 | contig 15366 bp, 10 predicted proteins | sample 1567331 | NCBI WGS metagenome assembly OHEV01 (sample SAMEA3879561, study PRJEB24766) | human gut metagenome | biome: human-associated habitat; feature: feces | place: USA | collected 1985/1987 | reverse complement strand
GTGCGCGGCTGCTGACCTTCTGCAACAACGCCGGGCCGGCGTTTATTCTGGGCATCGTGGGAAACGGTGTGTTTCACAGCTCCCGGGCAGGGGTATGGCTGTATCTTCTCCACGCCGCCTCCGCCACGGCGGTGGGGTTGCTCCTGTGCCGCACTGGAGGGGCGACGAAGCCGCCTGCCGTCCCCCGTACCGCTCCGGCCGGTACACGGCGCAGCGCGGTCATACCGGTGAAAAAGCCGCCCGCCTCCCTCGCCGCCGCGTTCATCGAGGCGGTGCAGAGCGGCGTACACGCCATGGCGGGCGTGTGCGGCTTCGTCATCTTCTTTCTGGTGCTGCTGCGTCTGGCGGAGGGGACTCTCGGTTCGCTGCCGCCGCTGGCGGCGGGGCTGCTGGAGCTGACCAACGGCATTTTGCGCCTGACGCCGGACCGGCGCGGTTTCATCACGGCGGCTGGGCTGCTGGGCTGGGGCGGACTCAGCGTACACGGCCAGACAGCGGCGGTGCTGAGCGGCTCCGGCGTCTCCCTGCGGCGGTATCTGCCCGCCAAGGCCTTGCAGGGCGCTTTATCGGCGGTGCTGGCTGCCGCCGTGTGGCGCTGGGTGCTGTGAAACGCCGGACGCTCCTCCCCGCGCGCAAAAAAAGAGACGGCTGCGCCGTCTCTTTTTCGTGTTTGCAGTTTTTTCGCGGATGCGCCTCAGCGCTGCCCCTTGTCGTAGGGGATACCCTCCGCCTTGGGCGCACGGGACTTCTTGGATGTGAACGCCAGCACCACCAGCGAGATGATGTAGGGCATCATGTTGTACACCGGGCCGGGGATGTTCATGACCTTCAGGAAGTCGAAGCCGGCATACACATTGGACAGCGCCCGGAACAGGCCGAACAGCAGGGCCGCCAGCGCGATGCGGGTGGGCTTCCACTGGCCGAAGATCATAACGGCCAGCGCCAGGAAGCCGAAGCCCGCCACGCCGTATTCGAACCGCCACTCGGACACGCCGGCGGTGATGAACACGATGCCGCCCAGGCCGCCCAGCATACCGGAGATCAGGACGCCGGCCCAGCGCATCTTATAGACGTTGATGCCCACGGAGTCCGCCGCCTGGGGATGCTCGCCGCAGGCCATGAGGCGCAGGCCGAAGCGGGTCTTGTACAGCACCACATAGGCACCGATCAGCAGCAGCAGCGTCACCAGCATGAACCAGCTGAACTCGAAGGAGCCGATGTTCACCACAAACGCCTTCTTGGCGCCGGCGTACTGGATGATGGAGGACACGTCATCGGGGTTGGCGGCGGTGTTGATGGCCTTGACGATGACGGTGGCGCCGGCGGTGCCCAGCATGTTCAGGGCCGTGCCCACGATGGTCTGGTCCGCCTTGAAGTTGATGCAGGCCACGGCCAGCAGGCTGGAATAGACGGTGCCCAGCAGCGCGGCGGCCAGCAGCACCACCACGATCATCACAAAGGCAGAGGAGTTGGCGGGCATGTAGCGCATGGCCAGCGCGCCGCCCAGCGCGCCCATGATCATGACGCCCTCCAGGCCCAGGTTGATAACGCCGGAATGCTCGGAGAAGCAGCCGCCCAGTGCCACCAGGATCAGCACGGAGGCAAAGATCAGGGTATATTGCAGCAGCAAACTCATGCCTGATCGCCTCCTTTCCCGTTGGCCGCATCTTGTTCCGCGGCAGCCTTGGCCTTCAGAGCCGCCTTTTCCTCCCGTTTGGCAATGGAGCTGTTCATCACATGCTTCATGAACAGCACGAAGCCGCAGAGATAAATGATGATGGAAGAGATCAGATCGGAGATCTGCGCGCAGTACAGGGACTTATCCACATACGCGCCGCCGGCGGTGATGTGCTGGATGAAGAAGGAGGCCAGAATGGTGCCGATGGGGTGCAGGCCGCCCAGGAACGCGGCGGCGATGCCGCTGAAGCCCATGCCCGGCACGGAGGAGGTGGAGCACTGCCACTGCTCGTAGCCGGTGAGGTACAGCATAGCCGCGCCCAGACCGGCCAGCATGCCGGAGATGGCCAGCGTCATGATGATGTTGCGCTTTTCGGCCATGCCGCAGTACTTGGCGGCGTTCTTGTTGTTGCCGGTGGCCCGCAGCTCGTAGCCGATGCGGGTCTTTTCCAGCACCACCCAGACAAGGATGGCGATGACCACCGACAGCGGCAGCGCCAGACCCACGTACTGGTTGCCGTTGAACAGGCTGCCCAGACCCAGAGAGGGCAGGATGGCCGAGGCATTCTTGTGGGACAGCACGAAGGTGTAGGGACTTGTGTCCTCCTTCACCTGTGTGAGGAGCATATTGGTCAGGTAGAGGACGATCCAGTTGAGCATGATGCCGGAGATGACCTCGTTGACGTTGCAGTAGGACTTCAGCAGACCGGATATCGCGCCCAGCAGCGCGCCGCCCAGCATGGCCAGCAGCATGCAGGGCAGCCAGCTCCAGCCCCACGCCAGCGCGGCGTACAGGCTCAGCGCCACGCCGATGCAGTACTGACCGGCCGCGCCGATGTTGAACAGGCCGACCTTGTACGCAAACAGGATGGACAGGGAGCACATCAGCAGGGGCGCGGTCTTGACAAGGGTGTTGCCCAGGTACTTGACCTGCGTTTCCGGCTTGCTGTATGTAAGGAAGTTCTTCATAACGTCGGTGATGGCTTCGCCGGCGCCGTCGGGATTGATGAACAGCAGCACGATATAGCCGATGAGCAGACCCAGGATCACGCACACAAGGGACGCCAGCAGCGACTGCACCCCGTTATTTTTCAGGATGTTCTTTTTCATGCCGTCACCTCGTCTCTCTTGGCGCCCGCCATATACAGACCCAGCTCCTCCTGGGTGGTCTTCTTGGGGTCAAGCTCGCCCACGATCTCACCCTCGTACATGACGAGGATGCGGTCAGGCACGTCCATGACCTCATCCAGCTCCAGCGATACCAGCAGCACGGCCTTGCCCGCGTCGCGCTGCGCCACCAGCTGCTTGTGGATATACTCGATGGCGCCCACGTCCAGACCGCGGGTGGGCTGCACCGCCACCAGCAGCTCGGGATCGCGGTCGATCTCGCGGGCGACGATGGCCTTCTGCTGGTTGCCGCCGGACATGCTGCGGGCGATGGTGACGGGACCCTGTCCGCTGCGGACGTCGTACTGCTCGATGAGCTTTTCCGCGTACTTGCGGATGTTATCCCGGCGCAGGAAGCCCGCCTTGTCGGTGAACTCCGGCTCGAAATAGCGCTCCAGCACCAGATTGTCCTCCAGGGAGTAATCCAGCACCAGACCGTGCTTGTGGCGATCCTCAGGGATGTGGGACATGCCCATGATGTTCCGCTTGCGGATGGGCATTTTGGTGATGTCCTGCCCGTTGAGGGTGATCTTGCCGGACACCACCGGCTCAAGACCGGTCAGGCCGTAGACAAACTCCGTCTGGCCGTTGCCGTCGATACCGGCCAGGCAGACGATCTCGCCCCGGCGCACCTGCAGGCTTACGTCCTTGACGGCGTTGTTCTTGTGCATCTTGCTGGCCACGGTCATGTGGGACACGTCCAGCACCACCTCGCCGGGCTGGGCGGGCTTCTTCTCCACGTGGAAGCTGACGTCGCGCCCCACCATCATGGAGGAAAGCTGCTCCATGGTGGTGTTCTTCGTCTCCACGGTGCCGATGTACTTGCCCTTGCGCAGGACGGTGCAGCGGTCGGCCACGGCCATGATCTCGTTGAGCTTGTGGGAGATGAACAGGATGCTCTTGCCCTCGGCGGCCAGATTCTTCATGATCTGCATCAGCTCGTCGATCTCCTGGGGCGTCAGCACGGCGGTGGGCTCGTCGAAGATGAGGATCTCGTTGTCGCGGTAGAGCATCTTCAGGATCTCGGTGCGCTGCTGCATGCCCACGGTGATGTCCTCGATCAGCGCGTCCGGGTCGATCTTCAGGCCGTATTTCTCCGCCACTTCGAGCAGTTGCGGCAGGCGGGCCATCGAACCGTCTTCGTTCATGATCTCGATCAGTGCTCCGGCGGGTTGCAGTCCGGCCAGTCGAGCCAGGTCCACGGCGGCTTCGGTATGTCCCGGACGGCGCAGAACGCCTTTCTGACGGGCTCGGAGCGGGTTGATGTGCCCCGGACGCCCCAGGTCGGAGGGTTTGGTCTTCGGGTCGGCCAGTGCCCGCAGGGTCGCCGCGCGGTCGTGGATCGAAACGCCCGTAGTGCAGCCTTCGCCCAACAGATCGACCGTCACGGTGAACGGCGTGCCGAGCAGCGAGGTGTTGTTCGGCTCCATCATGTTGAGTTCGAGCTGTGCGCAGCGCTCTTCGGAAAGCGGGGCACACAACACACCGCGACCGTTCTTGAGCATGAAATTGACGATTTCGGGCGTCACCTTCTCGGCTGCTATGATGAAGTCGCCTTCGTTTTCCCGGTCTTCGTCATCGACGACGATGACGATTTTTCCCTGGCGGAAATCCTCGATGGCTTCTTCTATCGTATTCAGTACTTTTTCGTTTTTCATGGTCTATTTTATTTTTTGTTTTTATGTGCGAAACGTGCGAATATCCCGGAGATCTTCTCCTTGATTTTCTTGAATTTTACGACGTACCAATCCACGTCGAGCAGCCCCGAGTCGTACGTGGCCTTGTATGTGAGGTAGATGGCGACGGGCGCCAGTACGAAGGCCGAGAGCCACGTGCCGTAGAATGCCTCCCATGTACCCTCTTTGGCCATCTTTTCGCCCGAACTGCTGATAATGTAGTAGATGACGAAGAAGATGACCGAGATTACGATCGGCATACCCAGACCGCCTCTGCGGACGATAGCGCCCAGTGGTGCTCCGATCAGGAAGAAGATGATGATCGTCACCGGAAGCGCCAATTTCTTGTGCCATTCGACCTTGCTGCGGTAGAGCTGGTTGAGCGCATTTTTGGCCTGCGATTCGTCGAACGAGAACATAGACCGGGAGTTGCGTGCGGCCGAAACGGCCTGGCTCCAGATTCGGTCCTTGGAGCGCAGGTCGAGAGTCGCCAGGGAGTCGAGGGCATCCATCGGCCTGAAATCCCGTTTTTCTACGACCACCGAATCGTTTCGGTCGGTTATGACGGTCGTATCCCGCACGAAGATACGCTCCTTGAGCAACGGGTCATAGGATCGGGTCGTCGCCGAATTGACCTGCTGTGTCAGCGTGTCGATTTCGTATTGCAGCTCGGAGATGTTTTTGGTCTGGGCGTTGTTGAACAGATCGGCATCCGTGCGCTGCATTTCGAATCCCGAAATGGAAATATTGGCTTTCTGAAGCTCGAATTTATTGCGTTGCAGGGAACTTTTGTTGTACCACTGACTCGAATTTCGGGTCTGTTCGTAGCGTTCGCCGTTGAAGAGCGTGATCTCCAGAAAGCGCTTGTCGTCCGAGAGCCGGATATAGCCCGAATCGGCGACGGTCGTGGTCATATTGCCCGATGCGTTGCGGTTGTCGTAAATCAGTACGTCGGTCAGCAGCCCTGTTTCCTGATTCTGGTGTCCGACGCGGATGCTCATGCCGTCGATGCCGTTGAAGAAGAGCCCGTCCTGAAACTCGAGGGTCTGGTTCATCTGGCGAATGTCGTATATCGTACGGAAAAATTTTTTGTTGGCGTATGGCACTAAGTTGTTGGCGATGAAGAAGCTGCCGACAGCCAATATACTTACGACCACGAGCAGCGGCTTCATGATTTTGGGCAGGGACATCCCCGCCGACTTCATAGCCAGCAGCTCGTAGTTCTCTCCCAGGTTACCCATAGTCATGATCGCCGCGAGCAGCATCGACAGCGGCAGGGCCATCGGGATCATGTTGATCGTGGCATAGCAGAGCAGTTCGATGATCGTACCGGGGTCGAGTCCTTTGCCGACCAGCTCGTCGATGTAGCGCCACAGCACATTCATCATCAGCACGAACATGATGATGAAGAACGTCAGCACCATGGGCCCCAGATAGGACTTGAGAACGAGTTTATAGATGGTTTTCATCGGCGCGGTGGCGTTTTTTGACGAGCAAAGTTAGCAGTTTTACTAAAATAAGCGTAACGGTCAGGGTAAATATTATGGCCGCACCGGGCGAAACTTCGAAATTGTAGCTCAGGGCGAGTCCCGCGAGGTTCCCCGCGACGGCGACGGCTGCGGCGGCCGGTGCGAGCGTGCGGAAGGATTTGGTGAACGTATTGACGATCGTTACGGGAATAGTCAGCAGCGAGATCAGCAGCACGATGCCCATGATGCGGATCGAGAGTACGATCGTGACGGCGATGAGTGCCGACATGGTATAGGAGATCAGCCGGGTCGGGATTCCCTGGCTGCGGGCGAAGTCGCGGTCGAAGGCGACGTACATGACCGGACGCAGCCAAAGGAGCGTGCCGACAATTACCACGAGCGTCAGAACGGCGAGCGCCTGGACATCGGTGCGGGTGACCGTTACGATGCTGCCGAACAGGAAATTCGAGAGGTCGCCCGAGGTGTAGCCCGGGCGCAGGCTCATGAACAGTACGCCGATGGCCATACCCACCGACCAGATGATGCCGATGGCCGAATCCTCCCGGATACGGCCCCGGTCGTTGGCCCATTCGATCCCCAGCGCCGAGAGGACGGCGAAGACCATCGCGCCCAGAATCGGATTGATTCCGAGGTAGAAAGCGATGCCCAGTCCGCCGAACGAGGAGTGCGTGATGCCGCCGCTGAGGAAGACCAGCCGCCGGCAGACGACGTAAGTACCGATAATACCGCACGTAATGCCTGACAGGATGCACGCCCAAAAAGCGTGATTGAGGTAGCTGTATCGGACAAGGTCGTTGAAAAACTCCATGGTGCGGTAATCATTAGTTTGCAAATTTACGGATTTTTTACAAAAAAATAGAACCGGGAGCCGTTTTATATCGCAGCATCCGTATTTTGTTTCGTCCGATTTGCGGGGCCCGTGCCTTGGTTGCCGCAGAGAGCGGTATCGGTCGGAAGACAGGCGGCGCATACACCGGAATTCGTATGCTTTTTACGAATAAGCATTAAAAAATCGAATATTCGGTACGCCATATCGTTTTTTTTCGTACATTTGAATACGAATGCCTGTTCAGATGTTCTTCGGCATTCGCAAAACCAATTACTTAATCTCTTAAATTTTTACATTTATGCGTACATCTTTATTTCTCGGTTTGACCGGATTGGCATTGCTGGCAGCGTGCGGACTGTCGGGGTGCCACGGTTGATGTCAGCGTAGATGAAGTAAATCGTACAACGGCTTCATTTACAATCAATACGAACAATGCCTCCGACTATGTCTATGCCGTATTGCCGGCCACAGAAACGATCGCCGATGCGGAGGCGCTCTTCGAAAGAGGACCTGTCCGTTATTTCGAAGGAGAGAAAACAGTAAAGGTCGATCTGAACGATCTTGCCGGCGACACGGAATACAATCTTTATGTTGCGGTACGCAACATCAATCCTTTAGTTTACAGCGATCTCGCTTCCGAGGTGATCGACACGCATGTTCCCTATACCGAGATGATTACGCTCGAAAGTGTCGGACTTACCTCTTTCTCCTACCATATCATGAAGCCCGAAGGGGTGACCAAGTACAAGCACGTCTGTCTTTCGAAGTCCGACTACGATTACATCGTAAGTTTAATCGGAGGAAGCCTGCATTCGTATGTAAGTGCTTTCGGTGCGGAAGCGACCGAGGATCAAACCTATAATTTCGATACCACTTTCTTCGATATCGTCGATTTTCGTCAGGATATCTATTCCGACATGGAGTTTATCATCATTGCCGGTGAAGTGGACGAGAATGGCCAGGTCGCAGAGTCGGCTGTGAAGTCGCTCCTCTTCAAAACCAAGAAGGCCGGTGTCGCGCCTTACGACTTCGAGGTTTCCGTGGGTAACATCGGTTCGATGACGGCCGATATTGCCATCGAGCCGGAGGAGGGAATCGAGCGTTTCCGCTATTTGGTTGCTTCTCGGGCAGATTTCGATTATACCGCTTTCGAGGGAGAGGCTTCCGTGCGTCGCATGATCATCGGCCACTGGGACGATCTTACGAACGAGAGTACGAAGGCTATCACCGTCAATGCGACGGGACTCAAACCCAATACCGAATATCAGGTGGGTATCGTGGGCTTCGACAAGGAGTTGCGCGAAAAGGTTCTGCTTTACGACTTCACGACGGGAGAGCCTACAGGCCCCAAACCGACTTTGGCCGTCGAAACACAGACTGTCGAAACTCCGTGGAACAAGGCCGCTTTCAAGGTCAATGCGACTTATGCGGTAGCGATGACGGCCGGTGTTTTCCCGAAGGGCTCCATCGACGAAGTGCTCGGCCGCCCCGGTAATGAGAATCTTACGGCCGGCGATGTCATTTACAACAACGGTACGCAGCTTACCGAACAGGAGGTGGCTGCGGCTATGAGCGAAGAGGGACTTGTCATCGAGAGTGGAGAGCTGCTGCCCAATACCGAGTACGAGTTCGGCGTTTATGCGGCCAACGCAGAAGGTGTGGGCGTTTCCGAAATAGTGGAGTTCACCACCCTTTTACCGCCGCAGCAAGGCGGGGAGCTGCGTGCGAAGCTGCCCGGCAAATACACTGCGACGACCAAAGACAGCAACGGTGATCCGGTCACTTTCTCCGTTACCATCGCTACGGGTGTGAACGAAGCTACCGAGAAAGCCTATTCCGATCTGAACCGTCTGGTCGTTCTGGGCTTCGCGCCGTGCGGAGTGGATTATGCCAGCCCCGAAGAGCTGCTCGCCAACGGCTGGGCAGCGACCGAAGAGGAGGCCAATGCGAATTACGGGCCGAAGTGGTTCATCGAGTTCACCAGCGACGAAACGATTTCGACGAGTCTGCCTGTGAACAACGAACTGGATTACACGATGTTGAATTTCGATGGTAAGCAATACTATTTCCACGCTTTCGCCAAACGTCCGACTAGCGACCGCTATACGGATGCGGTACGCAGCTTCCCTGTCGAGGTGTCGGATGATCTGACAGTGACGATCAAGAAGTTGGTCGAAGAAACCGACTACGGTACCTTTACCTACTATCCCGGTGTGTTGTCGGGTACGAGTCAGTGGTGGGGCGACATGGTGTTCGCAGCGTCGGAAGAGATCGTGCTGAAGCGCGATGCCGATCAGGGGCCCGAGCCTGCTGCCGTGAAGAGCGTGCGACATCTCTCCATGCCCGAGCGCGTGACCGTAAACCTCGGAGCGTCACCTGCAGTGGACAACCGTCGAGCTGTGGCTGAACGATTGATGCGTTAATCCTAAAAAACTTGTGTTATGAAGAATTTATTCGGATGGATGCTGGTCGTACTGCTGGTGCTGACGGCCGGCGTGTCGTGCAGCGACGATGAAGAGCTTCTTGCGGGCAATGGAATCGCCGATGCAGCCTGGAGTGCCGAAAACCAGGTCGAGATCGAAGGCGGGGTGCTTAATTACACGTTTGCCGCCGCAAGCGATTGGACTGCCCGGAGTTCGGCTGACTGGTGCGAAGTGCAAACCGGTTCGGGTATGGCGGGCGAATCGTTGCTGCGTCTGAAAGTTGCCAAAAATACCCGGGCCGAAGCTCGTTCCGCGACGATTACCGTCAGTGTGTGGGGATATGCTTCGCCGGTTTCGTTCGTGGTGAAGCAGGGCAAAGGATTAATTGAGCAGGGGGACGGAAAATACCGCAGCGTGAACGAATGGGTTGCCGGGTACATGAAGAGCCGTTATCTCTGGAATCGTGCCATCGAGAATGTTTCGCTCGATTACAGTCTTTGTTATGACTTCTTTTTCTTCTCGATTCTCGACGGTGTAGCCGCTCAGGACGAGGTGAACCGCGAAGACGGTCATTGGCAGGGGCAGAAACGTATGTATTACTATTCGCGTTTGGAAAGCGATGCGCCTCTGTCGCGTACTCCCGGCGAGGCGTATGTCGGTTCGGGTATCTATCTGTTGGATGCGACCCGACTCGGGGACGATTATATCGGAATTGTGGTCATGGTCGTCATCCCCGGAACGCCGGCTGCGGAAGCCGGTCTCGTGCGCGGCGACTTCATCACGGCGGTCAATGGCGAGGAGGTGACCGAAAGCAACTATCAGAGTTTGGGCCAGGCCGTGTACGACGGTGCGGTCGATGTTACGGTGAACAGTGTCACGTGGACCGACAACGGGACTACTCCTGTGCTTACCCCGAAAGGGAATGTGCAGCTCGGAAGTGCGACCTTCACCAGTCCGGCTATCTATATGGATAAAGTGGTCGAAATCGAAGAGTCGGACAAGAAGGCCGGTTATCTGCTCTATATGGGCTTCGATGTCGATTACGATGAGGAGTTGATAGCCGCTTTCGACCGTTTCCGTGCACAGAATGTCACCGACCTGATCCTCGATCTGCGTTACAACAACGGTGGCGATGTGCTTTCGAGTACTGTGCTCGGTACGCTTATCGCAGGTGAGGCGTACAAGGGACAGCTCTATGCTCATATGACGTTCAACGAGGACCGCACGGAGGCCGGAGAGAGTGGCGACTACAAGATCGGCGTCAAGGAGACGTTCGAAAGCGTGTACGAACCGATCGAAAGAGCCTTGCAACATGCTTTGGGCTTGAAGAAAATCTATGTCCTTGTGAGCGAAACGACTGCTTCGGCGAGCGAAATGGTCATCAACGGTCTGCGCGGCCTTGATATTGAGGTCAATCTTATCGGGATGCCCACTAACGGTAAGAACGTAGGTATGGAAGGTGTGGTCCGCTCGTTTCACAATTACGATTTCCTGCTTTTCCCCGTTTCGTTCTATATTGAAAATGCCAAGGGCTTCCGGGATTACTCGGATGGCTTCACACCCGATGTCCAAATCGATGATTCGGCGATTTATCCGGGTGAATTCGGTACGATGATGGATCAGCTCGGATACCTTGCCCTGCAGTGGATCAAGACCGATAACAAACCGCAGTTGCCGTCCGCCATGCACACGCGCGGCAGTTGCCGGTCGATGAGATCTTTCGGCGATCTGTGGGAAAACCGGCCCGTACAGCCTGTGGGCGGAGCCGTGATGCAACCCGTGAGAGAGGAGTAGATCGCCCTGTTTTGATGTATGTCGCAGGGGTGCCCGTTGCAGGGCGCCCCTGCTCTTTTATCCGGACGTGTGTGTGATTTTTGCCGATAAAATGGTCGGATTCGCATAGTTTTTCGTACTTTCGCTCAAATTTACAGCAGAAATATGCAGCGACGCAGAGTCAATTTTCACACCTTGGGCTGCAAGCTCAACTTTTCGGAGAGCTCTACCCTCGCCCGTGAATTCGAAGCGGGCGGCTTCATCCGGGTCGGGGTTTCGGAAGCGGCGGATATTTCGGTCATCAACAGTTGTTCGGTGACCGAACATGCCGACAAGAAATGCCGTAACCTGATCCGTAAAATCCATCGGCGCAACCCGGCGGCGATTATTGTCGTCACCGGTTGCTATGCCCAGCTCAAACCGCAGGAGATCGCTTCGATCGAAGGGGTCGATCTGGTGTTGAGCAACAACGACAAGGGCGAACTTTTCAGGCGTGTAGCGGCTCTTGCTGGCAAGGGACCCGCACAGTTCACCAGTTGCGATGTGGAGGAACTGACCAATTTCTTCGCCGCTTTTTCGAGCGGCGACCGTACCCGTGCGTTCCTGAAAGTGCAGGACGGCTGCGACTATAAGTGCGCCTACTGTACGATCCACTATGCGCGGGGCGCCAGCCGCAATATGCCGATCGCCGATCTGGTGAAGGAAGCCGAGCAAATCGCCGCTGCGGGACAGCGGGAGATCGTCATCACGGGGATCAATACGGGCGATTTCGGACGCACGACGGGTGAGCGGTTCATCGATCTGCTGCGGGCCCTGAACGAAGTCGAAGGCATCGAACGCTACCGTATATCTTCGATAGAGCCGAATCTTTTAACGGATGAGATAATAGCGTTTTGCGCTTCGTCACCTAAATTCCAGCATCATTTTCATATCCCGCTTCAGAGCGGCTCGGACAGTGTGCTTGCACGGATGCGACGTCGCTATACGACCGCAAAATTCGCCGAGCGGATCGAGGCTGTGCGGCGCCTGATGCCGGACGCCTTTATCGGGATCGACGTGATCGTCGGTTTTCCCGGTGAGACGGAGTCCGATTTCCGTACGACCTACGAGTTCCTGGAGCGCCTTGCACCGGCCTATTTGCATATTTTCCCCTTCTCGGAGCGTCCCGGCACGCCGGCCGTCGATTTTCCGGACAAAGTGCAGCCTTCGGTGGCTACACGGCGCGTGGAGGAGCTGGAAGAGCTTTGCCGCCGACTGCACGGCGAATTCTGCGCCCGGGCCGAAGGTACGACGGACGAGGTGTTGTTCGAGAGCACGATGCGGGGCGGGATGATGTTCGGCTATACGGGCAACTACCGCCGGGTCAAGGCCCCCTACGACCGGAGTCGGATCAACACGATTTGCCGGGTGCGGCTGGGGCGTATGGACGATGCGAACGATCTCGAAGGCGAAATCGTGGATAATTAGCGATTTCTTCGTATATTTGTATCAGGCGAAGGTTCGGGTGAATTTCGTTTCAGCATTCCGGCCGGATGCGGCCTTGCCTCCGGGTCGCATTGTATTTTGCGAAAATGGCCTGTATTTCGGGCGGGAGGCGGCGGCTGGGCTTGCCGTACCGTCCGGTCGTTTTTGTAAGAACGAGTTGCGGTGTAGTCTGCCGAATTCGGTATTGGTTACGCCTTGAACTGTTTTTCGGAATACGGCTTGTAGCTCGGTAAGATTCAAACAAGTTTGCTTTTGCCCTTGCCTTGCATTATATTTGTTGCATCGCTCCGGATATGTTCGGGTGGGGGGACTGCCCTGCCGATACGGGCGGTTTGGGACGATTTTAACAGTTAAATGCGTATGACGGGAATTCGAAGAAGAATGTCCATTGCTTTCCTGAGTATCGTCGGGTTGTTGTTCGCCTCGGGGATGATCTCTTTTTTGGAGCTGAGTCATCTGAGTTATGATACCGAGGAGATTTTGAAAGCCAACCAGCGGAATATGGAGCTCGCCAAGGAGATGCTCGGTGCCGTGCATGACCAAAACGTGGCGATCGTCCATCTGGCGATCCTGCAAGATGCGAGTTACGACAGCCTGTGCCGTACGGGAATGCAGCGGTTGGAGCACGCAGTGGCTACGGCCCAGAAGGGGGCGTTGGACCGCTCGGCGCTCGACTCCCTGACGGGTGCGACTACCGAGTTGCTGGTGCTGACCAAGATGTTTCTCGCGACCGAATCCCCGAAGGCAGGGGACGAGTCGGGAGAGGTGTGGTACAACGAATATTATGAAAAACAGTACGAAAAGGTCGTCACGGCGGTTCGGGACTATATGACTTCGACGCAGAGTTCGCTGGCTCCGCGGGCCGAGCAGCTCAAGAAAAACGCTTACCGGGCCGTTACTCCCGTGCTGATATCGCTGGTGGTGATGATCGCTACAGTGTTGATGCTCTTTTACTTTACGATGCTCTACTGTGTCAATCCGATCGTGGCGATGAACAAGGGGCTCGGACAGTATCTGACCTTCAGGATACCCTTTGCCGTGAAAGCCGAGTGTAAGGACGAAATCCTGGAACTCAAGGAAAAAATCGAGGCACTCGTCGCCATGCTGAAACAAAATAAAGCGTAGAGAGTCATGCGGGTCAATGTGATATTGCGATACGTGGGAATGATTATGCTGTTGTTGGCATTCTTTATGTTCGTTTCGGCAGGGATCTCCTATGTCAACCACATGGATTCCGCGTTTTACCCGTTGCTGCTCTCGGCTCTGCTGACGGCGCTGTTGGGGGGCTTCCCGCTCATTTTCGTGGAAAAGCAGGATCGGATCACCAATAAGGAGGGGTTTTGCATCGTGGTCGGTTCATGGTTGCTCGCCTGCGTCGTCGGTATGTTTCCCTACCTGATCTGGGGCGGTGAGTTCAGCGTGATAAATGCTTGGTTCGAAACTGTTTCGGGCTTTACGACCACAGGATCTTCGATTTTGCAAAATGTCGAGGCGCTGCCCCGGGGATTGCAGTTCTGGCGGATGTCCTCGACCTGGGTCGGAGGTATGGGCGTGGTGATGTTCGCGCTGGTGATCCTGCCTGCACTGGGTACCAGCAAAATGATGCTTTCGAGTGTCGAGATGTCCACCCTGGCCCGGGACAATTATCGTTACAGGGCTCAGATGGTGGTTCAGATCTTGTTGTTCGTCTATGTCGGACTTACGATATTTTTCACTTTCATGCTGAAATTCGCCGGAATGAACTGGTTCGATGCCGTATGTCATTCGATGTCGGCCTGTGCGACCAGCGGGTTCGGAACCAAAAATACCAGTGTCGCCTTTTACGACAGTGCGATGATCGACATGGTACTCATCTTCGCGATGGGTATTTCAGGCATCCATTTCGGTTTGATCTATGCGACCGTTACCGGTAAGCGCAACAATATTTTCCGTAGCGAAGTCACTTTGTTTTATCTCGGAATGTTGATTCTGGGAAGCCTGCTGATCGCCCTGAGTTTATATATCGCCGATATTTATCCTACGTTCAGGTCATCGCTGCGTTTCGCGTCGTTCCAGTTTGTTTCCGTGACATCGACTTCCGGCTTCGCTACGGCCGATTCCAGCCTGTGGACTCCGTTCGCAATTATTTTGCTGATACTGGGCTCGTTGATCTGCGCTTGTGCGGGTTCCACCTCGGGTGGTATGAAGGCCAATCGAGCATTGATGGCTCTGAAGATGCTTTACATCCGGGTGAAGCAGCAGCAGCATCCGAATGCCGTCATCCGGCTCAAGATGGACGGTGTGATTCAGGAAGCGGGCGTGCTGCATACGGTGTCGCTTTTCATCGTGGCCTACCTGCTTCTCATTCTCATCGGAACGATTCTCTGTACGCTTTTCGGCGTAGATCTGATGACCAGTTTTTCGGGGTGCGTGGCTTCTATCGGCAATGTAGGTCCGGGATTTGGAGGGGTTAATTCGATGGCCAACTACGGTGATTTGCCGGCGATCGTGAAATTTATCTTCACGGCGCTTATGTTGTTGGGACGTCTGGAGATATTCGGATTGTTGCAATTCTTGTTAATCAGATGGTGGAAATGATGTGGCATAAGTTATTGATCGGTTTATTTTTGACCTTCTCGGTCGTTATCGTGCGAGGAGCTTCCGACCCGGCGGGGCCCGGTATTCCTGCCCTGCAGTCGAATTCGGAATACGTTGCGCTTCGGGATCAGGACAGTCGGTTGCAGGTCCGGATCGACGAGATGCAGACCCGGATTGCAGGACTGCGTGCGATGCTGCGGGAAAATCCGGCCGCACAGGAGACTTACGGCGCTCAGATTCTCTCGCTCGAAAGCGAAATGCTCTCTGCC
>OHEV01000752.1_pt1 | contig 15943 bp, 14 predicted proteins | sample 1567331 | NCBI WGS metagenome assembly OHEV01 (sample SAMEA3879561, study PRJEB24766) | human gut metagenome | biome: human-associated habitat; feature: feces | place: USA | collected 1985/1987 | reverse complement strand
CAGCGCAAGGGTTTTGAGATACGGCGACGCGTACGGCGAAATAAGCAGTTTTTCGTACATATCGAACATTTGCTTGGAAACGTACGTGGTAAGCCCCGTCATCAGGACGTACACGTTCTGCTCGTTCTCGTTAAGTAACACGTATTCGATATTTCTGTAAGCGTCCTTGTCGTATTTCAGGTAATTCATAAACCCGATGTTGTCCTGCATCTTCATTTTGAGATCGGACAAAATCCGCACGCGTTTAAGCATCACTTCCATATCGCCGTACGGTATAAGACCGTCTTCGCCGTCGTTGATTTTGTCAAGCAACAGACGGGCTTCGAAATTGTCGGGATACAGTCGGACGATTTCCAGAAAAGTCGCGCGGGCGGGCTTGATATATCCGCAGTTGTACTGCGCCTTTCCGTACAGAATCAAAAACTGCGGCTGATACGGAAAGTCGGGCAAAACGTTTTCGACGGCGTCAAGCACTCCTTCGTGGTCGAGCGCAAGACGGCATGCGTCAAGTTTCACCATATATTCCATCGTGTTTTTGGGTTTTTCGGTTTTGATTTCCGAAAACACTTTTTCGGCGTCCGTCTTTTCGTCAAGGAGTTTTAAGGCAATGAAATAATAACACTTCAACGAAAAGTCGTCGGGCAAGCCTTTAAGCGCGGTTTCGGCGGCGATTTTCATCGACTGCAACCGGTCAAGCGCAAGATAACACATCGCCTTGTTTTTCTCGGCAATGTAATAATATTTCCCGTTTTTCTCGTTTATGTTTTTAAGAAGGTCAAGTGACTCCTGCGGTTTCCCCGTCGAAAACAGTTTGAACGCGTCGGAAATAATCTGCTCGCACTCCGCCGACGGACGGGGATAAACCTGCTTGAATCCGATTTCGGTACGGCGTTTTTCGGGTTTGTCGTCTTCTTCGCCGTCGTCGAAGTTCAGAAGTTTTTCCATAAGTTCCGAAAACTTCATAAAGTCGGGATTTCCGCCAAGTCCTTCCAGGTCGTTTATCGTAAGGTTTTTCAGATTTTTCAGGTCTTTTTCTTTGACAAGGTTTTCGCCGCCCTTTTCCTTTCTCGATACGACAAGCCTTAGGTGCCGTTCAAACTCCTGCTCTTCTTCGTCGTCGGGGAAAAGGGTTTCGCCGTCTTCGGTCTGCACCGTCAGAAACTCCGAAAAGTCGTAATCGACGCCGTAAGTATCCTTGTAATATTTCGCAAGGCGGAACTTGCCGTTAACGAGCGCGTTCGAAATAATGCCCTTGATCGCTTCCTTCGACTTTGTTTTTGCATAGGCGGTCATATATGCGACGTTGCTTTCGTTGAAGGCGTTCATATCGGCGTAAATCCGTCCGATGAGAATGAGCGCGTCCTTGTTTTTTTCGTCGCGTTTCACGACTTCGAACAATAAGGTAAGTGCGTCGGCGAAGTTCTCGTCGGCGTAAAGATCGTTTGCGCGGTCTATCTTATATTCGATTGTGTCGTCAAACTTAATAACTTTTGCCATAGTACAAAATAACGGTTTTATGCCTTTGAAAACAACGTATCAACGTCGTTTTTGGTGAAAACGTACTTTTTGTTGCAGAATTGACAAGTAAGTTCCAACTTCCCGTTTTCACGCAGAATATCGTACGCCTCGTCGCGCCCCAAAGACACGACGACTTGTTCAAGCCGCGCCCTATTGCACGTGCATTCGTACGTCGGATACACGTCGGGAAGATAAAAAATATCGAAATGCGAAAAGTACCTGTCGATAATATCTTCGGGCGTCATTTCCTTGAACAGGTCGCTGACGCGCGTGAAATTCGTCAATATATCTTCCATCACCGTGATTGCGTTGTCGTCCGCCCCGGGAAGCGCGCTTACGAATATTCCGCCCGCCGACACGCACTCGTTATCCGCCGCAAGCACGCCGAGCGCCACCGCCGACGGCTGTTGTTCGGACACAGTGAAATAATACGCAAAATCGTTTGCGATTTCCCCGTCGACAATCGGGCATCTTCCCGAATACGGCTCTTTCAGTCCAAGGTCTTTTATGACGCTGATATAGCCGTTTTTGCCGACGCCGCCGCCCACGTCGAGTTTTCCTTTTCCGTTCAGCGGAAGTTCGACCGCGGGGTTTTCGACGTAGCCCCTGACCTTCGCGCCGTAATCTGACAGCACGACGATTCTTCCAAGCGGACCGCCGCCGTTAATCGTAATCGACAATTTTTGTTTGTCGTCTTTAAGTTCCGTCCCCATATACGCGCCGACGATAAGCGTCCTGCCGAGCGCAGCCGCCGCGGTACGGGAAAGAGAGTGAATTTTTATCGCTTTGTCGACAAGTTCCTTTGCGGAAATCACGCTGACGAGAATCGTCTTGTCGAACAGCATAAATCTTTTTATAACGTCCATTATTTTTTCGCAACGACGATAAGTCTGTTGCAACGCTCCGTAAATTTTTTGAATTTTTCGTTAAAAAACCGATAAGAAAAGCCCGCCGCCGTCAATGCGGATTCGACGTCTTTCGTTTTGTGTATATATTGCGATTCGCTTTCGTCAAAGCGGCGATACACGTCGCCGTCCCGCTCGAAAAAGGTCAGATCCATTTTTATTTTTTCGCCCTTTTTCGTGTTTTGCCAAAGGTACGTCAGGTTTTCGTCGTCCTCGTAAAAAAGGTTGTTTCCGAGCACGTTTTCAAGTTTATTGGCGGAACTCACGTCAAAAATAAAAATACCGCCGTCGTTCAACGCGGAGTAAATTTCATTAAACGCCGCAGCCAGGTTTTTCCCCTTGACGTAATTGAATCCGTCGCAGACAGCCGTCACGAAATCGCACTTTTTTTCAAGGTGTAAATCGTTCAGATCAGAAAAAACAAACGGCACGTCAAGGCGTGCTTTTCTTGCTTTTTCGGTCGCTTTTTCAAGCATTTCGGGCGAAACGTCGCCGCCGACGACCTTGAACCCGTTGCGTTTAAGGCGGATTGCCATTTCGCCGCTGCCGGACGCCAGATCGTATCCGAACCCGCCCCAAACGTCTTTCAGATTTTCAAGGGCGAACTTTTCGTACGCGTCGTAGTCAAAGTCGCCCATCAGATCGTCATAATACTTTGCAAGTATCTCGTACAATTATTTTTTTCCGCCTTTTGCCTTTTTTCCGTTCCGGTTTTCCGAGGGAGTGCCGTTTTCGTTTGCGACGGGTTTTTCGGTTTCCGCCGTTACGGGTGCCGTGACCGCGTTTTGTTTTGCCTTTTTATCTTTCTTCGACGACGGTTTTTGCTGCGTCATCATATAAAGCGGGGTAAGCACGTTATCGAGCGCCCATTGCGAAAACGCCGTGAACGTAAGCCCGTACAAAGTCGTGCCGAACATCATCATCACGACAAGCCAGATTATCGAGAAGAAACTGCTCTTGACAAAGAACAACGCAATCGGCACAAGGCATACAAGGAACAACGGCAGACCTATCGGCGCAAGTTTCACGCTGAAAAGGATTGAGTTTTTGACCTGTTTAAGGAAAGGTAAATCGACTTCCGCAATCATCGGCAGAAGTTGCATGTTGACGTAAAGCAGCAAAAACTCAACAAGACACACGACGATTATCATCACCCAGTGTCCGGCGTTGAGCGCACCCATCACCTTCAATTTCAGGAAAAATACGAACGCGCTGCCGAGCGCAAGCACGAGAAGCGAATCGACAAGCATAACGATAAGGTATTTCCACCAATATTTTTTGACGCCTTTGAAGAAGGTTTTCGTGATTTTTTCAACCTTTTCGCCCCACATAAAGGCTTTCAGACAGTTGAACGCGCCCGCCATACCGATAAATGTAATCGTGATTGCGGGGACAAGCAGATAAAACACGATCTGCCATGCGTCGTATACGGCAATCTGCGCCTGTTGCAGGGTGTCCGCCCCGCCCGGGAACGCCATGCCGACGTTGCCCATAAAATCGAACTTCGAGGTCGCAAGGCTCGTGAAATAATTACTGCACCAATAAAGCACGAAAAAGAGCGGAATCGCAAACAGCAAAAACCACGCGTTCACTCTCATAAGCGAGTTCATCTCGCCGCTCATCACCGCAAAAACCTGCTTCACGCGGCCTTTGGGATATACCCCCTTCGGTTCTTCCGCGCGGATTTCGGGCCCGAGCGAAAGTTTTTTATACAAAGGGCTTAATTCTTCCTTTTTGTTTTTATTGTTCGTTTTATTAGTTTTGTTCATTTTTTGCTCCGACATTTGTTGTCTTTCCATTTTACACTATAAAAAGAAATATATCAAGAATTTATCGCGGAGTTTTGTCGGCTTTTGACACGAATCGACGAAAAATAATACTATGTATATATCAGCATTTGACAAAGTCTCTTTCGTGTGTTACCATATTAAACTATTAAAGAGGTTATTCGAACCTTTCCGATTTTGGAGGTATCTATGAAAAAATATAACGTGGCGGTTGTCGGCGCAACGGGTATGGTCGGCAATAAATTCCTGGAAGTTTTAGCGGAAAGAAACCTTCCCGTCGAAAACTATTACCTTTACGCAAGCGCGAAAAGCGCCGGTAAGGTAATTGATTTTATGGGAAAACCGCACACCGTCATCGAACTTACGAAAGAAAACGTCGTCGATAAAAAAATCGACATCGCGTTGTTTTCCGCGGGCGCAAGCGTTTCAAAGGAATTCGCCCCGATTTTTGCAAGTATCGGCGCAACCGTCGTCGACAACAGCAGCTGCTGGCGTATGGACGAAAACGTTCCCCTTGTCGTGCCCGAGGTTAACCCCGAAGACGTCAGATGGAACAAAGGCATCATCGCCAACCCGAATTGCAGCACGATTCAGGCTATGGTGGCATTAAAACCCCTGCACGACAAATATACTATTAAAAGAGTGGTTTACAGCACTTATCAGGCGGTTTCCGGCGCGGGCGTTCAGGGCTACAACGACCTTAAAGACGGCATAAACGGCGTCCCTCCCAAAAAGTTCAATCACCCGATCTTCGCAAACTGCCTGCCGCAAATCGACGTGTTCTGCGACAACCACTACACCAAAGAAGAAATGAAAATGGTCAACGAAACGCGCAAAATTCTGCACGCGCCCGATATGCGAATCACCGCAACCACCGTCCGCGTCCCCGTTTTCCACGGCCATTCCGAAAGCATAAATATCGAGTTTGAGAAACCTTGCGACCTTAAAGGCGTGTTCGAATGCCTTGAAAACGCCCCGGGACTCGTCGTCATCGACGATATCGAAAACTGCAAGTACCCGATGCCCGTCGATATCGAGAATACCGACCCCGTTTACGTCGGTCGTATCCGCATCGACGACAGCGTCGACAGCGGCGTCAATATCTGGTGCGTCGCCGATAACATAAGAAAAGGCGCCGCAACCAACACGGTTCAGATTGCCGAATTGCTTATAAAGGAAAAACTCGTTTAATTCACGATTTCACAAAAGTTTAATAACCCGAATCGGTAATAATCTTTTAAGAAGGTCAAGGCGAAAATGTCAATTTTCAAAGGCTGCGCTACCGCGCTTGTTACCCCGTTTTCCGATTCGGGCGTCGATTACGATTCTCTCGGGCGCCTCATCGATTTTCAGATTGAAAACGACGTGGGCGCTCTTGTTATACTCGGCACCACGGGCGAAGCCGCAACGATGTCGGAAGACGAAAAAATCGACGTCGTGAAGTTTTCGGTAAAAGCCGCGGACGGGCGCGTCCCCGTCATCGTCGGCAGCGGCTCGAACGACACGAAATCGGCTGTACGACTTAGCCGACTTTTCTCGTCGCTCGGAGCGGACGCCCTGCTTGTCGTTACGCCGTTTTACAACAAATGCACGCAAAGCGGACTCGTCGCGCATTACTCGGAAATCGCAAATTCCGTCGATAAACCCGTTATCGTTTACAACGTGCCGGCGCGCACCGGCGTCAACGTTCTGCCGGAAACTTTCCGAAAACTTGCAAAAATTAAAAACGTCATCGGCATCAAAGAAGCGGCGGGGGATCTTTCGCAAATGTCCGACACGATAATGCTGTCGGGCGACGCGGACGTCTTTTCGGGCGACGACAACCTTACCGTCCCGGCAATGTGTATGGGGGCATCGGGCGTTATCTCCGTCGCGGCGAATCTGTTCCCGAAATTCGTGTCAGATATGACAAAAGCCGCCCTTCTCGGCAACTACGACAAAGCGGCGAAAATGCAGTTAAAACTCAACCCGCTGATACACGGATTATTTTCGGAAGTCAACCCCATCCCCATAAAATACGCGCTCAATAAATTCGGGCTTTGCAAGAATATTCTGCGCTTGCCGCTCACAAAAATGTCAAAAGCGAATTCCGACAAATTAGACGTTTTAATTGACGATTTTTTAAGTTAAAGTATGATAAACGTCATATTAAACGGCGCGTGCGGCAGGCTCGGCACAACGTTTCAAAGGGTTGCAAAAGAAGCGACGGACGTAAATATCGTTGCCGGCGTCGACGTAAACCGCACGGGAATTTCAACGGATTTTCCGCTGTATAAAAACATTAAAAACGTTGCCGTTCCCGCGGACGCAGTGGTCGATTTTTCAACGCCGACAGCACTTTCCGACGTGCTCGAATATTGCGTCGGGAATAACCTGAAACTTCTTGTCGCAACGACGGGACACTCCGAAACCCAAAACGAAAAAATCGCGGCTGCCTCCAAAAAAATTGCCGTTTTCAAGACGGTGAATTTAAGCCTCGGCATGTCTGTTTTGTCGCGCCTTGTCGCGATCGCGGCGTTATTACTCGACGGCTTCGACGTCAACGTCACGGAAATCCACCACAAGAAAAAACTCGACGCCCCGTCCGGCACAGCCAAAATGCTCGCGGACGTTATAAAGTCGTCTTGCGTTGACGAAAACACGCCGGACGTTTCGATAAATTCGATTCGCGGCGGCACGGCAGTCGGTAAACACGAAATCTCGTTTTTCGGCAATTACGAAACCCTGACTCTCACTCACGAAGCCTGCTGCAAGGACGTTTACGCCGTCGGCGCTCTCCGCGCCCTTCGCTTCCTTATGACAAAAAAAGTCGGACTTTTTTCATCGTCCGACCTGTAAAATCCCCGTTTCCTTATCCCATTATGCTTTTCGGATAGTCGCTTCTTCACAAAGTATTTGCCGCGCATTACTTCTTTATTTCTTGCGGCTGTCGGAATTAAAGGATTTTTGCAAAATTGCCGCAATATGGTTGCCAAATCCGGCGAAATGTTGTATATTACACACGTTGGGCATTTCCCCGACGTAATCATATTGGAGAGATATCGAAGAGGTCATAACGAGCCGCACTCGAAATGCGGTCGTCAGGAAACTGGCGCAAGGGTTCGAATCCCTTTCTCTCCGCCATTAGGGAATAATACGAACTCTGAAAACGGGTTCGTATTATTTTTTGCCGTTGATTACTTTGGCATCATCGTTGAACGAAAATAGACCATCTAATAGAAGCTTCTTAAATACTACCTACAATCATCCCATATAACATTACGAACGTTATTGTATCCTAAACCATTAAAAATAACGTGCGTCTTTACTGGTAAATCTTTGATTGATACGTTATAATATAATAAAGTATTACAACAACGATATTAAAAGTCTTATTAGAGGTTTTAAATGTCCCATTACGATAAAAATCATTATGTGCAATGTAGATTATTAAAAAATTTTGCACAACAAAATAAAAATGGCAACAATGTAATATGCGTTTTAAATCTTATAAATTTTGTGGCATACTATGCAAAACCGGAAAATGCCTTTTGTGAAAATAATTTATATGATGTCGAATTTGCCGATAATAACAAAGATTTAGAACTTAAATTCAAAACCAACATAGAAGATCCAATGGGCACTTTACTTAATAAGATTGACAATGATAGCGCCCCAACTTTTACTTTTACACGTGCCGAATTAGAAACAATTAAAAAATACATTTTGCTTCAAATTTACAGAACCCCACACAATAAAAAATCTTATACCAATATACCCGACAATACTTTTGAGTTAAGTCAATTTAACATAAATCAAAATGAAAGCAAAGTTGATTTTTGGAAGCGCGAAATGCTTACTATACTTGATTCTGATTGGGATTCTTTATTGAAAACCGATATGATTGGCATTCGTAAAAATGCTTTGGAAATCAACTCTTCTTTTTTGATGTTTATAAAAACAGCAGATGAATTCTGCATAAATGATTTAGGCTACTGTACAGAAAGAATACCAATAAAAATTCCAGAAGATCAACAAGATGATTTTATAAAAAATGCTAAAATAATTGGACAAATGTTGTACGGTAAAGACGATTTCGATGAAATAGCCAAAAAAGAAATAGCAAATGAAAGTAGCTATATTGATAATTATATTCTTTTACCAATATCATCAAATATTGCAATACTCGTAGTTTCGCCGTTATGGAAACAATATTTATTACATCCAGAATTAAGACATAAAGGAATACCGTTCCACTCTCTACTGCTCCAAAATCATTTAAGTATACCAATGACAACATATAAGAATGCAGATAAAATTAAAAACGATGCGGACATTATCACATATAAAAGTCCTGAGGATCAATACATTTATCAATTACATACAATGTCGTGCGAAGAAACCATTTATTTGAATCACCTAACAATAAATGAGGCATTTTGTTACATTGGTCTAAAAACTCCAGATAAGTTTTTAAAAACAATTAGAGAATATAATTCTTTATCTTTAATGCAAACACAAAATATTAAGAAAAATTTATTAGGATATGTGGAACTGCTTTCAAAATTAATTAAATAGTGCCATTTTCTAAAATAATCGCTTATGCTGACTGTATAGGATTGAAATTTTTGTAGGTTTATGGTTTATACGTTTTTCTTAATAATACAGAACGTGTTTTCCAAAATAAAAACAAGGGTGCGACGACTGCGCCACACCCTGAACAAATTTAAGTTAATGAACCATTAAACGTGAACTTGGAAAAGACGTTGATGACCATAAATCAAGCAATACCGAGTGTCTTTCCCAAATATTGTTCACATTCAAACGGTTATTTATAAAATATCACAACCGCTTTCAAAAGTCAAAGCATCGCGCACACGAAACCTCGCCACGGAAGGAAAAATTTATTTGATTTTTCTTATTTCACTTTTCTTTTCTTATATCGTTCGTACATAGTTCGGATAACATATCATACATTTCGTTTCTCAGCTCGTTGAGATCCAAAACAATTCGTTTCCCTTTTGCATCATAAGAATAATAAATCCGCTTATCTAAGTCGAGCGTTCTTAAATGCGGCGTTTCTAAAATTTGTTTTTTCTCGCCTTCCGGCGTGTCGGAACGCAGTATATTCATATCCCCGACGTTGTTAAATTTATAGTAGCGTTCATCAAAATGCGCACAACTGTTTCTAAATTTTTTATTTCCTACTAAGGGATATTTTGTTAAATCGATCCCAAAGCTATCTCTGACTTTTTTTACTCGTTCCTCTGAGATTTGTTTCCTTCCAAAATAATCATTAAACAAAACGTTGTAAATGTTGCCCTGCGCTGTAAGTATGCTTTGTATGTGAAAAAAGTAAAATGTGTATTCGTCGTAATAGCCGCTATAATCCCTTTGATTAAACAAGGCATCCAAAGAAATAATAGCATATCGCAAATTTTCAATAACGGCGTTGACAAATAATATTGACTCGTTTTCTTTTGTAATCTCAATTCTTCTATTAAACATATTTTTCTCTCCGGGCAGTTAAAATTCCAGTTGAACGGATTCCTGTGTACATTTTTATAACACATCTTGACAGAAAGATCAACAATAAAAATCAGTTGATTCCCGGCTTTTATTACATTCTTACTTCATTGCAAAAATCTGTATTATATCGCATTTTTTATGACACGTGCTTAAATTATCACTGCTTACATTTGTATTTTATTTACCGCAGCAAAGCAATATGGCTTGCCTATCGGCGGTTCTATCAGTCTCATAACTATGCCACCATGTGTGTTACGTTTGAATAAGCGGTCTTGATTCTGATAATCTTACCGCCGTCGATAATGTCTTGTAAGATTATCTTTCCGCTATTAAATGAGAATAAATGAATATTGACTACATTAATCATTTCATTTATCTTCTCTCAAACTCTTGTAAATCTCGCTGACGAAGATACCGAGAACCTCTTTCTTTATTTCGTCGTTAGAAAGAAGCAACGAGAAGAAGTCCTGATTTTGCGAAAGTCCCTCGATCAGCGCGTCGTCGATACCGTCGAAATACGAAAACGCAAAGTCGCTTTCCGTGTTTGCCTTCGCACTCTCGCGCAGTTTTTCGGACTTCATCATCAAGTCTTTGATTTGAAGCATTGCCTTAATTACGACGTCGTTATCGTAGGTTTTGCCCGTTTTGCTGTTGATTTCGTCGATAATCTCCGAAAGACGTTTTACCTTGTCCTCGTTCAAATTAAAGTCGTCCGCCGTTGGCAGTTTTACGATCGGATCGGGCGTAACTTTGGTCGTTTTATGCTCTTCGCCTTTCTTCTGAATAAAGTTGTCCGCTTTAATCTTACCTGACAAATCGAAACCGCCGCCCGGCTGAGAGATATTAACGAACGAAACGAAGTAAGTCAGAAACAGATACTTTTTATGCAGTTCCACGTCCTCGAAACACGATACCTGTATCAGGAATTCGTAGAAACGGATAAAATGCCGCACGACCGCCATTATCTCGATTTGTTTCATCAAATCGTATTCTTTCAGCTTTTTCTCGGCGCGTTGCAGATAGAAACGCAACTGATTTTTATCCTTTGCTTCGATAATCTTTTTGTAGATTATCTCTGCCGCCATATTCACGTCGTAAGGATCTAAAATCATATATCCGTCGAGTTTCGCTTCCAAATCGTATACCGCCGTCGGCGTAACCGAATTTGCAAGCAACGTCGTGGTATAATACGGCGCGAACGCCTTGACAATATCGTCGTATGTATTCACGAAATCGAGAACAAACGTCTTTTTCTCAAACGGCGGACAGATACGGTTCAGGCGCGACAACGTCTGCACCGCGTTCACACCGCGCAACTTCTTCAAAACGTACATTGCGCACAGTTTCGGTTGGTCGAAGCCCGTCTGATACTTGTTCGCCACAAGCAAAACGTTATAATCGTCTGAATCAAACTTTTTCGGCAGTTTATCTTCCGAAAAGCCGTTCAGAAGCGTTTCCGTGTATTCCGTTTCGTCATCGGGCAGTTTCACTTTCCCCGAAAACGCCACAAGCGCGTGAATACCCGCGTAGCCCTTTTTCGTAACGTAATCTTCAAAAGCCTGACGGTACTTCACCGCACTTGCGCGGGAAGCCGTTACAACCATTGCCTTTGCCATTCCGCCGAGTTCAGATAAAACAGTCGTGCGGAAATGTTCGACAATCACTTCCACCCTTTGCGCGATATTCGTTTCGTGCAGTTCCACAAACCGCGCGATTTGCTTTTTGGCTTCCGCCGTCTTATACTTCGGATCTTCCGAAATCTCTTTGTTCAGCCGATAATACGTATTGTATTCGGTGAAGTTTGCAAGCACGTCCAGAATAAAGCCCTCTTCTATTGCCTGTTTCATCGAATATAAGTGGAAGGCTTCTTTCTGTCCTTTTGCGTTCAATCTGCCGAACAAGTCGAGAGTGGTCGCTTTCGGCGTGGCGGTAAAGGCAAACATCGAAACGTTCTTTTGCTTGCCGTTGCGACGGATTTCGTCCGCAATCATATCCTGCGTATCAATAACGCCTTCTTCAAAATCGACTTCGCCCGCGCCGAGCGTCATCGTGATTGCCGCCATATCTTTTCCGGCTGTGGAAGAATGTGCTTCGTCGATAATCACGGCAAAGGTCTTGTTTTTCAGATTCTTTACCGTGTCCACGATATACGGGAATTTTTGTATCGTCGTGCCGATAATCTTGATATTGCTTTGAAGAGCGAGAGCAAGGTCTGCCGACGAACATTTATCGTCCATAACCTTAATAAGCCCTGTCTTATGTTCGATACCGCGCACCGCGTCCTGCAACTGCCTGTCCACTACTACGCGGTCGGTACAAATAATGATGTTATCGAACACGATTTTGTTCTCTTCGTCGTGAAGCGAAGAAAGCCTGTGCGCAAGCCACGCAATGGAATTCGTCTTGCCCGAACCGGCACTATGTTGTATCAGATAGTTTTGCGAAGTGCGATTTACTTCCACGTCCGCTATCGTTTTGCGGATAACGTCAAGTTGATGATAGCGCGGAAAAATTACCTTTTCTTTTACCGTGGTTTTGCCCGTTACTTCGTCCGTTTCTTCCTTGCGCTCGATAAAGATAAACTCTGAGATAAGGTCTAATACCGTATCTTTTTTGAGTATATCTTCCCACATATAATAGACGGAATATTTGTCGGGATAAACGGGATTGCCCTTGCCCGCGTCAATTCCCGTGCCGCTACCCATATTGAACGGCAGAAAGAACGTGCCGTCGTTTGCAAGGCGCGTCGTCATATACACTTCCTGCAAATCCATTGCAAAGTTGACGATACACCCCGCCTTGAAATAGAACAATCGCGTTTTCGGGTTTCTTTGCGTGCGGTATTGCAAAATCGCGTCCTGATAGCTCTGCCCCGCAAAATTACATTTGAGTTCAAACGACATAATCGCAAAGCCGTTCAGGAAAACCACAAGGTCAATTCTCTCGGTATCGCTCCCGATTCTCGCGGTGGTGGTATGGGGGATGTTCCATTACGGAAAAGATATTTTTATTGTATTTTATAAGCAAATCTTTATTGAAAGTCGTTGCGGGTTTGGTATACATAAGGTCTAACTTATACCCCGCGATTTCCACGCCGTGTTTTAAGACGGATAACAGACTGCTTTTCGCTTTCGTAATTTCGGTGTTGATAAAGTTGACCACCGTATCTTCGGTAACGTCTTTATACACCTTGCGAATCTGCGCCATCACATCGGGCTGAGTGTCGTCAAGGAACTTAAACAGCATTTCACGGTCGATAGCAAACTTACGATCGAACTTCACGTTTTTCCGCTCTACGTAGCCGTTTTCAGCAACGAGTTTATCTATGATAAACCGCTGATATTCTTTTTCGGAAAGTATGTTGTTCATATATTCCCCCTTTACTTTACTATCGACACAATCACCGAAGCAATTGCTATTGCCGTACTCACGCAAAATGAAATGATGCTGAGAATTTTCGCTGATCTTGCTTCCTTTCTGGCTCTTTCTTCGCTTTCTTCAAGTTTAGCCACCTGCTGTTTTCGTATTTCGTTTTCTTCTTGCAAAACATTGACTTGTTTATTACTTTGCTCAACCAATGATCGCAATTGTTCTACAATCGGCGAATTTAATTTTTCTATTTTTCTTTCTTCTTCGATTTTTTGCTGTTTTTGTTCTTTTTCGGCTTCTTCTAAGGCTCTATGATACTGCTCAGCCGAACAAAAATTACCGCTCATTAAATTTATATCCATTTTATCCCACCTCCTTTTTGCCCGTAACATATTCGTAAATGAGTGATTTTTTGAAGCCGTCAAGCGTTTCGATTTGCGATTTTTTATCCGCGATAATCTGCTCAATTTCGGCGCATTTGTTATCGAGATAATCGGCTATTTCTTGCTGTTCGTCAAGTGGCGGAACAAGTTGTTTTATTGCACCCAATTGATCTTCTGTAAGCGAATGCCGCAGATTTTTTGCAAGATGCAATAGTTCCTTTGTATAGTCCAACATTAGATAATAGTAATAATAAAATCTCGCCTTTGCTATTTCTTTCATTTTGAACTGACTATACGCAGGACTTGTTATACCGTTTTGCTTTATAATTCCTATACATCTCGGTGTAACATCAATATCAAAAAGGCACATTAACAAATTGTCCTTTTTTATGTATTGATAGCCATCAAAAGATGACGGCATTTTACCCCCTGCGTCTAAATCCCGTACAATCACACCATACATAGTCAAAGATAAAATATCTTCCCCCTTGTATATAGGACAAATATTCTTTATCTTCGTCATTAAGTGCTTGTTCGGCATAACTTTCCAATGCTGCGGTATTTGCCGCGCCCACGAAACACTACACTCTTTCATAGGGGCGGACGGATTCAGACCGTGGGTAACGGCTTCGGTAATGACGGAACGCTTATATTGTTCAAGCGTATCAATCTGTGCTTGAATATCCGCTTTCAATCCGTCTATTTTTCCGCACTCCATATCCAAAAACTCCGCAATTCTCTGTTGCTCGGCAAGCGACGGAAAAGGAATAGACAGTTCAAGCAAATCCTTTGAATTAAGATTACTTCTGACTCCTGCATCCCCTAACGCATTGAATATTTGATTTTTCCATAGCATAAGAAAATATTTCTCTGCAAATGCGGGCAATACCCTCTTATTGCTTTTCAAAATAATATATGCGGGTGAAACAAGTCCTAAATACGGAGATAATCCGACACGACTTGTAGACACATTTTGCAAATCAATAAGTTTGAACACTAACTCATCGGGGCGCAAAATCTGATAGGTTTCAAATTTTTCAGGTTGTAATCCATTACTATCATCTTTTGATCTTTTAATAACGCCATTCATAGTCAACGCTAAACGTTCATATCGATCAGACCTACACCCTGCAATTTCTTTCGTATTAACAAAACAGTATTTTGCGCGGTTTACACTCCACTCTTTGGGTATCTCTCCTACCCAAGAAATTCCACTGTCTTTCATCTCTCGCATAGTTATTCCTTTACAATCTTACCATGTTCAGCTATCAAATAATTTACAAACGCACAACAACTCACAAGCATAAATTTAGCTTCCTCAAATGATACTTCACTAACAAAAAGCCCCTCTGCATGTCTAATTCCACCTTTATCATTATTTGTATAAGCGTATAATTTCTCAAAAGCCGCTTTTAATTGCCCTTTTAAATTGCACTTGCTTTCTAATATTTTTAATGCTTCACCTAAAGTTGCATTTCTTTTATCTGCAATTGTGCAACAAATTGATTCTACTGCACTAATGCTTTCTTTTATACAGTTTTTATAATCTTTATGCTCACGGTCAGCAAGAAATCCAACCGCTTTTTCAATATGCGTTTTACATCCAACGTATGGGGCGTTACAAGCCTGTTCAATTTCTTCCATTTCGCATTTATCTGTTATAGGAACTATTCTTCCATCTATAAACCTATAACCTACATACTCTTTCTCGAATAAATGATTAAACGTTTCGCTAAAAAAATCATTATGTGAATAATAATTATCGTTTATCCAGCTGTTTATAAACCATAAAATGTCGAGTATTTCATTATATTTCGCTTCATTTATAACTTTTTGTATTGATACAAAATTCTTCCTCCAATTAAAAATCTTATCTTCTTCTAACACTATACTTTTATTGAAAACCTCCGAAATAATGGTTTTACAAAAGTAATTACCTACATTATCGTAATAACCGGTATGAATATTACAACCAAAGCGATTTGGATCATCAAGAAACTCTTCTAAAACTTCAAAAAGTTTATTGATAATCATCGTCCTTGTTCTATTATCAAAATCATCATATTGCATATCCATTACACATTTTGATTTCCCTATTGACTCACTAAAACAGCCCCTAACGCTTATCATTGATTTTCTTTGATCATTATTCATTTCCCTTTCCCTCAAACAAGTTTTTAATTCTTTCGCTCACGCTCTTTTCAAGCGTTAGGAATTTTTCTTCCAACACTTCGCTTTTTTCGGGTTGCGTGTACTTATAGAAGTATCTTGTAAACGGTATTTCCGCGCCGATTTTTATCACGGGCTTTTTCGCCCCGAGATTTTCTTCCCAAAACCATTTCGCGTCAGGAACGTAAGGCAACACTTCACGCGCCATATAGGTTTCTATATCCTCGGTATATTTCACGATTTCGGTGTCGCGCGTTTCTTTGTCGTAAATAATATTGCCCTTTTTATCGCGCTGAATTTCCGC